>BNJS01000800.1_pt1 | contig 60479 bp, 57 predicted proteins | sample 8540461 | NCBI WGS metagenome assembly BNJS01 (sample SAMD00202454, study PRJDB9452) | human saliva metagenome | isolation source: human saliva | place: Japan
TGCCTTTTGCCCGTCTGTTTCACGGAGTGACAACTGTCTATAGAAGGATTAACTATCCAAATCATGAGAAAACAAATGCATGTCCGATACACATATCTCATCCAGTTTGTGGTATCAATATTGCATTTTTTTCTTTTGTATAAAGAGTTTTATCGTACCCGTCTGACCATTGCGTAAAAGATTGTTGGCATTGCTAAAGACGGCACGAACAGCAATCGTACCTGTTGAACTATCAAACTGTCCACCAATATCTAATATCTTTCCGCTTGCAGGAAAGACATCGCCATTCGCCAAAACAAGCTGTAGTGGACTTTGTGAAAAGCGTTCTGGATGGAGGCGGAAATCTAAATAATCTGTTTCTGAAATATTGAAATAGGCAAACACCTTGCTATTATCTGATAAGCTGGTAAGTAAATCACTCGGCTCTACCAGACTTCCTGCTTTATTAGGAATGCGCCCTAAGATGCCTGAGAAAGGCGCACGGATAAGAGATAGACGCTTATGTAATACAGCCAATTGATAGTCGGCTTCTGCTCCTTTCAACTTAGCCGTAGCCATGCGCTTCGCATTATTTGAGAGCACTTTGTTATCCGTTAGCGTTGTTACATTCTGCAAGTCGATACTTGCCTGCTCTGCTGCAGCCTTTGCCTTGGCAATCTCTTCGTTAGCACCAACAATTGCAATGCGGAATAGAGGTTGACCTGCTTTCACAAACTGACCTTCACTAACATACACATCTTGCAAAATACCGGTTTGCTGAGAGTGAACTTCAATGTTACGTTGCGAGGCAATGTTTGCTACATAAGACTGTGGTAGGGAGATGCTTTCTACCAGTGGTGTCGTTGCAGTGTAAACTGGTTTTACTTGTGTTTCTTTCTTTGAATGACACGCACACAGAAGAAACATGATTGCAAGACAAGACAAATGAATTAAATTCTTCATAAATTGGTCTTTTTGTTTTCGTAAAAACAAGTGAAAAGTTAACGCGTTAATCCAACACATCTTGACTACTCGTTGTAGCCATATCTACTCATTCTGTTTTCTCTTTCCTATCTTATAATAATAGAAAACAGAGTTGTCGTTACATCTTTATGGAAACTTATTAAGAAAAGTGTTTCCTAAAATACCCTTCAGAATCATTGCTTTGCGATATAGAAATGTATCCTTTATGTTACCTGTTGAATATGCTCGCAAAGGTACGTCGTTTTTGTGTAGTATGCAAGTAATTCTATATTTAATTTTCAGCAAGTACTGAATAGTTTTCTTTGAAATCATTTTTTCTTGTAGAATATGTGTTAAGCTCAATTGCTTTGATGAAGCAATAACATGAAGCTTGGCTTATTTACTACTTTCTTATTCTATTGGGATGAACCTATTTTTTAGAGCCGTATTGTAAGTCTGATTAATTGGAAGTTGCAACGAGAAATAGAATGAATGGAGGGTAAAAAATGATTACATAAATTATTGCGTTTGACCTAAAACAAAGGCAAAAAATAGGAATAAAAAGTGAGTTTGTAACAAACAGATAATCAGTTGATTATAAAGATGGTTTCCAAAAGGTGCTTAATTGGACTTCAAAAGGGCGTTAGTAAGGGTCTTAAAGGGCATCTTTTGCAAGTCAATTGGGTGTCTTTTAGAAGCCAAAAGAGTATGTTTTGGTTTTGAGGTGTGCGAAAATAGTTTACAAAAGAGAGTAAATGGGAGGCGGTTCTCTCGTTTTTTAATGGAATTGTATGTCGTTCTTATGTCTCTGATTTTCTTGTTGTCTTCTTGTTTGGACTTATGATTTGGCATAGTCGTTATGCTTTTATCTTTTATTGTAACGACAAGTAAGTCTGCTCGATACTAAAATAAATCTGTTTATGCACTAATAGACGTTATTCAGAAATGCAGTCGCTCCCCATGTTAAAATCACCTTTCTCTTCGTTTAACACATCATAAAATAGTATATTTGCAGATTAAATCAATTAAGTAAAAAACCTAATTTATAATAATGACAAATATAAAAGCAAAGAGACGAACTACAAGCTACGATATGGAAGATAGCCAACGAGGTGCGTGGTGCAGTGGACGGTTGGGATTTTAAGCAGTTTGTTTTGGGAACGCTTTTCTATCGTTTTATCAGCGAGAATTTTACTAACTTTATTGAAGCGGGAGACGAGAGTGTTGACTATGCTAACCTTTCCGACGATGTTATTACGCCAGAGATAAAGGACGATGCTGTCAGAACGAAGGGTTACTTTATTTATCCCAGTCAACTCTTTGTGAACCTTGCTAAGAATGCAAATACGAATCCTAATCTGAATACCGATTTAGCGGCAATCTTTGATGCGATAGAAAGTTCGGCTAACGGCTATGCATCAGAGCATGACATCAAAGGACTCTTTGCTGACTTCGACACAACGAGCAACCGATTAGGTAATACGGTTGAGGAGAAGAACAGGCGTTTGGCTGCGGTCATCAAGGGCGTAGAGAGCTTGGATTTTGGTAAGTTTGAGGACAATGAGATTGACCTTTTTGGCGATGCATACGAGTTCTTAATTTCTAATTATGCAGCCAATGCGGGTAAGTCTGGAGGCGAATTCTTTACGCCTCAGAACGTGTCTAACCTCATAGCACGCCTTGCGATGTTGGGGCAAAGCTCTGTCAACAAAATCTACGACCCTGCTTGTGGTTCGGGTTCATTGCTTTTACAAGCGAAGAAGCACTTTGACGACCACGTTATTGAGGATGGATTCTTTGGGCAGGAAATTAATCATACGACCTATAACTTGGCACGTATGAATATGTTTCTGCACAACATCAATTATGACAAGTTTGATATTAGTTTAGGCGATACGCTCATCAATCCTCAATATGGCGACCAAAGCCTTTTGATGCCATTGTGTCTAACCCTCCTTATTCTGTCAACTGGGTGGGTAGTGACGACCCAACGTTGATTAATGACGACCGTTTTGCTCCTGCTGGTGTGTTGGCTCCTAAGTCGAAAGCCGACTTTGCATTTGTGCTTCACGTCCTTAGCTACCTCTCTGCTCGTGGTCGTGCTGCCATTGTTTGCTTCCCCGGTATCTTCTATCGTGGTGGTGCGGAACAGAAGATAAGGAAGTATTTGGTTGATAACAACTTTGTTGAGACGGTTATCTCTCTACCTTCCAACCTGTTTTATGGTACGAGTATAGCCGTGAATATTCTTGTTTTGTCGAAGCATAAGAACGATGCTACCACTCAGTTTATCGATGCCAGCAGTGAAGACTTCTTTAAGAAAGAAACGAATAACAATGTTCTTCTACCTGAGCATATCGAACGTATTGTTGATATCTTTGGAAACAAAGAGGAGGTGCAGTATGTTGCTACGTCCGTAGATAATGCAAAGATTGCCGAGAATGATTATAACCTTTCTGTGAGTTCATACGTTGAGGCTGAAGACAAACGTGAGGTAATTGATATCAAAAAGCTCAATGCTGATGTTGCCGAAACCGTTAAGCGGATAGATAGTTTGCGGGCGGATATTGATGAGATTATAAAGGAGTTAGAGCGATGAGTAACATTCAGCTATTTGAAAACCGACAGGTACGTTCGCATTGGGATGCAGAGCAGGAGAAGTGGTATTTCTCTATTGTAGATGTTGTGGCTATTCTTACGGATAGTCCTAACCCCCGTAAAGTACTGGAGTGTCTTAAAGACAAGGCTAAAGAAAGAAGGCAGTGAGTTGGCTACAAATTGTAGTCAACTGAAAATGCAGTCTGCCGACGGTAAATATTACAAGACTGATGTGGCTGACACAGAGCAGTTTCTCCGCCCTTAACAACAACAACAAAATGAAGAATAAAGAACAACATATATATCCGTTTTTAGAACGACTGCTGGATGGGGCAGACGTGGAGTGGAAGAAGCTGGGAGAAGTAAGTACTCAGATTAGTGGAATGTCTGGTGTTTCCAATAAATGGGCAAGTAAGGGTAATTGTAGATTTATTGATTATCTCAATGCTTACAAGCATATTAAGATAGACATTAATCAACTTCCTTTGCAACAGTGAAGAAACTTAACCAAACGGAACTAAGACAAGGAGATATCTTGTTTACAAGTGCTTCTGAAACACCTGATGAATGCGCAATTTCATCGGTAATAGAAGATAAAATAATTGCAGGAGTCTTTTTAGATGACCATTTATTTGGAATTAGAATAAATGAGGAGTATAAGGAGATTATTGATAGTTCTTTTTTGAATTATTATTTCCGTTCTCCAGATTTTAGAAAGATAGTTAACAAAGCAGTAAGAGGAGTGACAAGGTTCTATATTTCCAAGGTTGCGTTTATGAGATTGTCTATTCCTATTCCTCCTCTATCTATTCAAAAGCGTATAGTTGAAATCCTCGATAAGTTTACTACGCTGGAGGCGGAGCTGGAGGCGGAGCTGGAGGCGGAGCTGGACTGCCGCAAGCGGCAGTATGAGTATTATCGCAACCAGTTGTTATCCTTCGATATGTTAAATAGGGGGGGCAAAGGTTAAATAATGTTTCTATTATGGCGTTGGGCGAGTTAGGTACATTTACAAGAGGGGGTGGTCTTCAAAAGAAAGATTTTACTTCATCAGGTATTGGCTGTATACATTATGGTCAGATTTATACCTATTACGGAACGTATACAAAGAAGACAAAATCATTTGTTTCTCAAGAGTTTGCTCAGAAAGCAAGAAAAGCTAAGTATGGAGATTTGATAATCGCAACGACAAGCGAGAATGATGAAGATGTATGTAAGGCTGTGGCATGGATGGGGAATGATGAAATTGCTATTAGTAGTGATGCCTGTTTTTTTACTCATGTGATGAATCCTAAATACGTAGCATATTATTTCCAAACTGAGCATTTTCAAAAGCAGAAAAGATCTCTTATAACAGGAACAAAAGTAAGACGTGTGAATGCAAGAGACTTGGCAAAAGTTAAGATTCCGATCCCTCCCCTCTCCGAGCAAGAACGTATAGTTTCAATCCTCGATAAGTTCGACGCGCTGACGACCTCAATCTCAGAGGGACTGCCAAAGGAGATAGAGCTTCGGAGAAAGCAATATGAATATTATAGAGAACGACTACTCTCGTTCAGGCATTGAGAACGAGGGCTAAACTAATCAATGAAATAGGATGCCTATGGAGAATGACAAACCTAAGGTGCTGCGTAGCGGCACAGACTGGAAGACGTTGCGCTTCTATCAAAAAGCCGATGCGCTCTACCAAATGACGTTCGTCTTTTGCAAACGTTTCCCTGCCTGCCTATGGCGACCGCACTGTGGACCAAATGATTCAGGCGGCACGGTCGGGAAAACAAAACATTGTCGAGGGAAAGGAAGACGGTATGACCTCTACGGAAATGGAACTGAAGTTGCTCAACGTAGCTCGTAGTAGCTTGCAGGAGCTTCGACAAGACTATGAGGACTATCTCCATACCCGTGGGCTGAGGCTTTGGGAGAGCAGTCATCCGCGTTACAACGCCCTCTTGACGTTCTGCCGAGTGCATAACAGCTATGCTGACTATGCCCCCTTTGTGAACAGATGGACAGCTGAGGAATTTTGCAATACTGCGCTTTCACTGTGCCATATCACGGATAGGATGATGTGCCGTTACCTTGACTTCCTACAAAAACGCTTCGTAACAGAAGGAGGTATTAAGGAGCGTATGTATGCTGCCCGTACTGGCTATCGAAAGGAGCAAGACCGTATGACGGAAGCCCTCAAGGCTGAGAACGCTGCACTGAAAGCGGAGATGGCAAGGCTGAAAAGGCTGCTGGAAGATAAAAGCAAGGATGGGTAGGGGGCTCCTTAGCTGTTCTAATGGTCCTAGCTGTTCTAGTAATCCTAGCTGCCCTAGTAATCCTAGCTGCCCTAGTAATCCTAGGAGTCCTAGACATCCTAGGCTCCCTGGGTTTCCTATCTATCCTATCCTCCCTCTAAAATAAAAACCAATCAAAACAATGACCCAATACAACACTATCGCTGAACTGCAGAACTTCATAGTTCTTGACAGTTACACAAAGAACTTTCTGATTAACGAGCCGCCTGCTGGCTATCAAAGTGAGGCAGCTCTCGAACACGAGTTGATTAAGGATTTGCAGGGACAGGGATATGAATATCTTCCTAACCTTGTTACCCCCGAAGCATTGTTGGCAAACGTTAGGAAGCAACTACAAACGCTTAATAACGTTGCCTTTACTGATGCTGAATGGAAGCGTTTTCTTGATGAGTATTTAGATAAGTCCAGCGATAACATCGTTGACAAAACACGAAAGGTTCAAGACGATTATATCTATGACTTTGTCTTTGATGATGGGCATATAAAAAAACATCTATTTGGTAGACAAGCAGAATGTTGCTCGCAATAAAGTGCAGGTAATTAATCAGTTTGAACAGACAGGAACACAAGCTAATCGATATGATGTAACCATCTTGGTCAATGGCTTGCCAATGGTACACGTGGAACTGAAGAAACGTGGTGTGGCTATTCGGGAAGCGTTCAATCAAGTACATCGATATAGTAAGGAAAGTTTAATAGTGAGAGTTCGCTGTATAAATACTTGCAAATCTTCGTTATCTCTAACGGAACAGACACACGCTACTTTGCCAATACCACGAAGCGAAACAAAAACAGTTTCGACTTTACGATGAATTGGGCTAAGTCTGATAATACGCTGATAAAGGACTTAAGAGACTTCACGGCAACCTTTTTCCAAAAGAATACACTGCTGCAGGTGTTGCTGACTTATTCTGTGTTTGACACCAGTGAAACTTTACTTATCATGCGACCCTATCAGATTGCAGCTACAGAACGACTGATATGGAAAGTAAAAAGTTCTTATCAGGCTAAGCAATGGAGTAAACCAGAAGGAGGAGGATATATCTGGCATACGACAGGTTCGGGTAAGACTTTGACCAGCTTTAAGCTGCTCGACTCGCCACACAGTTAGACTTTATTGATAAGGTATTCTTCGTGGTTGATCGTAAGGACTTGGATTACCAAACGATGAAAGAATATCAGCGTTTCTCTCCTGACAGCGTAAATGGTTCGGATAGTACTGCGGGACTAAAACGAAACATTGACAAGGACGATAATAAGATTATCGTAACGACAATTCAGAAACTGAATAACCTGATGAAGGCAGAGGCAACCTTGCCTGTCTATGAGCAACAGGTTGTCTTTATCTTTGATGAATGTCACCGTTCGCAGTTTGGTGAAGCACAAAAGAATCTTCATAAAAAGTTTAAGCGGTATTATCAGTTTGGCTTTACGGGTACGCCTATCTTCCCTGAAAACGCTTTGGGAGCAGAAACAACAGCCAGCGTGTTTGGGCGTGAACTTCATTCGTATGTTATTACGGATGCTATTCGTGACGAAAAAGTATTGAAGTTTAAGGTGGATTATAATGATGTTCGTCCACAATTCAAGGCCTTAGAGACGGAAACTGATGAAATCAAGTTGACGGCAGCAGAGAACAAACGACTCTTGCTCCATCCTGATCGCATTAAAGAAGTCTCTCAATATATCTTGAAGAACTTCAAATTAAAGACGCATAGAAACCAAGGAGGGCAGAAAGGTTTTAATGCGATGTTTGCCGTGAATAGTGTGGAGGCAGCTAAACTCTATTACGAGGAGTTGAATAACCTTCAGAAGGAGCATGATAGAAAGCTGAAGATAGCTACGATATTCTCTTATGCTGCCAATGAGGAGCAGAATGCTGTTGGTGATATTCAAGACGAAAGCTTTGAACCATCAGCAATGGATAGTAGTGCAAAAGAGTTTCTGGCAAAAGCAATCAACGATTACAATGCAATGTTCAGAACAAGTTTTGGCGTTGATAGTAAAGAGTTCCAAAACTACTATCGTGACTTGGCAAAGCGAGTGAAGAGTCAAGACATTGACCTCGTTATTGTGGTGGGAATGTTCCTTACAGGATTTGATGCGCCTACGCTTAACACCTTGTTTGTGGATAAGAACCTCCGCTATCACGGTCTGATGCAGGCCTTCTCACGTACCAATCGTATCTATGATGCTACGAAGACATTCGGTAATATCGTTACATTCCGTGACTTGGAACAGGCAACAGTAGATGCAATCACACTGTTTGGTGATAAGAATACAAAGAATGTAGTGCTTGAGAAGAGTTATGAGGAATATCTTAAAGGCTTCACAGATATTGCAACGGGTGATGCGCGCAAAGGCTATATAGACATTGTAAAGGAACTGAAAGAACAGTTCCCACAGCCTGATGAGATTGTGACAGAGGCAGATAAGAAAGCTTTTGTTAAGATTTCGGTGAGTACTTGAAGGTTGAAAATATCTTGCAAAACTATGATGAGTTTACTAATCTCAAAGAGTTACAGACGATTGATAAGAATAATCCAGATGCGCTTGCTGCTTTTAGAGACTCACACTTCTTGACAGATGAGGACGTAACAGAAATGTTGAAGACTGATGTCTTGCAAGACCGCGCAGCACAAGACTATCGTTCAACTTACAACGATATCCGTGACTGGTTCAGAAGAGAGAAAGAAGGGAAAGCTCCTGAGGAGTCAAAGATAGATTGGGACGATGTTGTTTTTGAGATAGATCTGCTTAAATCACAGGAAATCGACCTTGATTATATTCTTGAACTTGTATTTGAACATAATAAGAAAACAAAGGATAAAGAGTCGCTGGTTGATGAGGTGCGCCGAATCATTAGGTCGAGCATTGGTAATAGAGCCAAAGAGGGACTTATTGTAGACTTTATTCATGAAACAGATTTAGAGCCTATTCAAGATAAGTCTGGTATAATTTCTGCTTTCTTCGTGTATGCGCAAAAGAAACAAAAGGAGGAGGCTGCAGATTTAATCGTTGAAGAGAAACTAAACGAAGAAGCTGCGAAACGTTATATACAAACGTCGTTGAAGCATGAATATGCCAGTGATAATGGTACCGACTTGAATGCTATCCTTCCTAAGATGAGTCCACTCAATCCGCAGTATCTTACGAAGAAACAAAGTGTCTTCCAAAAGATATCGGCCTTCATAGAGAAATTTAAGGGTATTGGTGGTAAGCTATAATCACTCACTTTTTTGTATATTTGCACTGTAATTTAAGCATAATAGCAATGGAAATGATGTCGGCGGTGTGTCCGTTAGAAACTTTTGTGCCAACTCGGGCAGCTGGTCAGCATGATGTCTTATCGTTGGCTCTCCCGCCAATGCCACTGTTGAAGGTGGCTTTTGTGGGTGTGGGAGCACGTGGACGGATGGCAGTGACACGCTGGTGTCATATTCCTGGGGTTGAGATTGTTGCAGTCTGCGATGTGTCGAGGGATGTGTCTGAGGAGGTTGCACAACACGTTGAGCAGTTTGGAAAGCCTCGTCCTAAGGTTTATTGGGGCGAAACGGCTTATGTAGACTTATGCCAGCAGGAAGGGATAAACCTTGTATATGTCTGCACGGATTGGATGTCGCACGTGCCAATTGCTATTCATGCGATGGAGCAGGGTAGGAGTGTGGCTGTGGAAGTACCTGCAGCTCTCACCTTAAAAGATATTTGGAAGCTGATAGACACGGCTGAACGGACACGACAGCACTGTATGATGCTTGAGAATGCAGTGTACGATAACTGAGATGGCGGTGTGTCAGATGGCACGTGAGGGTTTGCTCGGAGAACTTGTACACGTAGAAGGTGGTTATGCACATCCTATTGGCGACCGCTGGACAGCTTGGCGCATGGAGTATAGTCGTCTTAACGCAGGTGATATCTATCCGACGCACAGCATTGGGCCAGTCTGTCGATTGCTTGATATTCATCGCAGTGATCGTATGCACTATCTTACAGCCATGCAAACCAATGCTTTTCTGGGTACAGAGATGTATCAAACGGTAATGGGAAAGGCGTGTGATAGCTTTGCTAATGGCGACCAAACGTCTACGATGATACGTACCGTGAAGGGGAAAACGATGCTTATTCAACACAATGTTATGACGCCACGCCCATATAGTCGTATGTTTCAAGCGGTGGGAACGCAGGGTTATGCAGCTAAATATCCAGTCCCAGAAGTGCAGTTAAGCCCAGAGATGGCAGCCAAAGTGGGTATTGAAATGGAGGATGATCAAGCCAGACATTGAACGCTTCTCAAATAGAGTCACTACTCAATCATTATGCTCCTTCTTTTCCGTCCGAGACAATCGCCTTGAGCGAAAGAACTTGATGCACGTGGCGGAATGTCTTACTTTATGGACTTACGGCTCGCTCAATGCTTGCAACAAGGTTTGCCGTTGGATATGGATGTGTATGACTTAGCAGAGTGGTGTTGCATTGCTGAACTCTCAAAACTCTCAGTAGAGCATGGCTCTATGCCCGTTATGATTCCCGATTTTGTACATCGTAGGGCTTCGGCTAACACGGAAAATCTTTAACCGCAATGGCTGTTTTCATAAAATAGAATGGTAAGTGTGAGTTCCTCTCTTTGTGTTGAGGCTTCATACTTACCATTTTACTCTTATTGTTTGGTCTTTTTAAACAATCAAATTTCATACCTATAAGTTTGGAATATTTGCAAGAGTAGATTTCTTCTCACTATTTATAGGTATTTATATGCATATTTTAAATATAAGTATCTCTAAATACTTGATATTACGTTTTTTTTGTCTAACTTTGTCCTCGGTAATTAGTAATGCTCAATCAGTATAACAATTAACAAGCATATTAATTCAAATGTTTCACATAATAACAAATAAACAGTCATGAAAAAAGCATGGAGAGGATTTACTGGAACAAAGTGGCTTGATGAAGTCAATATGCGTCAGTTCATCCAAGATAATTATGATAGTTATGATGGTGATGCTTCCTTCCTTGAGGAGCCAACAGAAGCAACAGACAAACTTTGGGGTATGCTCAAAGAACTGCAGAAGCAGGAGCGTGCTAAGGGTGGTGTCTTAGATATGGAGACCGAGGTGGTGTCCAGTATGACTGCTTACGGTCCTGGCTATATTGGCGAAGGAACAAAGGAACTGGAGAAGGTCGTAGGTTTGCAGACAGACAAGCCTTTGAAGCGTGCCTTTATGCCTTATGGAGGTATCAAGATGGCAGAGCAGGCATGTACAACATACGGTTATGAGCCATCAGAGAAACTTCATGAGATTCACGAAGTATTGCAAGACACACAACGAGGGTGTATTCGATGCTTATACTGACGAGATGAAACTCGTTAGACACAACCATATCCTCACTGGTCTTCCTGATACCTATGGTCGTGGTCGTATCGTTGGTGACTATCGTCGTGTAGCACTTTATGGTGTAGACTTCCTTATTAACGAAAAAGCAAAGGATCTCCGCAACTGTGGTGATGGTACTATGACAGAAGAGATTATCCGCCAGCGTGAGGAAATCTCTATGCAGATCAAGGCTTTGAAGGAGATGAAGGAAATGGCAGCCATCTACGGCTATGACATTTCTGAGCCAGCTAACAACGCACGTGAGGCTGTACAGTGGCTTTACTTTGGTTATCTGTCAGCTATTAAGACACAGAATGGTGCTGCGATGTCAGTGGGTCGTATCTCAACTTTCCTCGATATCTATATTCAGCGTGACTTCAAGGAAGGTACACTTACTGAGGCAGAGGCGCAGGAACTTATCGACCACTTGGTAATGAAGTTCCGTATGGTTAAGTTTGCACGTATTCCTTCATATAACCAGCTCTTCTCTGGTGACCCAGTATGGGCAACGCTTGAAGTAGCGGGATTGGGTATGGATGGCCGTTCAATGGTAACAAAGACCGACTTCCGTTTCCTCCATACACTTGAGAACATGGGTCCTTCACCAGAACCTAACCTCACTGTACTCTATAGCTCACGTCTTCCAAAGCATTTCAAGGACTATGCTGCAAAGATTTCTATCTCTACAAGCTCTATTCAGTATGAGAATGATGACGTGATGCGTCCAATCTGGGGCGATGACTATTCAATCTGCTGCTGCGTATCTGCAACACAGACGGGTAAGGAGATGCAGTTCTTCGGTGCACGTGCAAACCTCGCAAAATGTCTTACCTACGCAATCAGTGGTGGTGTTGACAGCAAGACACGTGAGCAGTGCGGACCTGCTTATCGTCCAATAGAGGGTGATGTCGTAACATACGATGAGTTCATGCCTCGCTTCGTGGATATGATGGAGTGGTTGGCAGGTGTGTATGTAAACACATTGAACCTCATCCATTACATGCACGATAAGTACTTCTATGAGGCTGCAGAACTTGCACTCATTGACACTGACGTACGTCGTACTTTCGCAACGGGTATCGCTGGCTTCAGCCATGTGGTTGACTCTATCTCTGCAATCAAGTATGCAAAGGTTAATATTATACGTGATGAGACTGGTTTCCCAATCGAGTTCAAGACTGAGGGCGACTTCCCACGTTATGGTAACGACGATGATCGTGCTGATGATATCGCTGTATGGTTGTTGAAGACCTTCATGAATATGATCCGCAAGCACCATACCTATCGCAATTCAGAGCCTACAACAAGTATCCTTACCATCACTTCAAACGTTGTATATGGTAAGTTTACAGGTAATATGCCTGATGGTCGTCCAGCAGGTGCACCACTTGCACCAGGTGCTAACCCATCTTACGGAGCAGAGCAGAATGGTTTGTTGGCATCGTTGAACTCAACAGCTAAGCTTCCATACGAGTATGCGCTTGATGGTATTTCTAACACACAGACAATTAGTCCAGATGCACTCGGTCACAATGATGAGGAGCGTATCAGTACACCTCGTGGGTGTAATGGATGGTTACTTCGATCGTGGTGCACACCACTTGAACGTGAATGTCTTTTGGTGTAGATAAGCTGATTGACTGTATGGAACATCCAGAGAAGGAAGAGTATGCAAACTTCACAATCCGTGTGAGCGGTTACGCTGTGAAGTTCATCGACCTTACACGCGAGCAGCAGATGGATGTTATTGCACGTCGTGCACATGGTTCAATGTAAAGTGAATAATCAACATAACAATTTATTGGATTCTCCGACTTCCGAACTGATGCTGCGGGTACACTCTGTAGAGTCGTTCGGGTCGGTTGATGGAGCCTGGTATTCGTTTCGTTATCTTCCTTAAAGGTTGTGCAATGCGATGCCAGTACTGTCATAATCCAGACACATGGGACAGGGCGGGGGTAACCTCCGCCTGTTGATGATGTCTTGGCACAAGCCCAGCGATATCGAAGTTATTGGGGAGAGAAGGGCGGTATCACCGTGAGTGGGGGTGAGGCTTTGTTGCAGATACAACCTCTTACGGAACTGTTCCGTAAAGCTAAGGAATTAGGAATCAATACCTGCCTTGATACTTCAGCCCAGCCTTTCAATCGGGAGTCGAGTAGCTTCTCTGCTTTTGAGGAGTTAATGAAATATACCGACTTGGTATTGTTGGACATAAAGCATATTGATAGTGATGCCCATAAGCAATTGACTGGTTGGAAGAACGAGAATATCCTCGACTGTGCCCGCTATCTCTCTGACATCAAAGAAAGCCTGTATGGATAAGACATGTCCTGATTCCTGGCATTAATGATGATGATGAAACTCTCCACAAGCTCCGTGCTTTCATTGATACATTAAGCAATGTTGAGCGAGTGGAAGTGCTGCCTTATCATTCGTTAGGCGTCTATAAGTGGGAACAGTTAGGTATGCCTTATGCACTCAAAGATGTAGAATCGCCTACGGAGGAAAGTGTCCTTCATGCGCGTAAGATACTGACAGACTGATAAGGGGTTATTTAAAGATCACAATTCATGGGTATAAGGTTTAGCAGTAGACTTAAGATAGCAAAAGTGTTTGAAAGTTTATAAGCGTGTTTAAGACTGACCTTATGTAATGTAAAACATAGAAAAGGGGCTGTGTCAAATGACATAACCCCTTTTCTATTTATTCATAAACAGGAGTAAATCGTTCTTTCTTTATGTAAATACCCAAGACATACCGACTTACAGTCTCTCCAAACTTCTCTATTACAGGAATTATTCCTCCAAAGCAATGAGTATGTCGGATTTTATTTGTACTTTTGCCATTGTCTGTTGCTTAATTCAAGGCTTTCTTCCAACACTAAGTAAAGTGAATTTCGTGGCAAGACAAAATCCTGATCAGCTTTTATTGCTCAGATACTATATTATTACTTAAATTAAATCATTGCGGAATTAAGATTATAATGAAAAGATTATTTCATTTAGCAATCATGTTTAGCGTTGCACTCTCTGCAAATGCTACTGACGTAAAGGATGGGCTTACCATCTGGTTTGATAGACCTACTACGCTGGTAAACAAAGCTATATGGTGGGGAAATACCCCTGAATTATGGAAAGATGGGAAAAAGCCTATATCAGCTGGCGATACTGCTCAGAATCCAGATGCTGACTGGGAGTCTCAATCTCTTCCACTTGGAAATGGTAGCTTAGGTGCCAATATTATGGGCTCTATAGAGGCTGAACGCATCACATTCAACGAGAAAACCTTGTGGAGAGGTGGTCCAAATACGTCAGCTGGTGCCGATGCATATTGGAATGTGAACAAGCAGTCGGCACATTATCTGAATGAAATCCGTCAGGCATTCATCGAGGGTGACGAAAAGAAGGCTGCGTTACTGACACGCAAGAACTTCAATAGTACTGTCCCTTATGAATCTTGGAAGGAAAACCCTTCCCGCTTTGGTAATTTCACCACTATGGGTGAGTTTTTATATAGAGACGGGGTTGAGTTCTATCGGTATGAGCGAGTATAAGCGTGCACTTTCTTTTGGATTCGGCGTTGGCAACAGTACTAGTTTAAGAAGGATGGTGTGAGATATGAGCGTAACTATTTCATCTCCTACCCGAATAATATCATGGTTGTACGTTTCAAGGCAGATCAACCGGGCAAGCAGAACTTAGTCTTTAGCTATGAATCAAACCCAGTATCGACTGGCAAGATGGAAGCAGATGGAAGCAATGGTTTGGTTTTCAAGGCACATCTTGACAATAACCAGATGGAGTATGTAGTCCGCATCCAAGCTCTAAATCAAGGTGGTACGATCAGTAATGACAATGGAAAGCTGAGTATCAATGGTGCTAACGAAGTAGTTTTCTTGATAACAGCGGACACAGACTATAAAGTCAACTTCAATCCAGACTTTAAGAACCCTCGAGCATACGTAGGTGTAAATCCATCAGAGACAACTGCTGCATGGATGAAAAAGGCTGTGACACAAGGTTACGATGCTTTACTTCAAGCACATTACAAGGATTATGCCTCTTTGTTCAATCGCGTTTCTTTGACGTTGAATGATGGACAAAAAACTCAAGACATCCCAACCCCACAGCGTTTGATAAACTATCGCAAGGGTAAGGAAGATTATTACTTAGAGGAACTATACTACCAGTTTGGTCGCTATCTGCTGATTGCCAGTTCACGTCCTGGCAGCCTACCAGCTAACCTGCAAGGTATCTGGCACAATAATGTAGACGGACCATGGCGAGTAGACTATCACAACAATATTAATATACAGATGAACTATTGGCCTGCAGGCTCTACAAACTTGTCAGAATGTACGCTTCCGCTGATAGACTTCATCCGTACGTTAGTTAAGCCGGGTGAGAAGACAGCGAAAGCTTATTTCGGTGCAAGAGGTTGGACGGCTTCTATCTCTGGAAACATCTTCGGATTCACTACACCATTGGAAAGTGAAGATATGTCATGGAACTTCAATCCTATGGCGGGTCCGTGGCTTGCTACTCACGTGTGGGAATACTACGACTATACGCGAGATAAGAAGTTCTTGAAGGAGGTGGGATATGACCTCATCAAGAGTAGTGCTATCTTCGCCGTTGATTATCTATGGAAGAAGCCAGATGGTACTTATACAGCAGCACCTTCAACCTCTCCTGAGCATGGACCAATAGATGAAGGTACGACCTTCGTACATGCGGTAATCCGTGAGATCTTGATGAATGCTATAGATGCTTCGAAAGTCTTGAATGTAGATAAAAAGGAGCGTAAGCAATGGGAAGAAGTGTTGAGAAAAATCGCACCTTATAAGGTAGGACGTTATGGTCAGTTGTTGGAATGGTCGAAGGACATTGACGATCCAAACGATCAGCATCGCCATGTGAACCACTTGTTCGGCTTACATCCTGGACATACTGTTTCACCTATCACAACGCCAGCATTGGCAGAGGCATCAAAGGTGGTACTGAATCATCGTGGTGACGGAGCTACAGGATGGAGTATGGGATGGAAGCTCAACCAGTGGGCACGCCTGCATGATGGAAACCGTGCATATAAACTCTTTGGAAACTTGCTAAAGAATGGTACATTAGATAACCTTTGGGATACTCATCCACCTTTCCAGATTGATGGTAACTTTGGTGGCACGGCTGGTGTAACCGAGATGCTGATGCAAAGTCACATGGGCTTTATCCATTTACTACCAGCATTGCCAGATGCTTGGAAAGATGGAGAAGTGAAGGGTCTTTGTGCTAAGGGTAACTTTGAGTTAGACATCCGTTGGAAGAACGGTAGTTTGTCTTCCGTTACTGTTCTTTCAAGAGATGGAGGCAACTGTGAGTTAAGATACAAAGATGACAAGTTTGTATTGAAGACGGTCAAGCGAAAGATCTATACTTTAAACTATATCAACGGAAAGTTTGTGCCAGTTAATGGTTAAGTGTATTACTGCATAAAGAAAGAGGGTGTGTCAAAACAGACGCATCCTCTTTTCCTTTTTAAACATTTCCTTTGCTCTCTTTTTCATTTAACCCAAATAGGTCATTAGACCGCAATATGTACATTCTTGCGATAGTATTGTTTCCTAACATCTTTTATTTGGTTTTGAGTTAAATGCGTGGATGCATCACCCTCCAACACCGCATCCCTTTCATTTCAACACTTACGAAAGCATAAATAAGACCCTGAAAAAAATCATTACATATTTTTCGAATATAATATCTAAAAATAAAGACAAAAAAACACTTGTAAAAAGTAAGTTTACAACTAATAGAAAATCAATTAGTTATAAAGTAGTACAAGAAAAGGTGCTTAATTGGACTTCAAAAGGGCGTTAGTAAGAGTTCAAAAGGGTATCTTTTAGAAGCCAATTGGGCGTCTTTTCAAATGCTATTAACGCCCTTTTTGAAATCGAAGGTGTGAAAAATACGACAAAGTTTAATTGCAGACATAAAGTAAAAAAAGGCTGAAAATCTGAGTGAGGATTTTAGCCCTTAACTTATATATCTGGGAAAGCCTTACAGGACAGTAATAATTATACTACCATCGTAACTATTATAGGTTAATCAATATGCTCCTTTATAGCTGTATATAGTTCAGCCTCCTCAGGATAGGTGTATTCATTCTATTTCCAATTTGATATTAATCATTAATATTTTTAATAATGCTCTTAATAAAATCTTGCTCTGCTTTTTGTAATACCATATCTCGCAAAGAGTTTTTATCAGTCCATTTTTTAGAAAGGTCTAATACTGGTACATACCGATATACATTATTAGTTAGGTTATGTCCATTCTTGGCTAACAGCATCATAAATCTAAAGAAACTTGTATGCATATAGTCAATAAGATTTTGCGCCTCTACCTTTGATTTTACAGTTTTAACTACAAAAAGTCCATTAGTACATACTGATTTTGGCTCAGATAGTACAGGTGCACTTATTATAGAATGCGGTAAAGTATCGCCACCAGGGCTTGCTTTTGCTACCAATACTTTCCATTTATTACTTAATGGTTTATACTTCTTATCTATCTGACTACATTTGATATAGTTGATTTCTTTTTTTACACAATAAAGAGGTATAGTGTAGGCTCCAGTCTTCTGGGCTTTATAGTTCTTGAAACCATCACCAAATCCAAAAGGATCTCTGCCTGATACATACTTATCAAAAAACTCATCCTCTTTCTCTTTGACTTTCTCTAAGATGCTTAGTCCTTTTGTATATCTAATAAGTATGCTTTCGTCTTCTGTTTTAAGAGTTCTCTTTGATAGATATGATTTGCCGTTGATATGACTAATGAAATCACATTTACCCGTATGTCCAGCATCCCACAAGAAAGAGCATACTCCTCCTCGGAGATTAATACCCTCTATATGGCAATCTTTTGGATCTGGGTAATCAGAAAAAATACTTATTCTCTTGTCGTCAAGCATATCTTGTCTAAATTCATTAAGTCCCTGTCCCTTTCCTCCTGAGTACCATACGGCTTTCATGTACATAGATATATATATTGGCTTATACTCTTGAGCTACTTGTAAATACTTATGGTATAATGCACTTGCCGAGTCACCTCGACCACCTCCATCATTAGTATTAAATGGAGGGCCACCAATAATACAAGTTGGATTAATCTTATTAATTATAGCCTTTAGCTCTTCATTTTTCCCAATGAAATCAGCAGAGAAATAGTCTTTTATGACATTATCAATAGGTATCTCCAGCAACTCATATATCTTTCTTGTCAGCTCATACGTTATATGAGAAGTCGGTATTGCATAAATATTATTTTTGATATCTGGGATATTGGGGTAAGCCTCCAGCAAAGAAATAGCTAACTCACCTTGTTTTGAGGCTATATCTAAAAATGTGGTATTCTATTTAAGCTTATCTTGTGGGAGGTAAGAGACTAATTCATTTGCCATATACCTTGGGGTTACAACCTCAGAATCAGATATTCTTGTAAAATTTCTTTATGGCAATCTTTGCTCTGTCAAGTGGGCGTAAGTCAGCATCTTGCATAAGAGAATTGATATTTTGTATTTTAAAAATCTAATTTACTTAGCACAAAAGGATTGCACTTTTTGCTGTATAAGTCTTAGGATTTTAACTTTTAATCCAAGATTTCTTGAAATTCTCTTATTATTTTCATCTTGTATTATGCTTTCAATAACTTGCTCTAATGACATAATCTTTGACTTTGTCAAGAATGCATAGAAGAGTACTTTTGAGTAATAAGCAGAAAGCTTTTTCTCAAGAACCCTTAGATTATCTTGATTTATTGGTTCTTTTTGCTTATCTTTTTATCCTTTCCATCGCCTTCTTTATCTTTGTTTCCATCAGGAACTGGAATGTCTAATTCATCTTCATCTCCATCTTCGATAGGCTTAAACTCTAATCCTTTACTTGCATCAATTTCTTTCATTTGCTCTATCTCTTCTTTCAAAATAGGATCATCAAGCAGATAGGTATCAAATGGAATGTCTGTAGCCTCCTCAAGGACACTCCTAGATTTGGAGTATTCTCTTACAGCATCTATGATGTTTGCTGGTGTTACCTCTACAATTCTGTTGTTGTTCAGAGCTATGATAGGAGAAATATCAAGCTCTTCACGAATTCTTTGCTCCAGTTTTAAGTTGCCATTTTTTTCGGTATTAACATTGTAGAATTGAGATTTTAATTCTTGTAACCTAAACATTCGGTTAGGGTCAAAATCAACTAATAGAGTCTGAGGTTTCATATTATACTTAACCTCATTCTCACCATCTGTATAGGTCTTAATATATTGATTCTGAATTCTGAATATTGCTTGATCATACTCTTGAGGAGATACTGTGTCTTTAAGATAAAGCATGGTATCCCATTGCTCAACAGTACTACCTGTAAGCATTTTGTTTACTGTTAAGCTTATTGTTTTCTTTCCATCCTCCTCGCATTTTTTTATCCTGTCGATTACCTCTTTAGTGTTTGCATACTCATCCTCAACACCAGCAATATTGATAATATCATATCTGTTGAGATTAACAAATTTCCTCTTGTTATTTTTGATGAGAGCAGCCATTGCATCACAAGAGGCTCTAAATGGTAAAACACATACAATGTGCCTACACATTTTTCCTTCTTTTATTTTGTTATAGTTTAAGAAACCAAGCAAATCAGCCTCTTGTTTTGATCCATCGATGATTTGCAAGAGGTCAAGTATTTCTTCTTTATGTACAAACTCTTTATATTTTCCAGCTCTGTCTCTAGTAATTGACTGTGGTCTAAATAGCTCAGAAAAAGCATAAGTAACACCATCTTGTCTAAGCTGTTCCAAGACTTTTCTAGATGACTCATTTGGATTGAAAGCAAATCGTATCATTTGAGGGAAACCATAGTAAGGGTTATCCCACTCTTTAACACCATCTTGAATGAGATGGTCTGCATCCCATTGTTTTTGCTCCTTTACAATATCGGTAAATTGACAAAACGCAATTATATCCTCTTTCTTAAACTCCTCATCATTCATTAATATTCGATATGGAGTACCTGAGAGATGGAGTTGAATCTTATAATTGAGGCCTTTTATATCTTCATCAAGTTCATCTGAGATTTCACACTCTTTCATTTCGTGTGATATTTGCCTTTTCGATAATTTGCTGTTTCTTAGTACTCTGCCATATTCCTCACCTCTTACTCCATAATGTGTCTCGTCAACAATGAGTAAGTCAATCTCATTATTAAAGACATCTTTATGCTTTTCCTTTATCTCCTCTCCTTGTAAGTCTTGCAAGGTCAGGAAAAGCACTATTTTTTCTTTCTTGGAGAGAGCGTTTGTGATAGCCTTTGAATCAGCTTCTAAAGATGCTGAGTCCATAAAGGAGTATCCCTTAAAATTGGCTGGCTTCTCTACTGTCTTTTGCCATTCTATTTTCACATCAGCTTTTGCAGATACTACAACCACAAACTGTGCGTTTATTTCTACAGCACAACTCATAGCGGTAAAGACTTACCAAATCTCATCACAGCATACATCAATAGATTTGATCTATGCTTGTTCTCTACGGCCTCCTTGAATTTGTTTACAGCTGTTGCTTGATTAGGTCTTAAAATCCAAGGTGTAGTCTCGCGCTCAAACTTATATACCACAGGTAGGAAATCTGGAGAGTATAGCTTGTACTTTCCATTATTCTCTCTTGCACAGCGACAAATATCAGCAATAGCTTCATCCACATCATCGGGAGTAGCCCCCTCGAAGAATTCCCTAGAGAAATACTTGAGTGCAAAAGTACCCTCTTTGAGTCTCTTTAAGTTCTTATCGTGCTCTAAGAAATAATGTACAGAGTAATCTCTAAAAATATTACCATTGTCTACTTTGGCAATATGCTCATATAGAGGCTCTAAGTCTTTATAATGTACTCTCCATTCATCTAGACGGACTTTAACGGGCCTGTAGGTATCCCCAACTTTCAAGTAGTTTGGGATTGTACCTGTTGAAAATGCATATATGTGTGGGTCTACTCGTCCTACAATTAGACCATCCAGCAAAGTAGTATCAATGTTAGTATGCATAGTTAAAATAGTGATAATTGGACATCAGTTACCTTTGAAAGTTTACCATTAGCTAATACAAGCTGATATGAGGAGTGAGAAGGATTACTCTTGCTTTCATGGCAAATTTTAACAAAATCAGCCCAATCCCATTTCTGGACAAGTTTTTTTATTGCAGTCATCTCATCAATTGAGAAATCGTAGCAATGTATCTCCACCTTTGTTTTATCAGCTAGCAAGCCAGCTATCTGAGGTAAGCAATCATTTAGTGTTTTGAAATCATTTGTTTTTACCTTGATAGACTCTCCTGGTATAACTAAATCCTTGACGCTGTCAAAGAAAGTAACCTGCTCAGTTTCCTCATTGTCAAGAGCCATCTTTATTTTGTAAGCAACATTTTTCATAATTTGAGTTGGTACAGCCTCACCTACACATCTACGAATATTTAACTCATTAGTCTTGAGGTATTCATCTACATTGGCAATTGTTATTGTATCATCGTAGTTAGTCCAATGAAAGCTATCTGGAATAGTCATAACTCTCATCAGCTCTCTAATACTCAATACTCTATATTGTCTGTAGGATGTATTGTATCTTGGCTTGAGAGTACATCATTTCTAGTGTGTATGCAAGAGCATACTTTATCCCACACTAATCTACGATATTTATTACCCATATATGCCCCCTTATTAATAACCTTGTTGCCATTATCATCATAATGGCCTGGCTGATATTCTATAGGCTGATTAAATGAGCTTTGCCCTTCCTTAGTATGTCTAATCCAGTCTAGCTGCTCTTTAGGAAAAGGCCTAGCAAAATGGAGATAGTCAGTTGCATCCTTTTGGCCAAATTCCAATGATGCTAAGTCTCCAATAGCCTCTCTTAACTTAATTTCCTTGTGTCTTGATGGGAAAAGAGAAAGAGGTGAGAGATGGACATACTCCTTACTTGTACCAATAACTATTGTTCTTGGTCTACTTGATGGAACACCATAATCCTTGAAATTGATTACTCTATAGAAAATATTGTATCTATCAGCAAGATTGCTATAGATGCTATCCTTGATTGGCTTATCAGTCCCATCTGTATCAGTACAAATAGTTTTCATAAATGCACGTACATTCTCAAAGATAAAAATCTTTGGTTGAATCTGAGAAATCAACTTGATAGCCTGTACTACCAAAGAGTTTCTTACTTGCTCGTCTTTGGTTTTCTTATAGTTTGCTGTTGACATTCCTTGACAAGGAGGAGTAGCAAATACCACATCAACTTGTGATAAAGCCTCTTTTGTTTTCCATTTGTCAATTTCATCAAACAGTTTTTTATGAGTCTCTTCTGTCGTGATGTCGCCACCTATATAGCCTGACTCATATTTACATTTATGATTTGCTTTCTGTATGCTTAGCCTGGCATCTAATAACTCGTTAGTTGCAATACATTCAAATCCGTTTAACTTAAACCCATAACAACCTACACCAGCACTACTGAAGAGCGTTATATATGTTCTTTTCTTGTTACTCATTACCTTTTCTATTATTTTTCTATCTTATCAATCAGTAAGCTGTATGCTTGATTGTATGATGTTTGTGTTTAATTTTGTTGCGGGGTTTAGTGCCTCAACAACATTATTGTATCTTTTCTTGGTACTACATCAGATTCCTCAGTAAAAATAACTAAAGTGGGAAAGACTGATGCTATGATAGGAGTAGACCAATTTTCCCCAATTTATCAGCTAAGGCTGTTTGAGATAGTTTGGCCTTTATCCTTGCTTATTTCAATGTATCTTTATTCCATTGCATATCGCAGAGCTTTTTGCAAATATAAGGAAAAGCACTTAGAAAGCAGATGTGCGTTGTCAAACAGAGTACACAACTGCAAATATAGTTATTTACTCTGACATTTCATTCTTTTTATTATCAAAAATGGTTTATATATAACAATATATTTTTAAAAACTACTCTCTTTTTGTTTATTTTGGGAGGATGGAACTTTTTAAGTTCACTGTTGTTATATAAGAGAAAATATCTCTAAAATAAGCATACTGTTATCATAATAAGTCAGATTTTCTCTTAGATACTAAGTCGACTTTTTATTTCTCTTATTAGTTTGTAGGAGTATTTATTTTTAGACTCACAACCTTCTATGTCTTTACCTATTCATATATGAGTGGTTGTACAAGATAGGAAGCAAAAGTCGTTTATAATAAAAACAGTCATATCTCAGTAGATGATACTGGGATATGACTGTTTTATATAAATATTTTAGAGCCTTAGCTCCTATCTTTTACTGCAGATAAAAGCTTAACGTACTATATGCTTAATCACCTTGCCATCAGATAGTTTGATGATGTTTAAACCCTTTACAGGGCGGCTGATACGCTGGCCAGCAGCATTGTAACGTGCTACCTCAACAGCATCAGTTGACGATGAAAGAGAAGCGATGCCTGTTGTTGCTGGTTCCTCACCAACAAATTCAACCTCTTCAGGAACGTCCAACTGCTCCTCATAGTCTTCCACCAGTGACTCTGGTACAAATACCTTTTCAATGTTTGGACAGTCTGCAAAAGGCTCGTTGTCGAAGTCTGGCACTTTTGAAGAAGTGAAGCGAATCGTCTTTAGATTAGAACACTTGTTAAAAGACTTGTCATTGAGGTGATTGAGCGTAGAAGGGAAATTAATCTCATGTCAGTGCTGTGCTGGTGAAGGCATAACTTCCAACCTCTGTCAGTTGCTCTGGAAGCGTACACTCCTTCAGAGCCTTACAGTTGTTAAAGGCATACAGCTCAATTTTCTTAGCTGTCTTAGGCAACTTTACACTGGTAAGGTTTCCACAGTTAGCGAACATATAAAAACCTACCACGTCATCTTCTGCATTATTGTAATACTTAGTAGACAGACCTCTCTTCACCTTATAGTAGTTAGCACCACCCGCAACAATGTTCGCATCTGACAAGTCGAGTGTTGTTAGCTGACCATCTGTTGACATTCCATCAACATCACGGCCTGCCATCTCTCTGAGAAACAGCACGTCAGTACCATTGATAGGACCAGAAACTGTCAACGAAGTCAGTTTATACTTCTCTGCTGTAGTAATGTGCTTAGAAAGCTCGCCTGCCTTGGTTAATGTCACCGTCTTCTGTGCGAATGAAGCTGAGCAGATTAATGTCAGTGCTATGATAAGCACATTTTTTTCCTGAATGTAAATAATTGCATAATTGTTTTTAAATAATTGATTGATAATTTATTTTTTGATTTTATATATGACCCGCCTGACAAGCGGTTAGCCCGAACAAGTCCTGACGGGTCTTATTTTTTTACCTGAAAACTTCTTATTTCTTTTCGTATGGAATGACGAACTTAAAGCCTCTGCCACGCAGAACGACATCCTTCTCTCTTACTTCCTCAACATAGAGTTTATATTTACCTTCCTTAATCTTTGTGGAAGCAAACTCGTTTGGATAGAGCATAGAGAGCGAAACATCCACCTGCGTACCGACAACAGGATTGACCACGGCAGGTGTAATCTTCAATACCCTGCGCGAGGTGTAAGGACGTGTACCGTTACAGAGCCAGACGCCGACACCGGGACGACGCACTGCCATCACCGTGTTCATCTGCTCATAAAGACTGTGAGAAGTAGTACCGTAGATACCTACACGGCCGGCTGTACCTTCGCAACGAACCACAACTTTAAGAGTCTTCTCGCGCTTGTCCTGCGAGATAATCCTTATCTTCGCTTCACCTTCATAGTGGGCTTGCACTTCAAGGATATTTGTCTTCGCATTCCACTTCGCATCTATAATCTTATCGGGGTCATCTATCTTTAAGTCGACAACATCACCGCCACCATTCAGACTGATAAACTTACTTTCGTCACGAGGATAAAGTCTGATTTCAGACTGACTGATACTGAGTTCTGGCACGACAACATTGATGTTTACCACCTTTTTGTAGTCGCCAGAGATAATCGTGGCATAGGTGTTACCTTCGAGAATACCATTGATGCGCAAGGTGTCCTTGCTGATAGAAACACCAGCCACCTTTGAGTCAGCCACATTGGCAATATACTTACCATTTCCGCCTTGCAGCAGAATCATACGGGTAGTAAGCTTATTCAATGTTACCTCCTTGAGGTCATCGGCTCCTACCTGAATCTCCCTGTCATCTGATGCATCCTCTTTACAAGCTACAAAGCTAACTCCACAGCAAAGGAGTAATAAATAAAAAAGTATTTTTTTCATTGTTAGTCGACATTCAGTTTATATTCAATTTCCCACTTACGTTCTGGGGCTTCCTCTATTTCAATCTGCAGGATATGACGTCCCTTGCTTGGGAAAGTAAGAACACTTCCCTCTGGTGTAACGCTTACTCCGTCAATCTTATAGGTGATGAGGGCATCTGGATTTGCCAGATCGTTATAATAAAGACGTAATGTCTGTGGACAAGCTCCGTCTTCACGTATAGTATAGAGATAAGGGATTCTGCCCTCATAGTCAGCATTTTCACTCATTTGGATTGTACGCTCGCTGACTACCTGAGAAGGCTTTGAGGTTTCCTCACCCTTGATGGTGGTCACGGTGAAACGATAAGAAGTGTTAGGTGTAAGTTTTTCGACAACGTAGAAGTTCCTTCCGTCCTTGCTACGACCTTGTCGTTACAACGTATCTCATAGGTAACACCAGTCTCGGCGACAGCTGCCCACGAGTGTCACTTCACGCTGTTGCACCTGTGCTTTGACAGCAGTCGGTGCAGTAAGTGTCGGTTCTTTCTGAGCTTCCTTAGTCTGCATGAAAGAGATGTCGTCAAAGAGGATATAACCACCATCGTTCGCTGAGGCGTCGTATTCGATTTCAAAGCCAATACCGGCCTTGTCAACACCAGCAGGAGCAGTTAGCGTAATCGTTTTCTGTTGCCATTCGCTTGTGAAACGTGCGACCTTCTCACTGCTTAGACGATCCTTTCTCACGATCTTATTTCCCTTGTACCAGTCGACAATTGCAACGATGTTCGGGTTCTTCGCCTTACCCTTGTACCAATAAGAAAGTTTGTACTCGCCCTCTGCTTTGATATTGATACAGTTGATATTGAAGTCTTTGTCACGTGAGTAGAAGGAATGACCATTAGGGTAAACCTTTATGGCGAACTCTCCACTGTGTGCATCCTTCACCCTTGAGTAGCCCAGTTGATCACTGATATACCAGAAAAGTGGCTTCTGATAAGGATTGAAGGCTTCTGCTTCTTCTTCCTCCTCTTCTTCCTCGTCGCCCTCATCATCATCATTGTTGACGGGAGGTGCTACAGGCTGTGCATACTCCTCAAAGCCACCATTGCGCAAGAGTTCCTTGTTCAGCTGTGCTCTACCTATAAGTGGCAGCAACAGCAGTGCTATAATGAAATAAAATTTATGTGTCATAACTTATATGCTATTTGTTTAATATGAACGTTTTACGTCGTTAAGTGTTAGACCGTATGCCTTGCCTATCTCTGCAGCGACGTGCTTGAGTGAACCTGTCGTAGCCTCATCTCCTAAGAGACGCTCCTTATCCCAAAGTCCGTTACCAGCAGTCAGTTCGTTGATATATGCCATCACTTGGTTATAGCTCAAATGAGGTTTGCCCGATTCCTGCACCGTGAATTGTAAGCCATAGACAGCACCACAGCCTTGTGAAAGGAAAACCAGCGCATTATTGATATCCTCCTCCAGATTGCCCACCGTAATATCACTCACCAGCAGGTTCATCGCTCTTACAGCCGCCACCTTCGATAGTTCAGCCCTTATCACTTGCAGCTGCTGCAATACTTCCTCATAGCGATACTCTGTCAAAGCCAATCTGCCACGAGCAAAAGCATTGTAGAGTTTGATACGGCTCTCACGCAATACTGGCAATCCGCCAGCCTGCACGTAAGGCAACCAATATTGATAGTAGCCATAGGCAAGGTCCCAGTGATGTTCTAACTCTGTATAATTGCGTCCCGGTAGTAGGGCAATACGCTCATGTTCTGTACGCAGACGGGCATCCTTGTAAAGGCTATCGTTGAGGTGTACGTTTAGAACCTTGTCTAAGTAGATACCTCCCCAGACAATACCATTGAACATTTCAGCAACGATTAGTCCCTTTTCGTTGGCGAAGGCAATATTCACATCGCCGATGTGGATACCTACATAGCCTCCTTCACCCTGTACAGCTCTATGATTTCTATAGGTTCCAGGGCTTGGTTGTCCCATTCCACTAAGCTTTCCAGTGGTCTCGAAGATATCTTCCACATCTTTCAGAATACGTGTTCTATCAGCCTTATGGAGCGATGAAGCTGCTAATTCTTCCTGTGGTTTCAAACCAAACTCACCATTGTTATAGTATCCTTTGACACGGGTCATCGTACCTTCATACATAATGTTGGCAGGTCTGAGATAGCTGCTGTAGATATAGTCGAGCGGGTCACGTAGCAAGCTACACTCGAGATAGTCTACACTGCTGCTTCCGTTGCGCTTAAACTGATAGGAAGGGTCAGGAATCTGTGGTTCTCTGTAAGCCGATTCTACTGTTTCTCCTTCCCACTGACTGCACGATGATAGTGCTGAAACAAGTAGGAGCAGGAGACTATATATAAAAGTTTTCTGTTTCATTCTTTTTGTATATTACGGGAGGATGATATAAGCACAGAAGGGTGCCTTAATCTTATCAATACCCTCTTGATTCTGATATTCGTGTACGGCTAAGGGCTTTACGATGGTGAAGCCGTCTTCTGACACAGCCGAGATGGTGGCGTGCACAGATGAGTTCTGAGGACCGACACCGTTCACCCAAAGATACATGGAAACCCGACTGCGCTGTGAAAGTCACGGTATGTTCCTTATTGTTTGTCAGCAGGAAGTCTGTTCCCTGTGCACGCTTGTCAGTTGCTATCGTACGTAATTTCTTATCCCGTATCAACATAGCGGATGACATAGCGTGAATCCACTTTTGCCTGCTGTGCCAGCCTCATCCGTACTGGTGTGTTCCTTGAACGAGCAGGTCAGCGTAACCTTATAGGTTCTAACGTTTTGTGTGATTTCAACGCCAGGGTAAACAAAGTCGGACACAGAGGCGTATGGGTCGCCCAGCTGTATAACTTGGTCTTCATACGATATCTTTGGCTTCTCTATTCCACCAAAGGGGAAGAGCTTATTATAATCTTCCTCTGGATAATCCTCGCTGCTTCGTGAACAACCTACGGCAAGCAGTGCAAGGAAGAGAACAGCATATTTACTTCGTATCATTTTCATTACTTTTACTTTCTTATTGGTTCGTTATGTCTTCAATGGTATTATTCCACTGGAGCATCGTAAATCTCTGCACGGATACCCGTGAATTCTCCTTCGGGATGAAGGTGCTTGCTGACAAGACGGCTACGACGTAGAAGTGGGTCATAAACCGAAACAAGTTCTGCTACAAAGCGGTCGCCAACACGCTCAAAGTCGAAGAACATGGTCTTGCTATCGTAACGTAACCCAGCACGGAAGGTGAGTCCCTGTTCTGTACCAGAGTAGCCAGAGCCTAAACCGGTTATCTCCTTTGCAGGATAGTCAGGTATCGGGTTCTTCTTCTGGGTGAAGAGGAAGAGATAATACTTCTTTTCTTCTATTTCTCTCAGCAGTGCCTCGTTAGTCTCTACCTTACGCTTGATATAGAGATCACTGCGGAAATAGGTGCGGCCACCTCGATGGATAAGCAACTGTGGATTGATCATCTGCTCAAAGAAGGTGCGGTTCTCGTAGGCTTTCTGTACCGTCAGCAATGTGTCCTCCGCGTTCTTAAGCTTCGTGAAGACGATATACTCACGGGCTGGCTGTAGATAGGAAGCTGTGCGGAACACCAGTTCTCCATCCTCATTCTTACCCACATAAAGGAAGTCGGAAGAGCCAGCAAAACGATCATTGACTAGTTGGTGTAGGTAATTATAGGTAATGAAGCTCAACTGTGTATAGCTGTTTCGGCTGACAAGGTACTCACTTCTCTGTGCAGTTGCCACTGATTGAGCAGTGTAGTCAGCACGCATCTCTACCGTGTTATCAGCATTGAACTTCATCGTAAAGCAGTCGCCACCATAACCATAACGGCCTCTGAATCCGCTGTGTGGTATCAGTTCCGAGGGATTAGAGAATAACAGCGAGTCGGTCTTTGGGAAATAGATTACCCTCCAACCGTGTGGTGCGTTTACAAGTTCATCTTTCAGGGATGCAATGCTTTCGCTGCTGCGTTGTGATGGTGACTTATCGAAGACATCATCATTGGACGAGCAGGCTGCCAGTAGCAACAGAGGGCAGCATTAAGCAGTATTGGAATATATTTCTGTAATTCATTTCTTTAATGCTGTTTTACGTAAGAGTATAGTCTGCGGACACAGATATCCTGCATTTGCTTGAGGTTGACCTGCCAAGACTTTTGTACATACTCATTGACAAAAACCTGTTTCGCCATAAATTCCTTGTAAGCCTGTTCGGCCTCCTTGGCGTAACGCTGTGACACCTCTGGGTCAATGTCCGTATCAGGAGTCTGAGCGGTAAGGGCCGCATCAGCCAGTTCCTTAGGCTTAGAGGTCAGCGTCGCACTGATGATTTCAGCAAAGTCATCTTCAGCCGAGAGGAAGGAGAGCATCGTATAGAAACCACGTTTGTTGGCATAACCATCAAGTCCAAACTTCTCCTTTCCTGTATGGGCATAGCTCAGTGGGGCAGATATCAACTCTGTTGAACCTGTATAACGGTTACCACTGATGCTGAGGAATTTGTCACGGTTATAGGGTATCAGCTGCATAAGACGTTTAGCCAACTGATGATGTACGCTGCGCATAAGGACATAGACTTTGTCGGAATCACTTGCCTCAAAGTCATTGACGTGGTAAAGACACATCTCTGCCGCTGTCAAGCGGTGGTTATAGAGTCGTTCTACACCGTTCTCATCAGGATTAGCTCCACCATAGAGATAGAGTCTGATGGGTGCACGTCCTCGCAGGAACCCCTTCCCGCCAACCTCGTCAAGTTCGTATGTCTCCAATCCGAGTGTCTTCACGGCTTCAAGCACGGCACGCACCTTTTCTATCTTTGGCGGATAGATGAACGTACCCGTTGCACCTGCATTCTTCTCCCAGCGGTAGACCACCTCAATGCCGTATGGCTTTGTGATATTGTCAAGAATCCACTTGTCAAGCTCAGTGCTCTCTATTTGTTTCCTACCCTCATCAACCACACTTCTGTCGTTCAGCTTTTCGTCGCTACATCCTACAAGGATGAGTGCTGCGAGGAGGGTTATAAATATCTTCTTCATATTTGTTTGATTACTTTTCTTCGTCAGTTATAAGACGGTGTGACAACTTGTTATACTGGCTGTTATGCTTTATATTCGTTCACATTATCTGATAGGCTCATTACGCTCCCTCGGATTAGGAGCCAGACCACGCTGGATAGCCTCAGCAGGTATCTGTAGAACCTTGCGAGGGTCATCTTTCTCCAATGGGAAGTAGTATGAACTCTTTGACGAACGTTTCACAGCCAAATGGAAACGGCGGATATCAAACCAGCGAAGACCTTCCTGATAGAATTCCTTACGACGGAAGTCGAGAAAGAGCTTTACCATTGCCAGCTGCTTTAACGTCAAGCCATAGAACGGTGTGTAGATATTATAGTTGTTGCTGTTGGTTGATGTATAAACAGCACGTTCGATAGAAGGGAAGAAGCCAAACTTACCTTGCATATACTGCAGGTAGTCATCGATAGCACGATTATACTCCTTGAGCATTGCATACGCCTCCATGCGGTTTAGAAGTACCTCATCAACGGTGAAGAGCACATTAGTCACATAAAGACCACGAGGCTTTGAACCTATACTCTCTACATTAGAAAGCTCATCAAACTTAGCCAGATAGCGACCTGTTGTTACTGGGGCAGGTGATGCGGTGAAGATATAAGTACCGATGAAGTTCATCTTCTCATAGTCACGTGCACCTTCGATTCCGGTCTGTGTAAAGACCTTGTCAACGGTTCCGATCGTCGGACCATACTTTTCAGTAGGTATTGTACGTGCCAGACGCGACTCGGTTGTTGTCATTAGCAGGTTAGCAGGCTCATCAGTAGCATTATAACGACGAAAGAGATTCTTATGATTAAACTCATACTCGTTAGCATACTGTCGCCATGGACGAAGCTGCTGCTTAGGGTCACCGCCCAAAACATAATCAGCATAGGCAACCACTGACTTCCAATCACCCTTCATTAAGTAGAAACGGGAAGCAAAGGCGTAGGCAGCCTTCTTGTTGAAATGGAACTTCGGATGTTTATAGTACTTATCTGAAACAAGGGTGATACCCAACTTCAAATCCTTCTCTATCTGATCATAGACCTCGCTGACCGTCCCACGCTCATAGTCGACAAGGGCGTGCTTCTCAGGCTTTGTGATATAAGGAATACCCATGTCGGTAGCCTTTCCACCATAAGGCTCTGCCCAGATGTTGACGAGCATAAAATGGAGATAGGCTCTCAGCAGGAAAGCCTCACCATATAATGCCTTCACGCGGTCGGTCTTAGGATAACGGCTGAGCAGTTCGAGTGCCTTGTTTGCTTGTGCAATACCTTTGTAGCAAGCATTCCAGTAGTTCAGTGGTGTGTCAAGGTCTTCTTGGTCATAATCCTCCCAGAAGAACATTGACTCATTCAGTTGTGAGTGGATACCATTTGCACGTTCCTCCACATTATCTGTACGTGGTTCGAGGAAGGGGATATAGCTTGCTTCGGGATAAGCACCCGTAAGGAGTTCGGCAATCTTCTCCTCAGTATCAATCTCTACATCGAGTTCCGAGTCGGGACTCTTGTCGAGGTAGTTATTACAGCCGCTGAAAAGGAAGGTAGCCGCTGCAAACAGTAGTAAATATATCTTTGTACTCATATTCTGTCTTGTTAGAAACCAACGTTCAATGTTACTGTGTACTGTTTTGGTGTAGGCATTGACACACCACCTGACTTATAATACTCTGGGTCCTGTCCTTTGAGTTTCTTGTCTGAGTAAATCAGGAAAGGATTTGTCAGATTCAGATTTAAATTCATTGAGTGGAGACGTATCTTCTTAAGGAAATTTTCTGGAACGGTATACGCCAAAGAGATATTCTTCATGCGTACGAAACTACCGTCAGCTACGCGCTGCTGCGAATAGTCGTATGTATTGTAGGCACGCTCGATATTCTCCTTACCCACAGCCGCAATAAGTTCCTGAGAAGGAAGTACAGGGACATCGGTCTTGTACTCATCACCAGGGTTGAGCCAGCGGTTATAGTAAGACTTAGAGAAGATATTCAAGTCTGCAAACTCAGGGTCGAAGGTAGGGTTTAGACGAATCTTGTTACCTGCCTGCACTGTGAGGAAGAAAGATAGCTCCCAATTCTTGTACTTCAGTGTATTGGACAGACCACCTATGACACGTGGCTCGATAGGGCCGTGATAGATAAGATAGGACTTAGCATACTGTGCATCAAGGAAGTCGGCACCAGCAATCTTGAGAGTTCGCTCTGATTGCTTGGATAGCGTCCAAAGTCGAATGTTGGAAGTCCCTGATTGTTTAGTCCTTGGAAGTTGAAAGAAAAGAGCGAACCACGAGGATAGTCCACGATGTTGCCTCTACCTCTTCCTGCTACCATATCAAAGGCATTAGGACTGTTGAGAAGACGTGTAATCTTCTGATCCATTGCACTCACCGTAAGACTGGTTGACCATTTGAAGTCCTCAGTGACGATATTCTTTGTATGAATACCCAACTCTATACCTCTTGTACGCATATCACCAAAGTTGGCATACTTATAATACTGACCACCAACACCAGATGTACGGACAAGATCGATAAGGTCGAAGGTATTACGCTGATAGATATCCAGTGTTGTACTGATACGGTTGTCAAAGAGACCTAACTCAGCACCAACATTCAACTCGTACATCTTTTCCCACGTAAGGTCACGATTCTCAAGATGCAGAATGTTGAATTTGCTTTCTCTGTCGTCTAAGGAATGACGGTTCACAATACCGCTTTTATAGATAGCATTGGCATTGATAGCCTCTTCGTTCATCTTTGCTGTAAGACCATAGCTGACACGCAGGGCAAGACGAGAAATGGTCTTATTCTCCTTCATGAAGTTTTCCTGATCTATGTTCCACTTTCCTCCGACATTCCAAGTAGGTAGCCACAGGGCACGTGCACCCTTGCCCGAAGTGTTAGAACCCTCGACATTGAGAACGGTATTGAATACATACTTACCAGCATAACCATAAGTGCCGTTGAAAGAGAAGGTAATACCACGGTCGGTGCGCTTATGCAGATTGAAATAATCGCTACCCTCATTAATCAGCTTATTGAATATCAAGGGGTCTGTATAAACCTGATTACCACGGTCATACTGTATTCCATAGCCTTGGAAAGGATTGGTTGTGCGAACTGCCGAACGGAACTCTGAGAAAGCGAAGGCTTTTAGGTCGTGCTCACTGATACGCTTGTCGAAGTCGAAGGCAAGACGGGCAAGGAAGCTCTTGAGTGTAGCCTCTGTCTTGTTATAGATACCGCCATTAGGTAGACCTACCTTTGGCTGTAGTTGCGGATTGTCTTTGTCGTGCACCAGATAGATATTCTGCTGTGCAACAAAGGGATTCTCATTGGCTCTAAAAGCCTGTACAAGGTTAGAACCTTCATTCACCTCATGACTCGTACTGGTGTGTGCGTGTCGAGTTGAGAGCAAGGTCTTGATAGCAAGATTATTGTTGAGCCTATATGTAGCCTCACCTTGTATCTTGAAATCGAGCACGTCAATATTCATCTTATTATTGGCGTATTCATTGAAGATATTGAATGGTGCCCAGTTGTTGCGGTAGTAAGATAGACTTCCATCCTCATTATAAGGACTGAGGGTACGGCTTGTACTGAGAGAATATGAGAATGGATTGATATCGAAGTCGCGTTCAAAAACACCTATGGTACTATTTTGCGCTGTGGCATTGTTCCTGGTGCCTTCTGCGAACGGATGTTACCTTGTACGCTAAGGGTTGTTGTCAGCTTATCGTTGATATAGAAGGTATTTTTCAGATTGGCTGTAAGACGGCTCACCTTATCGGCAATGGTCCACCCAGCATCATGGTAGTAACCGATAGATGCATAGGTTGCGGAGTTCTTGCCACCGCCAGAGAGTGTAATGGCGTGGTTGGTGACTGGGTTCAGCGTGAATAGGAGGTTGAACCAATCGGTATTAGCATACTCACGCTGGCGAAGGAAGTCGAGTCTTGCCTCTGGAGTATTCGGTAGATAGTATTCGCCAGTAGCTGGATTGATAGTGCTCACTGCCTTATACAGCTGATAGAAGATACCGCTGCGACGGCCGTAAAGCGAATTACTGATACCGAAATAGCCCTTGTCGTTCATTTCCTGATAGAGCGACATTGTTTCCTGCGAGTTGAGCAGGTCAAAACTGCTGTAGCGAGGTCTCATTCGGATGGTATTCTCTGTGGAATAGGTTACGCGCATCGGACTGTCCCTGCGGCCCGTTTTCGTAGTGATGACAATCACACCATTTAGTGCACGGGCGCCATAGACAGATGTGGCTGAAGCATCCTTCAGTACCTGAATATCTTGGATATCTGCTGGATTAAGACCTGATACAGCCGAACTGATGAGCGTGACAGCATCACCAGAAGCCAACTGGTCAAGACTGAGGTGTACAAGGTCTTCATACACCGCACCATCAATAACCCACAGCGGTTGTACGTTACCGATGATAGATGCACCACCACGGATGTTGATACGAGGTGCAGAACCGAACGTTCCAGAGATATTTTGAACCGATAAGCCCGGCACGCGGCCTTCGAGCATACGCGAAACATCTGCGATACCCTCAAGTTTGATGTCATCCATCTTTACTGAGGTTGCCGCACCAGTATAGACACGGTTACGGATATTCTGATAACCTGTCACAACGACCTCGTCAATCTGACGACTGTCGCTTTTTAGTATGATATTTAGAGTGTGACCGTTTGTAACTTTTACGCTCTTGCTGACCATTCCGACATAGCTTGCCTGTATTGTTTGGCCAGCTGAAGCCTTGATGGTGAAGTTGCCATCTACGTCCGTAACGGCTTCGCCTTCGTCTCCAACACCTGTATGTAAGCACCGATGAGGGCTTCCCCCTGTTCGTCCTTCACCATTCCCGAAACCGTACCTGCTGTCTGTGCAGCAGCGGTAAGGACAGTGAAGAGGAAGAAGACTACTGTTAGTATTCTATTTAATTTTATAAGTCTGTACATTACTGTTTTATAATGATGATTCTGTTTTATTCTATCTATTATGGTTTGCCTGCTGCCTTACAGTTTCAATTGCAGACCGCCATAGATACCAAAAGGATGACCAGCACGCAGTCCTGATGGATGACGTGAAACGAGATATTTCTTGTTAGTTAGGTTGATGGCATTCAGCGTCAGTGTTAACTTTTTACTTACGTGCCCTTTCACTGTAGCATCTAAGATGAGGTGTGCAGGAATCTTCTCACGCTCTGCGATACGTCCGTGTCCTGGTGCGGTACGCATATCGCCATTGTAGCGTACACCGAGGTTGGCTTCTACTAACTTATGCTCCAGACCTATCTGCGCATTGAAGGCGTGCTTATATATATAAGGTATCTCATCGCCATAGACTACCGAACCCCAAGCTGAACTAACAAAGTCGTTCTTCATCTTGGTATTTGTGTAGGTGTAGGAGAGTTGGATAGGCAACTGGAATCCCAGATGGCGTGGCAGTGGGTGATAGGCACACAGAAGTTCCAGACCATTTACCATTGCCTTGCCCACATTGAACTGTTCAAGTGTTCCCTGACCGCCCTGTGCAGCAAGGTCACTACCTAACATATTTGAATAGTTGTTGACAAAGGCTATTGCCTCACAACGCAGTTTCTTCGTTGTAAAGCGTAGTCCCGACTCGATGTTCACACTGCTCTCTGCTTTCTGGTCAAGCGTTGCACTTGGTGGTGCAAAACCTTTATGGATACCACCGATGAGCGAGAGCTCAGGCAGTAGCTTTGATATTGAAGCCCGCACCTGGAAGGAGCGCGCGTGCATGGTTAGGTGTCTCGATGCGTACCATACCTGTACGGCGGAGGTCTGATGTGGTGTAGTTGCGGTTTAGTAGTTCTACGTCTTCATAGCGCATACCCACATTGAAGGTGACAATACCCTTCGACCATTTTCCCATCCAGTAGCCCGAGAAGGCGTGTGCCGTAGTGATACGGTTCGATTGGCTGCCTGGCAGACCTGCAAGGAAGATGCTCATTTTACCATCCTGCATAGCATAGGCGTCGTCATGCTGGAAACGGTCTTCGCTGTCAGCGTGATAGCGCAGTCCCATCTCGGCTGTCAAGTAGCCACCCCACAGCATTGTGCGGTATTCAGCCTTCGACTGTACACCGCGCGAATGGTACACACGGTTGTTGGCACGCAACATCAGTGCTTCACCGACATAGTCTTTCTTACCTGTAACGATGTCGAAGTAGTCCTGATTAGTCTCAGGGTCAGCTAATACATCAGATATAGAACGACGCTCAGCCTTGGTAATACCAGCTCGAACCTCGTTGAGTTTATACCAGTTACGGAAGAAATAGTTATAATATAGATTGGTTGTTATCTTCAATTTATTACCCGATTCAATCAGATAGGTTGCTACCCATTGTGTGTGACGGGTTTTAAGGTTGTCTTTCTGTGCACCAGCATAACGGAAGTAAGGACGATGTGCGAAATCGCTTTCTGATAGTCCCAGATAGGTTTCGTCTGAAGTCTCATTGGCAAAGCCGAACTTTAGTTCGAGCAGGTGGTTTATACCTTCATCTTTATTCGTACGTACCAAGAATTTTGCAATAAGGTCGTTACGCTTGAAGCCTGTACGCTCATTTGGTTCGTCCTTGCGGAATCCGTCAGACTGATATCGAAGATACTCTACAAGGAATCCCGTATGCTTGAAGCCGTTACCAATACTTACATACGACTTCAGTGTGTTATAGCTGCCGTAGGAGGTGTTTAAGCGGGCAGTAAACTTCGAAGGTACTGGCGTAGACACCATGTTAATGGCACCACCCGTGGTAAACGGACCGTACTGCACCTGACTACTTCCCTTTAATACCTCGATGGCATACATACGTCCAGCATTTGGGAAATAGTAAGCGGCAGGAGCTGAGTAAGGTGCAGGCGCAGCTAACACACCATCCTCCATCAGTGAGATGCGCTCGCTTCGCTCAGCCTTTGTACCACGCAAACTGATATTTGGACGTAGACCGTAACCGTCTTCTTCATACACGTTCACACCGGGAACGCTCTTGAGCATACGGTTGATATCCGTATAGCCGAACTTCAGAATCTCTGCTGGAGAAATATAATAAGCTGAACCGGTACGGTTGCTGGCTTCAAACTTACTACCCAACATCTGATTTGAACTTACTACTACCTCCGTCAGTTTATGAACCGAATCTGTCAGTATGCTCTTTTGGTCTGGACAGACTATCTTGTGAGTTTTGGGCATACCCACTGGCTGTTGTCAGTGCGAGGAGCAGAGGCAGCATCTTCATTCTATAATGCATAGTGATATTTTTGCCTTACAATGCTTTTTTAAGTCCCTTGATATTTCTACATATCTCAACAGGTTTGTATATGTTGCTAAGCACGTAAGTCTACTTATTGTTTATAAATATTAATATTGTTTTTAAATGGAGTGCAAAGTTAATAAAAACTTATTCTCCCAGCAATACTCATTTATGGGTATTCTGATGATTGAAAAGTGTAAAAAGAGAGAGTTTTCGCCCTTTCCTCTCATAGAAGATGATGATTTTTCACCTTTTTTGATTCATAAAACTCAAGCCTCTTTTGGGGTTTATTACTTCAGCAGGCAGGAACTGCAAGTATTTTCTTGTCGGTATCTTGTTTGTCTTTGTAACTTGACGTAGTTCGCTATGCCTGCGTTCCAAAGACAAACAATCTGCTCGATAATAAAACAAAATATGTTTAGGCTCTGATGACCGATTTGGGCTAAAAACGTTTATTACCAAAGCTATCAGCAACACATACACTCCGCCTCTGTCGCTCTTTGTGCCTTCGGCACCTCTGTGATATTGTCTGTATGCTTTCACCTCCGTGTTCTCCCCCTCTCTGTATGTCTTTTATATGTAGAAGACTTACTTTATCACTCCATATTTCGGAAGAAGCAAAATGAACCGAAAAGTCTTTACACTATTGAGCATTTTTAGTAAGAAAAATACGTTTAAAACCAAGTTTTCAAGTGGCTTTATAAACACTTAGTAGTCAGTTGCTTACAAGGTAATAAATCTAAAGGTGCTTAATTGGACTTCAAAAGGGCGTTAGTTAGACCTCAAAAGAGCATCTTTTGCAAGCCAAAAGGGCGTCTTTTCAAAGCTTATTAAGCATCATTTGAATTTTAAGAGGCTGAAAAATTATTTACAAACCTATGCGAGTAGACAAGTGGATAAGTAAATAAATTGATAAGTTGACAAGTTTATTCTTATAATGACTTGGTGTTCCTCCTACCCTCGAAGTGAGGTAATGATTTTGCTTATCAGATGTTAAACCCATGTTATTTTGTGTTTTTCTTTTGTTTTTATAAAAATATCTTTCTACTTTTGGCATCATAAAACAACAGATTGTGAATCTTCCTCTTCTTCCAAGAGCAAGACTGTTTAACAGCCGTACAGAGGGGACTTCAAGAAGTTGTTGAGGTTTTCTCTTTTTTATTTCCCTCTAATATATAGGAGATGATAAGGGTGCCTTATTAATCATTTTTTTTCTAACAACTTAAAAAAACTTTTCAATTATGAGTTCATTTAGAGCAACTTTGGAATTGGGTGGTAAGGAGTATGATGTACTCTTTTCTAACTACGAGTTCAGCCGCACTACTGACAAGAAGGGTCAGCCTGCATCAAGCATCTCTGGCGGTCGTATCAGTGTAACTATCGAGTCTACTGATGACACTTCTACCATCGAGGCTATGCTTAACAGCCAGTTCAAGCCTGTTGAGGGTAAGATCGTTTACAAGAAGAGTGAGGAAGATGCTAAGATGAAGGAGATTTCTTTCAAGAATGCTTACATCGTTCACTACAAAGAAACGCTCGACGTTAACAATGAGGCTCCTATGACCATCGCTATGACTTTCTCTGCTGAGAACATCACAGTGGGTAATGCAGAGCTTGACAACCGTTGGCCTCGCACATAAGCTTAGGAAACAGAAGGACTATGCAGGGCGAACTATGCTCGGCATAGTCCTTTTCCATTTCTTTACTTAAAGGGAGAGTTGTAACAATCCTACATACTCTGATTGCTTTCCCTTAAGATTCTAAATATAATGACACATAAGCTAATTAGCTTTTTAAAAGCTTTCAAACACAAACATCCAATGTCAATTCCATTCAATCCAATCACTATCAGCATAGGAAAGAAGTCTCTCTCTTCTTTTATTTCTCTACAAATCGAACAAAACATAGGTAAACATCATCGATTTCCAAATGTCGGTTGAACTTGAATCTGGTGGCAATAGATATGTGCACAACATCAGCGAGAATAGTAAAAATGGCTGAGCGAAAGCATTGTCGTAAAGGCTGCTGGAACACCGATATTCGTGGGTGTGGTGACAAATGTACAGCTACACCGAGAAGGAAGCGACTTTGGATGTATCATCGTTTCAGGTTATTCTGCTACTTACAGAATGGAGACAGCACATAGCTGCTCATGGAATGATACAACCATTGGTGACGTAGTGAAAAAGCTATGCGAACAAGCGAAGGTGCAATTAGAGTTAAATCCAGAATTCAAAGAGAACAAGGACTATATCTGTCAATACGAAGAGTCCGACTTCGACTTTATCCGTCGTCTTGCTCATCAGTATCAAGAGTGGATGTATTACGATGGAACTAAACTAATCTTCGGAAAACCAAAGAAATTGGCTGATCCAATTAGACTGGAATATGGCACGACGCTATCGTCACTTGACATTGGTTTGCAGACACTCGCACGTTCAGAGCAGGTATTCTCTTACCACTCTGGTTCGGACCGTGAGATGGAGAGAATGACACCAGACCAAGCCATTGGACATGATAAACTGTCGGGCGATGCCTTCCGTGCATCATTAGGATTGTTCTCAAAGCCAGCAAGACAGCGTGCATTGCCACGTATCAGCGATGAGTCGGAACTTATTAATTACATGGGGCGTAAGCAGGCAGCTGAGACGGCTGAGACACATTACATCACAGCAGAGAGTCAGGTGCCAACCCTGCGTGTAGGCTCTGTGGTAAGTCTCTACAGTTCATTCTTAGAGCGTGTAGGAAACATATCAAAAGAGAGCTTGGGTAACTTTATCATTATCGAGATAACCCACGAGGTGAGCCAAGGTAGTTACTACAAAAACCGCTTCAAGGCTATCCCTGCAACGATAAAGGCACTGCCAAGTCCAAAGGTGCGTATGCCGCTTGCAGAAACACAGATGGCAACTGTGCTCAGTAATGCTGACCCACAGGGCAAGGGCCGTGTTCGTGTGCGTATGAACTGGCAAACAGAATGGTATGCAGACAGGTTGGGTGCGTGTGATGACACCAGATGGTGGTAGCAGTGACGATGTAAAGAGCAACCGTGGTTTTGTATTCATCCCAGAGGTAGGCGACCAAGTCCTCCTCGGCTTCCGCCATGGTGACCCAGCAAGACCATACGTTTTGGGTAGCCTCTTTAATGGAACAACTGGTGGTGGCGGTGGCCAGGGCAACAACTGCAAGAGCCTTACCACACGAAGCGGTAGTTCCTTAAGCTTGATGACTCTGCAGGTAGCGTAACACTACACGACAAAGGCGGTGTAAGCATGAATTTTTGATGGTGGTGGCAACTCTACGTTGAAAGCAAAAGCTACTCACTCGGTAAGTGCAGGAAATAATGCTTCTGTGAATGTCGGTAAGGGAAAGTGTTTGCTAAATATGGACAGTGCAGGAAACATAACACTGGATGGAAATTCTACGATAACATTATCAGTTAAGTCAAGTAAGATTATAATAAATGAATCAAGCATTACGCTGGAATCTCCGAATATATATGTCAAGGGAACAACACAGACTGTTGTCGGACCAAGTGAAAACTTGGGTGTAACCGTTTCAGCTGATGGTCCTGTAGACATTGTGGGTAACCCTGTCAACATTAACCAAGGTAAAGGCGGAGTTGTCAATATTAAATAACACGTAGATAATGAGTTTAATAGATCGATTACACGGTCACGTTCAAGAAGGTGGTCTGACACAAAGAGATTACAAGTACCGTTGTGTACAGACCATCACCACGAAGCTTGACGAGATACCTGTCAGTACTATTGTCAGTAAGAAAGATTACTCAGTAGAGAGATTTACGGATGCAGAAGGAACACAGGGCTTTGCCTTCAGTGTTAAAGATGACATTCCTTCTATTTTTCCAGAACAATATGTGGAGTCAATAACCCTAATTAATGAATTAGAGAATATGAAGGTCAATGCCATAATAGGTATCGACCCCGATACTGGACTAATAACAAAGATTCTCAATCATAACGAAATCACAGCATTATGGGATGAGGAGAAAAAACAGCTAACGGACAAATATAACTTCCTGAAAGGTACGGCAGGAAGTAATGCGCTGAACAATCTCATCAAACTGGAAGATAAGATAATATACCAGTATGATAAGTTTATGGAGAGTTTGATAGCCAATCCCTTTTACTCTATTTTCTTTGGTCAACATTTAGTTTCTGACCAGCTATGTGTTGGGAATGATACCATCCCTTACGCATCGCGCCTTTTCCCAGATAACAAATTCAGTTTGGAAACACAACGAAAGTCTGATGTTCAAGAAGATGGGACATTGTTATTGGAATGCAGTGGTAAAAATACACCAGATTCTCGTTTTGACGAGACAATACGCAAAGAATACGATGAGAAGATAAAACCTTTGATACAATATAGCTTTACGCAGTATAACATCAACTTTACACAACAATCTTGGATTAATCAGGCTGAACGATGCCTTCAGAAAGGTTCACTGAGTGTTATAGAAGAAGTTACTGATAATGTCACATTGAGTGTCGACTTACAAATACGAAGACTGACTAATACAATTTAAATTATGGGACAATCCTATGTAAGACATGGTACGAATGTAGTTTGTACTAATATGACCTGCGGAACACCGCGAGAAATATGGAGAGTTGATAAGGATGGTAATGTTATCAATACTGCCTCAAAGTTGCCGTTACTAAATATTGATGACAAAAAAATCTCTGACACATTTGTTTGCAAAATGCCTATAAAGAAATGGGGAGGTCTGTTGACATTTCTTGCTGGCGTTGCAGTTGGAGCCTTAATAGTCGCTGCTGTTGTAGCAACTGGTGGTGTTGGTGCTGTCTTGCTATCTGCTGTAGCTGTCGAAGGTTGGATGGTGGGTGCAGCAATAGCTGTTGGAACTTCAGCAGCCATTTATGCAGGCTATAAAGGAGTGAAAGGGGTTGCCCACGATTGTGACAACACATTGGAGTCATCTTGGAATTCAGCACACCCAAGTGTATTTATAGAGCAAAAGAAAGCCCTGCTAAATAAATCCTATATGACCTGTACAACGGGAGGAACAATTAATATAATTGTTAATCCTGAACAGGCTAAAGAAGCTGCCTTGCGAATCTCAGAAATGAATACTGCAGAAATATATGTTCAGCTGAAAAGTAAATTTATTCAAGGTGCTATAGGAGGTCTTACAGGAGGAGCCAATCCTTTTGCTTTAGCCCTCTCAGTAGGCTTCTACACTGGTGCACTAAACTTTGGAGGCTTTGACTTTAGTGAGACGGACAAATCCAACCAAAAGTCTGACTCTATAGGAAATTTAAAAAACACTGGTACGACTACTGGGGTAGGAACTGGAGAGTCTGTTGTTGAAAGTAGTATCACTACAGGTGTAACAGCAAATAAGGCAGGAGTGGGTGAGGCTGCAAGGATAGATGCACAGGTAGCATCAAAAACAGGAGAGGCAAACATGAAAGGCTTGGAGTCTTTGGCTTATGGAACACAAGCTGCCGATGCAAGTGCGGATGCTGCAACTTGGGGATCTCAAGTAGCTACTCGTACATCAAATGGTGCAAGTGCAAACTTCTATTGCTTCTGCAGAATTAGCAGAACAGATGTATAAAGAATCTTCTGAGGAACTGATGCACAAAGCTGCTCAAGCAGCACTCGAACAACAAGATATTCTTGCTGAAGCAGCAAGTATTCAGGGAGGAAAGACAGCTGCAGTAAAAGCTGCTAAAACAGGTGCATGGAAAGATGGCTTTAAGAATTTTGGAAAGTCTTTGGGGTTAGGTCTTGCAGGAGCTGCAGTTGGTTATGCGGTAGATGAAGGGTCTAATTGGGTAGAAAATAAAATAGAAGAGGGAACAAGTGATATTTCGGAAGGTATAAATAGCTCTGACGACATCGATAGTGCAAGTAATGCAAACTATATGGGTATCATCGCAAATTCATAATATCAATGGCAAATAATTTTTCAATAGGAGGAATTAAAATCTTCTCGACAGCAGGTACAGTTTTTGCCTCTCTTGTAGGTGCACCACTGCTTATCTTTATTATAACGAGGTTTACGCTCGGTGGAAATAAAGATGCTATTCCTTACGCAGATACGTATATAAAGAATTCAGACACAATAGTAGTAAAAATTCCTAAAGACCGTCACAAAATTAAAAAGGATGATGATATCTTTACTATCAGCGGATGGTTCATGGGAGTAGCACAAACACGCTCGGCAATTTATAATATGTATTATTTCTATTCCCCTGAACATAAGAAATATTTAGGAGTTGTTACTTTTAAAGGCTGCTATAATACTATTCAAAGGGGTAGTGGTGAAAAAATTTGGTATGATGACATAGAAGATCATAGACTAACTTTTCTTTACTGGATTAAAAGTTTCTCAGCCTACGTAAATCGTCAGCAATGGCAAGATCCAACCTACGGCACAAAGGATAATCCTGTTCCCATCTTCTTTAAGCGTGCGTTGTCAGGACATGAAACTTTAGATATGGATGAGCATATTACCATAAAGCCCAGTGTTAACAAGAAGTTTGTTGAACTTTATCTTGCACACGAATTGTCTTCAAAAGAGTTTAATCGTCTTTATGGAGAAGACATGAAGCGCTTGGGGCTAAAGGATTGAACTGGTTTACGAGTTGACAAGTTGTTTGCAAAGTAAGAAATGTGATTAAAAAGTTGAGAACGCCCCAGATTATTCGTACTTTTGTGATGAGGATAATGCAGATGTAATGCAAACTATATGGGTATCATCGCAAATTCATAATATCAATGGCAAATAATTTTTTTCAATAGGAGGAATTAAAATCTTCTCAACAGCAGGAACAGTCTTTGCCTCTCTTGTAGGTGCACCACTGCTTATCTTTATTATAACGAGGTTTACGCTCGGTGGAAATAAAGATGCTATCCCTTACGCAGATACGTATATAAAGAATTCAGACACAATAGTAGTAAAAATACCTATAAATCACCGTGAAATAGATGTCTATGATGATATCTTCACTACCAGCGGATGGTTCATGGGAGTAGCACAAACACGCTCTGCAACTTATAATATGATTTACTTCTATTCTCCTGAACATAAGAAGTATTTAGGAGTTGTTACTTTTAAAGGCTGCTATAATACCATTCAAAGAGGTAGTGGCGAGAAAATATGGTATGATGACATAGAAGATCAGAGACTAGCTTATCTTTATGATATTAAAAGTTTCTCAGCCTATGTCAACCGTCAGCAATGGCAGGATTCAACCTACGGCACAAAGGATAATCCTGTTCCCATCTTCTTTAAGAGGTCACTCTCTGGTCATGAGAAATTAGGTGGTATGGATGATTTTATTACTATAAAGCCCAGTGTTAACAAGAAGTTTGTTGAACTTTATCTTGCACATGAGTTGTCTTCAAAAGAGTTTAATCGTCTTTATGGAGAAGACATGAAACGCTTGGGGCTGAAGGATTAAGTTAGGTGACGAGTGGACTGGTTTATGAGTTGACAAGTTGCTTGCAAAGCAAGAAATGTGATTAAAAAGTTGAGAACGCTCCAGATTATTTGTACTTTTGTGATGAGAACAGTGCAGATGTAATGCAAACTATATGGGTATCATCGCAAATTCATAATATCAATGGCAAATAATTTTTCAATAGGAGGAATTAAAATCTTCTCAACAGCAGGTACAGTCTTTGCCTCTCTTGTAGGTGCACCACTGCTTATCTATATTATGACAGTAAATTCAAAGAAGAAAATTTTGATATGACACGTGATATAGTTTCACAATTGCAAGACCTACAAGAAAAAAAGATGTGGCAAAAATAAAAATAGTATCAGATGGGAAGTAGCAAAGGAAATTGGGGAAGATATGGATTACAAGCATTTGGAATTTCAGTGCTTGGTCCCTCTTATTTTTATCTTATTAATCCTATCATTGAACATTTTAAGGGAAATCGTGATGCTGTAGCATATACAAAGACATACGTAGGTCAGTGGGATAGTATTAGACTCGTTTTACCAGAAAACCTATTTGATCAAACCTTGCAAGGAGAAGGGACAAGTTATGTCCAAGTAATAAAATATGATAAAAAACAAAGTCAGAGAATATATGCCAGCAATAAAAGATATTATATTCCTCAGTATAAAAAGAATTTTGAATTGATATGGATCGTAGGTATAGATGAAATTGTTGGATTTTTATAACCGCCGTTATGATGCAGCTGGTGTTCAAAATGGCTTAATGCGTCCAAACATGGTGCTATCAGTCTATGTCAATCGTAAACAATGGAAGGATAAATCATACGGAACAAAAGAAAAGCCTATGCCAGTTTTTCTACATAGAATTATCTCAGGTGATGATATAGAAGAGCGAAACAAGCATGCGCTCTGGAGAGACAGTCTTCAACCTGGTGGAGACTTTGTAGATTTTTATCTCCCACCCAAGGCTGTCCAACGTATGCGCAACACGCCAGACTCTGTTAACTATAAGTTTGCAGAGTATTACTTGCGTTATCTCCTACCTGAAGACGAGTTTGAAAGATTGTTTGAAGAAAAATAATCTAAAGGGGCATTATGATGGGAAGTAGTAAAGGAAATTGGGGAAGATACGGATTACAAGCATTTGGAATTTCAGTGCTTGGTCCACTATTGTTTTATCTTATTAATCCTATCATTGAACATTTTAAGGGAAATCGTGATGCTGTGGCATATACAAAGACATACGTAAGTCAATGGGATAGTATAAAAATTACTCTTCCAAACAATCTATTCGAACAGATGATGCAAAAAGGATCTATTCGAGTAAAAACACTTGTTTCTGATAGCAAAGGTAAACATCGAATAGAAGCGGATAATAAGATTTTTTATATATTTCAATATAAGAAGTGATTTTTGAATTAATTTGGATAAATGGAGTAGATGAAATTGTTGGACTTTACAATCGTCATTATGATGCAGCAGGTGTTCAAAATGGCTTAATGCGTGCAGGCATGGTACTATCAGTCTATGTCAATCGTAAACAATGGAAGGATAAATCATACGGAACAAAAGAAAAACCTATGCCAGTATTTGTACATAGGATTATCTCAGGTGATGATATAGAAGAGCGAAACAAGCATGCGCTCTGGAGAGATAGTCTTCAACCTGGTGGAAGATTTGTAGATTTTTATCTCCCACCCAAGGCTGTTCAACGTATGCGCAACACACCAGATTCTGTTAACTATAAGTTTGCAGAGTATTACCTGCGTTATCTTTTACTAGAGGACGAGTTTGAAAGACTGTTTGAAGAAAAATAATCTAAAGGGGCATTATGATAGGAAGTAATAAAGGTAATTGGGGAAGATACGGATTACAAGCATTTGGAATTTCAGTGCTTGGACCACTTTTTGTTTTTATCTTATTAATCCTATCATTGAACATTTTTAAGGGAAATCGTGATGCTGTTGCATATACAAAGACATACGTAAATCAATGGGACAGTATAAAAATCACTCTGCCAAACAATCTCTTCGAACAGATGATGCAAGAAGGATCTATTCGAGTAAAAATACTTGCTTCTGATAGCAAAGGTAAACATCGAATAGAAGCGGATAATAAGATTTTTTTATATATTTCAATATAAGAAGTATTTTTGAATTAATTTGGATAAATGGAGTAGATGAAATTGTTGGACTTTACAATCGTTATTATGATGCAGCAGGTGTTCAAAATAGCTTAATGCGTGCAGGCATGGTACTATCAGTCTATGTCAATCGTAAACAATGGAAGGATAAATCATACGGAACAAAAGAAAAACCTATGCCAGTATTTGTACATAGGATTATCTCAGGTGATGATATAGAAGAGCGAAACAAGCATGCGCTCTGGAGAGACAGTCTTCAACCTGGTGGAGACTTTGTAGATTTTTATCTCCCACCCAAGGCTGTCCAACGTATGCGCAACACGCCAGACTCTGTTAACTATAAGTTTGCAGAGTATTACTTGCGTTATCTCCTACCTGAAGACGAGTTTGAAAGATTGTTTGAAGAAAAATAATCTAAAGGGGCATTATGATGGGAAGTAGTAAAGGAAATTGGGGAAGATACGGATTACAAGCATTTGGAATTTCAGTGCTTGGTCCACTATTGTTTTATCTTATTAATCCTATCATTGAACATTTTAAGGGAAATCGTGATGCTGTGGCATATACAAAGACATACGTAAGTCAATGGGATAGTATAAAAATTACTCTTCCAAACAATCTATTCGAACAGATGATGCAAAAAGGATCTATTCGAGTAAAAACACTTGTTTCTGATAGCAAAGGTAAACATCGAATAGAAGCGGATAATAAGATTTTTATATATTTCAATATAAGAAGTATTTTGAATTAATTTGGATAAATGGAGTAGATGAAATTGTTGGACTTTACAATCGTCATTATGATGCAGCAGGTGTTCAAAATGGCTTAATGCGTGCAGGCATGGTACTATCAGTCTATGTCAATCGTAAACAATGGAAGGATAAATCATACGGAACAAAAGAAAAACCTATGCCAGTATTTCTACATAGAATTATCTCAGGTGATGATATAGAAGAGCGGAATAAGAATGCATTAAGGAAAGATAGACGTTGTCCTGGAGAAATTATGATAGATTTCTATCTTCCTCCTAAGGCTGTTCAACGTATGCGCAACACACCAGACTCTGTTAACTATAAGTTTGCAGAGTATTATCTGCGTTATCTCTTACCTGAAGACGAGTTTGAAAGGCTATTTGAAGAAGAATAATGTAAAAGTTCATTATGATGGGAAGTAGTAAAGGGAATTGGGGAAGATACGGATTACAAGCATTTGGAATTTCAGTGCTTGGACCACTTTTGTTTTATCTTATTAATCCTATCATTGAACATTTTAAGGGAAATCGTGATGCTGTCGCATATACAAAGACATACGTAAGTCAGTGGGATAGTATCAGACTTGTATTACCAAACAATCTGTTTGAACAAAGCTTACAAGGAGGTACTATTCGCAATAAAACTCTTATACTAAATAAGAAAAAAAAATAAGAATATCAGCTGGTATAAAAAAATATTATATTCCGCAATATAAAAAATTCTTTGAGTTAATATGGATACGTGGAATTGATGAAATTGTTGGACTTTACAATCGTCATCATGATGCAGCAGGTGTTCAAAATGGCTTAATGCGTCCAAACATGGTGCTATCAGTCTATGTAAATCGCAAACAATGGAAGGATAAATCATACGGAACAAAAGAAAAGCCTATGCCAGTATTTGTACATAGGATTATCTCAGGTGATGATATAGAAGAGCGGAATAAGAATGCGTTAAGGAAAGATAGACGTTGTCCTGGAGAAATTATGATAGATTTCTATCTTCCTCCTAAGGCTGTTCAACGTATGCGCAACACACCAGACTCTGTTAACTATAAGTTTGCAGAGTATTACTTGCGTTATCTCTTACCCGAAGACGAGTTTGAAAGATTGTTTGAAGAAAAATAATCTAAAGGGGCATTATGATAGGAAGTAATAAAGGTAATTGGGGAAGATATAGTCTACAAGCATTTGGAATTTCAGTGCTTGGATCCCTCTTTTTGAATGTATCATCGTTTCTGGCTACTCTGTAACATACAGAATGGAAACGGCTCATAGCTGCTTCTCATGGAATGACACAACGATTGGAAATGTGGTTAAGAAACTATGTGCAGAAGCTAAGGTGCAATTAGAGTTAAATCCTGCATACAAGGAAACAAGGACTATATCTGCCAATACGAAGAGTCGGACTTCGACTTTATCCGTCGTCTTGCATATATAGAATAATATTATATTTATAAATATGGTGGTGTTATGAAATTGCAAAATACACGTAATGAAAGTAACAAAGAAGAATTATGACAATCAAGTTAAATAGGGGCATAACCCATGCTGAGACAGAGATAAAAGAAGGTGATATCTTTTATGTCTATAATGATTATTACAGGAAATACTTCTTTGGCAAGATTCTTGTGGATATTAGTCGGCTAACGAAACAGGTTGAAAAGGATAGCGCTCTTGACTTCTTCTCAGACTGTTATTTGGTCGCTGTGTATAAAGAAATATCTGATACACCTGAATTACATAGTCGGGAATTTATCATTCCTGGCAGCTTCATCTATAAGAGCAGCTTCAAACGACGGAACAGACAGGGATTTGACTGGACGCATTATGCCTATGAGGCAGTTGATTTCCACACCTTAGACTTTCCAGAGTTCTTTCTGAACTTTGACGATGGGGTCTACCTTGTATGTGGAGAACTCAAGTTTCGGACGGAATTGTCCCGTCAGCAGGAAGAAGAATATAAAATCAGGGGTTCGAAGTCGGGTAGCATAGACTACTCCAGTGCTTTGTTACTGCAAGGATATAAGGCCTATAGCGACAGGATAAACTATCACGACCTCCGCCTGTTGCCAGAGCTTCGCAAGTCCATCTACGATATGATTGGCGAGGATGCCGGTATGTCATATTATGACTTAGCATTGAAATACGGCAAGGATACGGGCCGTTTCTTTACAGATGCCTTGTCAGAAGAAGTCCAGCAAGTAAAGCCTGTGGAAACAGACCAGCGTACAGGATTCCCAAAAGAATTGCTATGCGGCATTGCGTGGAGCTTCAGGCAGCAGAGATATTCTTCGTTGGCTGCGTTTACAGATGATTTGCAAGCGTATAATGAAGAAATCACTGGCGAATACATCCTTGATGTCTGGGCGGATGAGCTGAAACTGATTGGCAGTCGTATCTTGGTACAGTACGAGCATTGGGACGATGAATTGGAAGATTTAAGGGAAGAAAAAGTGTTCCTGCAAGCAGACAATGGTAGCTACTTCACAGTATCTGAACTCATTTATAAGATTCATAATCATGTCTGTGACAAGCTGGTCAATGATGACAATGTCTTCTTTGAGGGACTGCAACTGTTTGAAAGAGACGATGTCAATCATCCAGGAACCCCTTATTATTTTATACTTCAAGGCAGTTAAGGCTAAAAGAAAAACTTATGAATAAGATGTTAAAAAAAATCTTGGGTGACAAGTATACTCGTGCAAACAATATAGCCAAGTCAGTACGTTCTTTGCAGCGCGTACCCGAGAAGGAGCGGCCGAGGATTGTCAAGAAGGCAGTACTCAATGTTTATGTGATAGGTTCTATCATCATCCTCATCTCTCTATGGCTTTACTTCTTCGGAAATGAGATTATGGCCATACCTATAGGTAATAATCTTGAAGGCGAAACGTTCAGGTCAAGGCGTGCAAACCTCTATTTGCATCTTCTTGTGCCAGTTTTCATTCCTGTGATTTTTATTTTCGGTATTCCTTTGCTCATTCGTAACTATATTATCAAGCGGATTGTTGATAAGGAGTTTCCGAAGGTGCAGAGGAGAATGTAGATTATGTATATTAAACTTAAAAAAAGCAAGATGAGCTTTAGAAGTATTCTTGTATATTACTGCTGCAGTAAAAGCCGCTAAAACAGGTGCATGGAAAGATGGCTTTAAGAATTTTGGTAAGTCTTTGGGGTTAGGTCTTGCAGGAGCTGCAGTTGGTTATGCGGTAGATGAAGGGTCAAACTGGGTAGAAAGAAAGCTTGAAACTGAAACTGGGAGGATATCTGATAGTAACAATAAGGCTGATGATAAAGACGATGAAAGTAACACAAATTATATGGGGATAGTCGCAAATTCATAATATCAATGGCAAATAATTTTTCAATAGGAGGATTTAAAATCTTCTCAACAGCAGGAACAGTTTTTGCATCTCTTGTAGGTGGACCACTACTTATCTTTATTATAACAAGGTTTACTCTCGGTGGAAATGAAGATGCTATCTCTTATGCTGATACATATATAAAGAATTCAGACACAATAGTAGTAGAACCTCCAGAGAACTATCAAGATATTGACACCTACGACGATGTCTTCACTACCAGCGGATGGTTCATGGGAGTAGCACAGACACGAACGGCTGTCTATAAACTATTCAGCTTTTACTCCCCTAAATATAGAAAGTATTTAGGAGTCGTCACTTTTGAGGGCGGTTATAATACTGCTCCAAGAGGTTATGGAGAGAAGCTTTGGCATGAAGACTTAGAGGTCCAAAGACTAAACTTCCTTGAAGAGATTAAAAGTTTCTCAGCCTACGTAAATCGCCAACAATGGTTGGACCCAACCTACGGTACAAAGGATAATCCTGTTCCCATCTTCTTTAAGCGTGCGTTGTCAGGACATGAAACTTTAGATATGGATGAACATATTACCATCAAGCCCAGTGTTAACAAAAAGTTTGTTGAACTTTATCTTGCACATGAATTGTCTTCAAAAGAGTTTAACCGTCTTTATGGAGAAGACATGAAGCGCTTGGGGCTAAAGGATTAAGTTAGGTGACGAGTAGACTAATTTACGAGTTGCCAAGTTGTTTGCAAAGTAAGAAATGTGATTAAAAAGTTGAGAACGCCCCAGATTATTTGTACTTTTGTGATGAGAACAATGCAGATGTAATGCAAACTATATGGGTATCATCGCAAATTCATAATATCAATGGCAAATAATTTTTCAATAGGAGGAATTAAAATCTTCTCGACAGCAGGAACAGTCTTTGCCTCTCTTGTAGGTGCACCACTGCTTATCTTTATTATAACGAGGTTTACGCTCGGTGGAAATAAAGATGCTATTCCTTACGCAGATACATATATAAAGAATTCGGACACAATCGTAGTAAAAATACCTATAAATCATCATGAAATAGATACCTATGATGATATCTTCACTACCAGCGGATGGTTCATGGGAGTAGCACAAACACACTCGGCAACTTATAATATGTATTATTTCTATTCTCCCTGAACATAAGAAAGTATTTAGGAGTTGTTACTTTTATAGGCAGCTATAATACTATTCAAAGGGGTAGTGGCGAGAAAATCTGGTATGATGACATAGAAACTCTAAGATTAGATTATCTTTATGAAATTAAAAGTTTCTCAGCCTACGTAAATCGTCAGCAATGGCAGGATCCAACCTATGGAACGAAAGAAAATCCCGTACCAATCTTCTTTAAGCGGGCATTATCTTGGCCTGAGAGTTTAGGTGGAATGGAGGCGTGGGAAACTATCAAGCCCAGTGTTAACAAAAAGTTTGTTGAACTTTATCTTGCGCATGAATTGTCTTCAAAAGAGTTTAACCGTCTTTATGGAGAAGACATGAAGCGCTTGGGGCTAAAAGATTGAACTGGTTGACAAGTGGACTGGTTTACGAGTTGACAAGTTGTTTGCAAAGTAAGAAATGTGATTAAAAAGTTGAGAACGCCCCATATTATTTGTACTTTTGTGATGAGAACAATGCAGATGTAATGTAAATTATATGGGTATCATCGCAAATTTATAATATCAATGGCAAATAATTTTTCAATAGGAGGAATTAAAATCTTCTCAACAGCAGGAACAGTTTTTGCATCTCTTGTAGGTGGACCACTACTTATCTTTATTATAACGAGGTTTACGCTCGGTGGAAATAAAGACGCTATCCCTTACGCAGATACGTATATAAAGAATTCAGACACAATAGTAGTAAAAATACCTATAAATCACCGTGAAATAGATATCGACGACGACGTCTTCACTACCAGCGGATGGTTTATGGGAGTAGCACAAACACGCTCTGCAACTTATAATATGTATTCTTTCTATTCTCCTGAACATAAGAAGTATTTAGGAGTTGTTACTTTTATAGGCAGCTATAATACTATTCAAAGGGGTAGTGGCGAAAAAATCTGGTATGATGACATAGAAGTTCAGAGACTAACTTTTCTTTACAGGATTAAAAGTTTCTCAGCCTACGTAAATCGTCAGCAATGGCAGGACCCAACCTACGGTACAAAGGATAATCCTGTTCCTATCTTCTTTAAGCGTGCGTTGTCAGGACATGAAACTTTAGATATGGATGATTTTATTACCATAAAGCCCAGTGTTAACAAAAAGTTTGTTGAACTTTATCTTGCGCATGAATTGTCTTCAAAAGAGTTTAATCGTCTTTATGGAGAAGACATGAAGCGCTTGGGGCTAAAGGATTGAGCTAGTTTACGAGTTGACAAGTTGCTTGCAAAGTAAGAATGTGATTAAAAAGTTGAGAACGCCCCAGATTATTTGTACTTTTGTGATGAGAACAATGCAGATGTAATGCAAACTATATGGGTATCATCGCAAATTTATAATATCAATGGCAAATAATTTTTCAATAGGAGGAATTAAAATCTTCTCGACAGCAGGAACAGTCTTTGCCTCTCTTGTAGGTGCACCACTACTTATCTTTATTATAACGAGGTTTACGCTCGGTGGAAATAAAGATGCTATTCCTTATGCTGATACATATATAAAGAATTCAGACACAATAGTAGTAGAACCTCCAGAGAACTATCAAGATATTGACACCTACGATGATGTCTTCACTACCAGCGGATGGTTCATGGGAGTAGCACTGACACGAACGGCTGTCTATAAACTATTCAGCTTTTACTCCCCTAAATATAGAAAGTATTTAGGAGTCGTCACTTTTGAGGGCGGTTATAATACTGTTCCAAGAGGTTATGGGGAGAAGCTTTGGCATGAAGACTTAGAGGTCCATAGGCTAAACTTCCTTGAAGAGATTAAAAGTTTCTCAGCCTACGTAAATCGTCAGCAATGGCAGGATCCAACCTACGGCACAAAGGATAATCCTGTTCCCATCTTCTTTAAGCGTGCGTTGTCAGGACATGAAACTTTAGATATGGATGAACATATTACCATCAAGCCCAGTGTTAACAAAAAGTTTGTTGAACTTTATCTTGCGCATGAATTGTCTTCAAAAGAGTTTAATCGTCTTTATGGAGAAGACATGAAGCGCTTGGGTCTAAAGGATTGAGCTGGTTGACGAATAACGCTTGACAACGCAATGATGGCGTAGTATTGTTTTAACTCCAATTTCTAAGTTCTGAGTAACAAAAAGATAAGATTATGGCACGATTAACATTTGAAGAAAGAAATAAAAACAACTACACCAAGTATAGTGATGCTCCTATTAAAACAATCAATAAATATAAAGGAGTACTACCTGAAGAGCTGTTAACCATCTGGCAAAATATGGGCTATGGTATTTATGAAGATGGTTTTATACAGTTTATTAATCCTGATGAGTATGAATTTGTATTTGATTACATTGATAAGTTGTTAGAACCTTCTATCGTATTTGGTGTTACGGCTTTAGGAGATTTGTTAATATGGGAGGGTAATGATAATTGGACGATTTCATCTGATGAGGGAAATAGAATCTTGTTTATAAATATAAGAAAGTGCACAAGCGAAATCTTAGGCGATATGGATTTTCTTTTAAACTTTACTTTAGGGGATGAAACGGCTATTATAGACAAGGAGTATTTTGATTCCCGACCTTATTTAAATATTAAGGGAAAGTTACCTACTTTGCAATATGGTCAGTGCTATGGCTATGTCCCTGCCTTGGCATTGGGAGGCAAAGCATCCATCAAAAATTTGCAAGTGGTAGATGTAAAGTCGTATATAAACATAATAGGACAAGCTGTTGGTAAATTTATAGATTTATCAGATTAAGAAAATATGGATAAGGAAGAAAGAATAAATCAGATTACCAAGCAGGTGAAGATACTGGAGCGAGTTCCACGCGACAAACGAATAGAGGTGTTTAATCGTGGTGCAAAGAACATTTATGTAGTTGGCAGTATTTTATTGTTAATAGTTCTTTGGGCCGTCATTTTTGGAAATACAATTCTTGATATGGAACCACTTTGGCAACTGAATAGAGGACTTCTGAAAAATACATGGAACATCATCGGCAAGCTTTTTCTTTCCCGTATTCTTGCCATGTATATTCATTATTGGAATTCAATAGAAATTCGCAATTATATTATCAAACGAATTGTGGATAAGGAATACCCATTAAAAACAGAAAAGTAATCAATAAACGAAGATAAAAAGGTTTTTCTGTTAAATGCGTAGATTGTTAATAGAATGAGATTAATCCACATACATGGTAAGCTTACCTCCAATAAGATGGTTTTATAAAGTGGGGGATAAACTACACGATAAATGTAATTAGGTGTGATGTCTATCTGTCTTTTACAAAACAATTTATTCTCATGCTATTGATTTTTGTAAACTCTTTTTACGCAGTTCAAAAGCTAACACATGCTCTTTTGACTTCTAAAAGGTGCCTAATTGACTTGTAGTAGGTGCCCTTTAAGACCCTTACTAACGCCCTTTTGCAGTTCCAATAAAGCACCTTTTACTTTACTACTTTATAACTAATTGATTTTCTGTTGATTGCAAACCTGATTCGTATATGTGTTTTTGCCGTTAGTTATAGATATTTTCTTTGAAATTATGTAATGATTTTTCAAACCCTTGTCTACAAAAGAAGTTTATAGATGGATTCATAAATACAAAAAAAGTAGGCTGGAAATGACCAGCCTACTAATTTTTCCATTACATCTAAAAATCTGAATGTAAGAAACAAGTCTTATCACTCTATAATTCTGAAGAGCCAGAAATAAGAGTAACTTATTTATCTTGTGAGTACTGGCTTTCCCAGTTAGCCTCTTCTGGTTCTTCTCCCTTACGACCCTCGAGCTGAATAACAAAGCTCTTTGCAGGGAAATATGGAGTGATGTGAATATCAAGTAATACACGATCCTTCTGGTTTGGATCTTGTTCAATTCTCATCACTCGGAACTTCTCTATCAGACGAGTTGGACCCTGTATGCTATCAAGGAACTTCACAATCTGGCTTCTCAAGTCAGCCTCTGTACGAGTAGTCCAGTTCTCGAATGCGCGGCGGTTCAGGAAGTCGAAAAGAACCTTAGAGATATAATCGAATACACGAACAACAGAGTAAGTCTGCAATCCAAGGTTATCACCATTGAAGAGTGTTTTAGCTGAGAATGCCATCACCTTACTATACTCGTTGACCATTGGTACAAGACCCATGCGCTCAATTTCTGAAATCTCGCTTTTCTTCAAATCGAAACGTACGCTTTCAACATCATTAAGACCACCAAATTTCTTTCCGGCAACTACCTGTGACATCAATGTGCTGTAAATCTTACCTGCGAGAGCAGATGATCCTGGTACGTAAAGATTGTCTTCTTCTCCTACCTGTACTACCTTCTGGCGTCCTAAGAGCCAGTTACATGTCATAATGATGTTTGACTTGTATACATCTCCACCAGAATGGTCAGCATTAAAGAAGACATCAACAACATCGTCTGGTGTTTCCAAATCCTGGAAGTCAGTTAGAAGCATAACCTTATTGCTGTGTGCAATCTTACCCCACTTGTCAAGGATAGCGTTAGAGCCCAAATATCCAGGGATGACAAGCAAAGAATAGTTACGACGAAGGTCGAGACGGTCGAAGTTATGCTTAAGCTCGTTGCTGATATAGTCAATGAAAACAGGATTGTCTAAGTCTGTCAATTGATCCATCTCAGCATTGACAATAGTGATATTCTTAACCTTCTGACTTTCTGTATTACGATAGAATAAAGCAACTGAACGATAAGAAGTCTCAAGCTCACGTGTACGAGCCAAAACCTTGCTAAGATTCTTATTCAGTAAGTCCTCAACATGCAAGGCTCTTTCCTTAGCTTTATCTCTCATCTGTTCAGCAGACTGACCAGATTTTAAGAGATCAATCCAAACTTCAAGACGATTAGCTAAAACCTTACGATCATTCTCCCATTGTGCATCAGAGAGGAAGATGTTTCGGCGTGCCTTACGTGAAGGATTCAGATTAGAAAAGCCGTCAATGATATTCTCTAAGAAAGTAAATCCGCCATACTCTTTCAGTTTGTCAAGCGCACTGGCAGCAGAAGAGGTTCCCTGCTGTGCAATAGTACTCTTACTTATAGAAGGAGCCTGCTGTTCTTTAGCCTTTATTTTATTATTGTCCATTTTCAATTTAGTTTTTATTCTTACTTGGCTTCTGTGTTCTTAATTTCGTCAAGTGAACTCTGTAACAAATCTATTACAGCTTGACGGGTTTCTGGATTAGCCAAAGCTTTCAGTAAGGCTTTATTTGATGAAAGCTGACGAGCAATCTTTATATTCTGTTCTTTCTCAACATCAAGTTTACTAAGGAAAGCACTATTCTCTTTTAGCTTTTCTGAGTCAAAATCTCCAAGATTCTTAAAGTGCATTGTCTCTGTAACATCTTCACCGTTATCATCTTGCATCTCAAGTGTAACAGATGGTGAGAAATGTTCGAAGACATCTTCACTGTTTGTAAAAACCATAAACCGCTTCAGGGCTTACTGGAGCCTCATCGGTTAACTTTTGTACTAATAACGTTCTGTTGGAAGGGATGTCGGCAATTGACTCATTAGCGTCAACATTTACCTCATTACCTCCGATTCCATAATCATAAATGGCCATATTTATTATCTTTAAGTTTTATCTAATAGTTACAATTATACTCAAATCAGGCACAAAGCTATAAAAATTATACGTAATTCTCGCAAATTAAATGTGAAAAGACATTTATAAGTCTAATTTTTATTATATTTTTGCTGAGTATTTTTTTCTCAAAAAGGTTGTCTAAGAAGCATTTTTATACAAAGTACTTTATAAAAGTCCATTACGCCTAAAGAGAAGTTTTATAAATAGATCTCATCAATATAAAGAAGTAGGGCTGGAATGAGTCAGCCCACCAATTGTCTGCTACTCCAAAATGTGAAACCTATCTTCATAGATGTTGTAAGATAAATGCTAAAAAGAGTATTGGTAAGATCCTTCATAGTGCATGAAAAACCTACTTTTGCACGTTTTCTATAGTAGACTCTGACTTCATGCTTATACTCCTTTATTAAGTCTACCTCACTCCTCACTGTTTTTTTTGATAGACCTGCGGTTATAGGGTTTCCTTCGAAGACTGTTCCCTGCAACTAATCATCACTATTACATTTAGAGAAAGTTGTCTTTTCTATTAAATATGTGGACGCTTTTTCGCATAGTTTTAAGGAGAAACAGAAGTTGCTCATTAAACAAAACATAACTAAGTTTGTCAACCATTCATTCTATTATCACCCTCCAACACTGAAAAATGCCAAGTATGCAAAGAAAATTAACATGAGACTAAGAAAGAAATTAGAATTTAAAACACCACATGAGTGCTTTTACGAACAAATTAAGTAAATTTGCACTTGCTTGTTGAATTCACGTATCAATTAAATACTTATAAAAATATTAAAAACAGAAAAAGTTGCCCATATCTATTAAAAATAATATATATTTGTACAATATTTTTGGTGTGAAATGAACTATCTAAAACTGCCTTTGATTTATCAGGGGCTTTAAATGGACAAATTCAGCGATGTTCCTATGAGGAGTCAATTGCCCAGCATCTGATGATGTTGGTGGTTTCTCGTCATGGTGAAGTGGAAGGAAGAGAGGATTACGGTTCGATTATATGGGACTTGGAGTTCAATCAAGTTTTGAAAAACGAAGACTGGGAAGATAAGGTCAGACAGTCACTTGAAGCCACTATAATTAAGTATGAACCTCGTCTAAAAGATGTCCATGTAAGAGTGGAACTTACTGAGGTTGAGGAAGATGTCAAGGATAAGTTTCCTAATGCCCGAAAGCGTGTACGCTTGTGGGTAAGTGGTCTTATTGTCAGAAATGATCAGCAATTCAACTTCAATACACATCTTTATATAAGTCCAATATCACAGTAAGCTTGGCAGATAGAAAGGAAAGTAAACTATAAGATGGGGCGATTCAACATACTGAGCGATTTAACATTTTTGTTACTTTTCTTCTGTTGCATATCGTGTGACAGCAAAAGAGCTATGGGGAATATGAAAAACGATTCACTTTTCGTTTGGCAGCCCGCTTTAACGGCGCCAAAGTATTATCCCGTACAAGCCCTGTATGCACGTGTTATTTTGATGGTGCTATCGAGAATCTGAAGGTAAATGGTATTCCTTTAGGTTTGTGGGATAAATATGCAAAACGTTATCCATACGAGATAAAAATCACTTTCGAGGATAAGAGAGCGATTATCATAGCTGAAAGTCCGCGTTCAATGGAGTTTGGAGTAAGGACAATCTGCTATTTCCCTACAGGCGAAGAATATGACCTAAAAGCTACGAAAGGGATTAAAGACATGGCAGCTCTAAAGAAGATGCATTTGTCATGGTATGTGGACGATATTGATTACACTGGAGAGTTTTTCTTCGATGAGAACGAGATCCCTTAAAGTATATCCTGAAGTCTTTGGACCGACAGGGCAGATGAAACCTGGTGTACTGAATATAGAAAGTAAGTAAATATAACAACCGATTCAAGATAAGTCTTGTGTCTGGCGAGAAAAGCTATCAGCTGAAGGATACAAAGATACATGTGTTCAGTAAGAGACAAGATGAGGAAGATAGTAGCTCGCAGGTTGTTTATAACAATCATCGCGAGATACATTCTAAGAATATTCGGTTTATAGGTGAGTAGACACTATGGGAGAGTATACAAACCATTGATAGTCTTGTTAAAGAACCAAGTAGCTCATAGG
>BNJS01003704.1_pt1 | contig 60451 bp, 72 predicted proteins | sample 8540461 | NCBI WGS metagenome assembly BNJS01 (sample SAMD00202454, study PRJDB9452) | human saliva metagenome | isolation source: human saliva | place: Japan
GGGAAGTTACGTATTGCTATTTTAGAATTTTCAATCGTTTGACCGTCTCACATATAATTCATAAGAATGAGCACGATTGATTAAGTCAGAAGTTTCCTCATAGGTTGTTTGTAAACCTAACTCTACAGTAACATGCATTCGTTCTGACAGTTCTGCCAAGTATTCGATAGTCTCATCAGGCAGGCAATCTGGTCGTGTACCAATATTGATTCCAACCACACCAGGTTCATTAATAGCTTGCTCATAGCGTTCGCGAATGATTTCAAGTTTTTCATGAGTATTAGTAAAGTTTTGGAAATAGACTAGATATTTTTTTACATCTGGCCATTTGCGGTGCATAAAGTCAATTTCTTTATAAAATTGCTCACGAATAGGAGCATCAGGTGCAACGATTGCATCTCCAGAACCAGAAACAGTACAGAAAGTACAACCTCCATGAGCTACTGTACCATCACGATTGGGACAATCAAATCCGGCATCGATAGGAACTTTGAAAGTTTTTTCTCCGAATAAATTTCGATAATAATCATTCAAGGTATTATAGGATTTCATAGCTAATATTATATCAGAAATCACTTATAAACTCAAAAACAGCTAGTATATAAAAGTTTTGAAAATCTCTTTGTATAAAAAAATTCAATTTTTTTTATAAAAGCCTTTACAAAAAAATAAAAAGTGGTAAAATTAAAACATAAACACGCGCAAACGTTTTCGTAAAACGTTTGCCGAATAAATATAAAGGAGATTTGAATGATGAAAGATACATTCAAAAATGTCTTGTCTTTCGAATTTTGGCAAAAATTCGGTAAGGCTTTAATGGTGGTTATCGCTGTTATGCCAGCGGCTGGATTGATGATTTCAATCGGTAAGTCACTTGCATTGATTGATCCAAACCTTGCTCCCCTAGTTATTACTGGTGGCGTACTAGAGCAAATTGGTTGGGGGGTTATCGGTAACCTTCATATTTTGTTTGCCCTCGCTATTGGAGGAAGCTGGGCTAAGGAACGTGCAGGAGGTGCGTTTGCAGCAGGTCTTGCCTTTATCTTAATCAACCGTATCACTGGTACAATCTTCGGTGTATCAGGGGATATGTTGAAAGATCCTAACGCTATGGTTTCAACAATCTTTGGTGGATCAATCAAAGTTTCTGATTACTTTATTAGTGTTATGGAAGCTCCAGCACTGAACATGGGTGTCTTCGTAGGGATTATCTCTGGTTTTGTAGGGGCAACTGCCTTTAACAAATACTACAACTTCCGTAAACTTCCTGATGCACTTTCATTCTTTAACGGGAAACGTTTTGTACCATTTGTAGTTATTCTTCGCTCAGCAATCGCTGCAATTCTTCTTTCAGCTTTCTGGCCAGTTGTTCAAACAGGTATCAACAACTTTGGTATTTGGATTGCTAACTCTCAAGAAACAGCTCCAGTTCTAGCACCATTCCTATATGGAACTTGGAACGCTTACTCTTGCCATTTGGACTTCACCACATGTTGACTATCCCAATGAACTATACAGCTCTTGGTGGTACTTATGATATTTTAACTGGTGCAGCAAAAGGCACTCAAGTATTTGGACAAGATCCACTTTGGCTTGCATGGGTAACTGACCTTGTAAACCTTAAAGGTACTGACGCAGGTCAATACCAACACTTGTTAGATACAGTACATCCAGCTCGTTTCAAAGTTGGACAAATGATTGGTTCGTTCGGTATTTTGATGGGTGTGGCTGCTGCGATTTACCGTAATGTTGAAGCAGACAAGAAACACCAATACAAAGGAATGATGATTGCGACAGCTCTTGCAACTTTCTTGACTGGTGTTACTGAGCCGATTGAATATATGTTCATGTTCGTTGCAACACCTCTTTACCTTGTCTACTCTGTGGTTCAAGGTGCTGCCTTTGCAATGGCTGATATTGTGAACCTTCGTGTGCACTCATTCGGTTCAATCGAATTCTTGACTCGTACTCCACTGGCTGTTAACGCAGGTCTTGGAATGGATATTATTAACTTTGTTTGGGTAACTGCCCTCTTTGCAGTTATCATGTACTTCATTGCTAATTTCATGATTCAAAAATTCAACTATGCTACTCCAGGACGTAATGGAAATTACGAAACAGCTGAAGGTGCTACTGAAGAAGGATCTAACGGAGAAGGGCAAGTTGCTGCAGCTTCTCAAGCTGTAAATATTATTAATCTTCTTGGTGGACGTGCTAATATTGTCGATGTTGACGCTTGTATGACTCGTCTACGTGTTACAGTAAAAGATGCTGAAAAAGTTGGTTCTGAAGCACAATGGAAAGCAGAAGGAGCTATGGGGCTTGTCATGAAAGGACAAGGTGTCCAAGCTATCTACGGACCTAAAGCAGACGTTTTGAAATCAGATATCCAAGATATTCTTGACTCAGGTCAAGTAATTCCTGAAACTCTTCCAAGTCAAATGGCAGCAGCTCAAAAAGATGCTGTTGTATACAAAGGAGTGACTGAAGAAGTTTACTCAGTTGCTGACGGTCAAGTTATCGAATTGGAACAAGTTAAGGACCCTGTCTTCTCACAAAAAATGATGGGGGATGGATTTGCAGTAGAACCATCGAATGGAAACATTGTATCTCCAGTTTCAGGTACTGTATCAAGTATCTTCCCAACTAAGCATGCTCTTGGTCTTGTGACTGCAGAAGGTCTTGAAGTTCTTGTTCACATCGGTCTTGATACTGTAAGTTTGGAAGGAAAACCATTCGATGTGAAGGTTTCAGAAGGCCAAGCAGTAGCTGCTGGTGATCTCTTAGTCAAAGCTGACCTTGGTGCTATTCAGGCAGCAGGTCGTGAAACTACAACTGTAGTTGTCTTTACAAATGGAGACGCAATCAAGTCAGTTAAATTGGAACAAACAGGTTCTCTTGCAGCTAACACACCAGTTGCAAAAGTAGAATTGTAATACACTAAGGGGTTGGGAGCTGTTTTCCAACCTCTTGTTTATAGGAGAAAAACATGAAGTTTTTAACACTCAATACTCATAGTTGGATGGAAAAAAATCCTGAAGAAAAATTTCAGCTCTTGTTTCAAGATATACTTGAAAACAGCTATGATTTGATTTGTTTTCAAGAAATCAACCAAGAAATTACATCAGCACAAGTAGAGGCTGGGCCGCTATATCAACCTTTACCTTCAGCAGAACCAATTCACCAAGACCATTATGTGTGTCTTTTGGTAGAGAAGCTGGCTGAAAAAGGACTGGACTATTATTGGACATGGGCTTATAATCATATCGGATATGACCGTTATCATGAGGGAGTTTCAATTCTATCTAAAACACCGATTGAGGCGCGTGAGATTTTGGTTTCAGATGTAGATGATCCAACTGATTATCACACTCGTCGAGTTGCACTAGTAGAAACAGTAGTAGAAGGTAAAGAGCTTGCAGTTGCGAGTGTGCATCTCTCTTGGTGGGATAAAGGATTCCAAGAGGAATGGGTAAAATTTGAAGCAGTTTTAAAAGAGTTGAATAAACCTCTATTACTAGCAGGAGATTTTAACAACCCTGCAGGTCAGGAAGGATATCAAGCTATCCTAACTAGTCCACTAGGCTTACAGGATGCCTATGAAGTTGCAAAAGAGAGAAGTGGAAGCTACACTGTTCCTCCAGAAATTGATGGTTGGAAGGGAAATACAGAACCGCTTCGAATTGATTACGTCTTTACGACAAAAGATCTTCAGGTAGAAGAGTTACAGGTAGTTTTTGATGGCCAAGAAAGCCCGCAGGTCAGTGATCACTATGGTCTTCAAGCAGAACTTTCTTGGAAGAACTAACAAAGAATTTTACTAAAATAAAACGAGTCCCCCTTCGGATATGCGAAGGGGGTTCCTTATTCAAGGGGTTAATATAGTTAAAGTTTTTAGTTGAATAACTTGTAAAATGAAATAAAATCCTTTAAAATAAAAAGTGTTGGAGGAATTTATGAATGTAAATCAAACTGTGCGTATGATCCCGACGCTAAAGATAAATAATAGAAGATTAAATGAATTGTTTTATATCCAAACCTTGGGTATGAAACCCTTACTTGAAGAGTCGGCTTTCTTATCGCTAGGAGACCAGTCAGGCATTGAAAAATTGGTTTTAGAAGAATCACCAAGTATGAGAAACCGTAAGGTTGAAGGGATCAAAAAATTAGCTAGATTGATTGTAAAAGTAGCGAATCCATCCGAGGTTGAAGCACTGCTAGCTAGAATGGAAAAACTTCCTCAACTCTATAAAGGAAACAGGGGATATGCTTTTGAAATCCTTTCACCAGAAGGGGATCTTGTCCTAATCCATGCGGAAGATGACATCAAAGATTTGAGAAAGTTTGATGAAACTGTCACTTTCCCAAAAGATGAGAAAGTGCAATATTTGACAGCATTTGATATTTCAGCAGAAATTAACTTGCCTGCTGAAACGACGAGCCTGCTTGAAAAAGAGGAAATCGAAACTAGCATAACTTTTAAGCAAGCTCAAGGTAGTGATTTGCTTGTTGAAAATAATGTAACTTGGGATTTGTCTATGTTGAAATTCCAAGTAAAAGAACTTGAATTAGCTAGTCTGCGTCAACGTTTTGAAACTGCAGGTTACTTTATTCCTAAGTCTGAGAAGTTTTTCCTAACCAAGGATGCCAACAATATCGAATTGTGGTTTGAAGAAGTATGAGAGATTTAGTTATCCAAAAAATAAAGCAACAAATTGGGGCAGGGATTTATCCTGGTGCCTCTTTTGCGTATTATCGGGATGGTGAATGGTCTGATTGCTACCTCGGAGAAGCAAATCCAGAAATTGGAGAGCAGACTCGTCAAGGTTTAGTCTATGATTTGGCAAGTGTGAGCAAAGTCGTCGGAGTTGGAACTGTCTTAACCTTCTTGTGGAAGCAAGGCAAGATTGAGCTCGATCAATCCATAAAGACCTATCTTCCAGAGGCGGATTATCCAGACATCACCATTCGACAATTGCTAACGCATGCGACTGATTTGGACCCTTTTATACTCAATAGAGATCAGCTCGGAGGACCAGCTAAGAGAAGCTATGTTTCATTTGAATCGACGAGAGAAGAGGGCTTTTTTTATACTCGGATGTGCACTTTTCTCTTGCTCGGTTTTCTCCTAGAGAATTACTTTGAGAAAAACTTAGACCAGATTTTACAAGAGCAAGTTTTGGATCCATGGAAGATGAAGGAAACTCAGTTTGGACCAGTTAGCAGTGCTGTTCCTACAGTTCGGGGACAGAAAGCAGGAGTGGTGCATGATCCTAAGGCACGTTTACTAGGTAAACATGCTGGAAGTGCAGGCTTGTTTTCAACCGTAAAAGATTTAAAAATCTTCCTTGAGCATTATTTACAGGATGATTTTGCTACAGATTTAAGTCAAAATTTTTCGGATTTGAGTGATAAGGAACGCTCCTTGGCCTGGAATCTTGAAGGCGATTGGCTAGACCATACAGGTTATACTGGAACCTTTATCATGTGGAATCGTAAGAAGCAGGAAGCTGCGATTTTCTTGTCCAATAGAACCTACGAAAAAGATCAGCGTGCGCAGTGGATCATAGACCGTAATCAGGTCATGGACCTAATTCGTGAAGCAGATTAGGGAGGAAGTATGTCAAAAGCTCTTAAAGGAACTCTTTTTACAGTGATTGCTGGTATTGCTTGGGGCTTATCTGGGACCAGTGGTCAGTACCTGATGGCTCACGGAATACCAGCTCTAGTCCTAACCAATATCCGTTTAATTATTGCAGGTTTGCTCTTAGTTCTTTTATCGTATATTAAGTCCAAAGAGCAATTTCTAGCTTTTTTAAAAGATAAATCGAGTCTGTTTTCTCTCTTACTATTTGCTTTATTTGGCCTCTTTCTGAATCAATTGGCTTATTTATCGGCTATTCAGGAGACAAATGCAGGTACAGCTACAGTGCTTCAGTATGTCTGTCCTGTTGGAATCTTGGCTTACACATGTATAAAGGATAAGGTAGCACCTACTATAGCCGAAATCCTCTCTATGATTTTAGCAATAGGTGGAACCTTTTTAATTGCGACTCATGGTCAGTTGGATCAGCTCTCCATGACACCAGCAGGCCTCTTTTGGGGCTTGTTCTCTGCTTTAACTTATGCTCTTTATATCATTTTACCCATTAAACTAATTCAAAAATGGGGGAGCATTCTGGTTATTGGTGTCGGTATGACCATCTCTGGGTTGGTAGCAGTGCCATTTACAGGGATTATCGGCGCCAGTATTCCTATTTCATTTGATATTTTCTTAGCATTTGCTGGAATTATTCTCATCGGGACTGTTTTTGCCTACACTGTCTTTCTTAAGGGGGCAAGTATGGTTGGGCCAGTCAAATCTAGTCTCTTGGCCTCTATTGAGCCAATATCTGCTGTATTCTTTGCTTTCATGATTATGGGAGATATCTTTTATCCTGTAGATTTTTTTGGTATGGCAATGATTTTATTGGCTGTGACTATTATTTCATTGAAAGATTTAATGCTAGAAAAGAGAAAGAAATCAGCGTAGATGTTATGTTACCTTATCAAAAAGTTAGTATTGAATATAAAAAATCCACTCAAGAGAGTGGATTTTTTTTACATTAGTCTTTATTTTCGTATGGCAAGATCAAGTTTAAAAGGATACCTGTCATTGCTGATAGGGCAGTACCTGAAAGTGTAACTGGACCAAGTTTAAGGATTGCTCCACCAAGTCCAAGCACGAGCATTGCACTTGCGATGATTAGGTTACGCATTTGACCGAAGTCTACACGTTCCTTGATCAAAACTTTCAAACCGTTGCTGGCGATAACCCCATAAAGAAGGATTGACATACCACCAAGTACGGCGCTAGGGATTGTAGAAATCAAAGCAGTGAATTTACCAAGGAAGCTAAGGGCAATTGCGATAAAGGCTGCGTTACGGATAACTGAGACAGAAGCGATACGAGTCATACCGATCACCCCTGTATTTTCACCGTAGGTAGTATTAGCAGGACCACCAAGGAAGGCAGATACAGATGTTGCGATACCGTCACCCAAGAAGGGTACGGTGAAGACCTGGTTCTTTCAAGAATTGACGGCCACAGATTTGGCTCAAGACCGTGTGGTCTCCAATATGTTCTGAGATTGTTACGATCGCGATTGGTAAGATTGCGATTGTCTCTGGACCGAAGTAAAGGTTGTATTCTTTGAAGGTACCACCTGTGCTAAATGGTAGGTAGAAGCCTGGAATTTCGAACCAGTTAGCTTGAAGAACAGGTGTGAAGTCTACTAGACCAAGAAAGACTGCAAAAATATATCCACCGATAATGGCAAATAAGAAAGGAATGATACGAAGGAATCCTTTTCCTTTTGTATTGATAAAGGCAGCGATGAGGAAGGTGACCACAGCTACAAGAGCATTTTTCCAGTTGCCATCTGCAACAAGACCAGCATTTGTTACAGCTGAACCTGCAAGACCAAGACCAATTACGATAATCATAGGTCCGATAACGATTGGTGGTAAAAGTTTATCAATCCATTTTTGTACCAGCAAAGCGGATGCTAGTTGAAACAAGAACGTAGATTAAAACCAGTTAAGATAACCCCTGTTTGAGCGGCAGAAACATCGCCACCCATTTCCTTCATAGCAAGAGACATTGCAGTGATGAAGGCAAAAGAAGAACCGAGATAGACCGGAACTTTAAAGCCAGTACATACCATGTAAATCAGTGTTCCGACACCTGATGCAAACAGGGCAACAGATACAGGCATTCCCAAAATCAGTGGCACCAAGATGGTAGCACCAAACATGGCAAACACGTGCTGGAAGCTGAGTAGAATTCCTTACTAAAAAGAAGGACGTTGGTCAACGTCGAGTAACAAATCAACAGTTGATTCTTGTTTCATAAATACCTCACTTTTTTTGAGCATCAAAAAGAGCCCATTATTTTACAGCAATAGGCTCTCAGAGTAAGACATCTTTAAAACATGGTTATCCCAATATTTAAAGAATTTCATATATCTGCGTCTTCGTCACCTCACGGGATGACATTAAAAAAACCTTTGCTTAGGATAGTATAGCAGAAAAAAATGATTTTGTAAATCATTTTTTTCCCGAGCCAAGAAACAAAAAAAAGCGAGGCATGATTTTTGTAAATCATTTTTTTCCTGAGCAAAGAAAGACAAATAAAAGCGAGGTGCGATTTTTGTAAATCATTTTTTTCTCGAGCCAAGAAACAAAAAAAAGTGAGGCTGATCTTTTTAGGTATCTATTTTAAAAAAATGTCTAAAGTGGTCGTTTATTTGGCATACCAGCCTTACGTGGATATTTGTTTGGAGTTTCTTTTTTCTTTTCTACAATGGTGATGTAGCGAGGGTCTCCATTAGGAAGTGTGTAGCTGATGTTATCTTCAACCTTACTAAAGAGAAGGTTGAGAGCATTTTTAGCTTCTGTCAATTCCTCAGGAGCATTACTGGCCTTAAGTGCCAAAAGTTTTCCACCAACTTTAAGGTAGGGAATGGTTAACTCTGAGAGAACTTGCATGCGAGCAACTGCACGAGCTGTCACAATGTCGAATTGGGCACGGAAATTCTTGTCTTGGGCAAAGTCTTCGGCACGTCCATGGTAGAAATGAACCCCTTCTAAATCAAGCTCCTCAGCCAGAAGCTGAAGGAAGTTAATGCGCTTGTTCAGAGAATCAATGATGGTCACATCTAGCTGAGGGTAGAGAATCTTCATAGGGAGACTTGGGAATCCTGCACCAGCGCCAATATCAAGTAACTTAATTTCTTGGTTTTCTATCAACCCTTGTAGGATAGGAGCGATGGAATCATAAAAGTGTTTAAGGTAAACCTCTTCCTTTTCAGTAATGGCAGTCAGGTTGATTTTTTGGTTCCACTCGACTAAGAGTTCGAAATAGCGCTCAAATTGTGCTTTTTGCTGGTCAGTAAGATTAATATTCTGTTGGTCAAGTAGTGAGTAAAAAGTTTCTGGTTTCATAGTTATATCCTTCTTATATATCATCTTATTTTACCACAAAAACATGGAAATTTGATATACTTGTACTAATCTAAAAGCAGAAAGGAAATATCAAATGAATTGGATTATTTTTGGAGTTTTAACTCTCATTACTTTATTTGTTATTGTTACTTATAATGGTTTAGTTAAAAATCGTATGCAGACCAAGGAGGCTTGGAGTCAGATTGATGTTCAGTTGAAGCGTCGAAATGATCTTTTGCCTAACTTGATTGAAACGGTTAAAGGTTATGCGAAATATGAAAGTTCTACACTTGAAAAAGTGACTCAACTTCGAACACAAGTAGCGGCAGCAACTTCACCTGCAGAAGCCATGAAAGCTAGTGATGCACTGACTCGTCAGATATCTGGTATCTTTGCGGTGGCTGAGAATTACCCTGACTTGAAAGCTAGTAGCAACTTTGCTAAATTACAAGAAGAATTGACTAACACAGAAAATAAAATATCCTACTCTCGTCAGCTTTATAACAGTGTCGTTAGCAACTACAATGTTAAATTAGAAACCTTCCCAAGTAATTTGGTTGCTCTGATTTTTGGGTTTAAAGCATCTGACTTTCTTCAAACACCTGAAGAAGAAAAAGCTGTTCCTAGAGTTGATTTTTACTAGTCTAGGTGAGTAAAATGCTGTATCAACAAATCGCTAGTAATAAACGTAAAACTTGGGTTTTATTAATTGTTTTCTTTCTTTTGTTAGCTATTGTAGGTTATGCAGTTGGATATCTTTTCATGAACTCAGGATTTGGGGGCGTGACTATAGCCATGATTCTTGGCTTTATCTATGCCTTGACCATGATTTTTCAATCTACAGAGATTGTCATGAGTATGAATGGTGCGCGTGAAGTTGATAGGAATGAAGAACCTGTTCTCTATCATGTTGTTGAGGATATGGCTATGGTGGCGCAAATTCCTATGCCACGAGTTTATGTCATTGATGATGCTGGCTTAAATGCTTTTGCTACGGGTTCGAATCCTCAAAATGCTGCTGTTGCAGCGACATCAGGACTTCTAGATATCATGAATCGTGAGGAATTAGAAGCTGTAATTGGGCATGAAGTTAGTCACATACGCAACTTGGATATTCGAATCTCTACGATTGCTGTTGCTCTTGCCAGTGCTATTACCCTTTTATCGAGTATGGCTGGTCGTATGATGTGGTGGGGTGGAGCATCACGTAGTAGAAGAAATAGTGACCGTGACAGTGGAGGGCTTGAAGTGATTATGTTAGTTATTTCTCTCTAGCCATAGTTCTGGCACCTCTTGCAGCAACTTTAGTGCAATTAGCTATTTCTCGCCAACGAGAATTTTTAGCAGATGCTTCAAGCGTGGAATTAACACGTAATCCGCAAGGGATGATCAATGCTTTACAAAAATTAGACAATAGTCAGCCCATGAGTCATCATGTGGATGATGCTAGTAGTGCACTTTATATTAATGATCCTCAAAAACCAGGTTTCTTAAAAAAACTATTTTACACTCATCCGCCTATTTCAGAACGAATTGAGCGTTTGAAACATATGTAAAAAACATCCAGAGGTTTTCTCTGGATGTTTTATTTCCAAAAGTTAAATATCTTGTAAATCAACTACTTCTAAACCATGTTCTGTCAGACTATAGATACTCGTACAGACTTCTTTTAAGAAACGTCGATCATGCGAAACAGTGACAAGCCCACCAGAATAATTGGCAAAGAGTTTTCTAATTTCTGGTTGAGATGTTGGAGAAAAGTTTCGTGTGGGTTCATCCAGAAGGAGAAAGTTAGGTTTTCGCAGAACTAAATTCAAAAGAAGGAGTTTACCTTGTTGACCTCCAGATAAGGAGTGGATTTGGTGGTGCATCTCTGGATAGCTAAAATTAAGACTGGCTAAGTGAGATTGGATTTTCTGTATTTCCTCTTTGTGTCCAGTTTGGCTGAGAAATTCTACTGGGGATAGATCCAATTGCAGTGTTTCTAGGTAATCTTGTGGCATAAAACCAAGCGAAATCTCTCTTTTGCCGCTTAGTAGTTGATGTAACTTTGCTAAAAGAGTGGATTTGCCAACGCCATTGGGACCGATAATGCCGATTTTTTCTTGACCTCGGATAGTTAATTGTAGCCCTTGAGACAGAATTCGTTGATCAATGGATAAAGTCTCATTTTCTAGTCGAACTAAGACTTTTGAAGCCGCTAATGGCTCTATATCTGAAAAGAAAAGTTGGATTTGTTCCTCTTCAAGTGGCTTTTGGGTCATGGACTGAGCTGCTTTTTCGTAGCGTTTTTCTTGAGAAAGAACATTTTTCATCTTTTTAGCTAATAGGCGACCAGCAGTACTGTCTTTGGTAGCTCGAAGTGCAGTTTCTACATTTTGCTTAACTCGGCGATGTTTTTCCATGGTTTTGTCATAGACTCGTTGGTCATTGGCAGCTTGATGGCTTTGTCTGGTAAAATTAGCCTTTCTCTGGTCACTATAGCTATCGTAGTCTAAATGTTCTACTAGGGTTTCAGCTTCCTTTCGATGCTTGACCAGTCGTAAATGGATAATGGTGTCTGCTGTTTGAGAGAGAAAAGTCTTCATCATGAGAAATGAAAAATAACGGTTTGTCTGGTTTTTATGAATCTGTTTTTTTAGCCAATCAACCATCTCTATATCTAGGTCATTTGAAGGTTCATCTAAAAAAATAGAATTTCAAAAGGGTTTTGCTAACTCGTGGATGAGCTGAATTTTTCAAAGATTCGCCCCCGAGAGGCTACCAATTTCTTGGTCGCTAGCAAAAACGACTCGCTGTCAAAGTGTAATTCCTCAGCCAAAGCGATAGAGAATGCTGTAGTCCAAATCAGCAGACTCTAAAAAAAGAAGTAGTCCTGTAAAGATTTTTTTCTTCAGATTTTTCAGGGAGATGTTGAGGGAATGTAGGCCAGGGACTGACGGTCAGACTGGATTTCTCCCCTGATAGTGAAATCAGATAATCTTTCTCCCATTAAAGTTTTAAGTAAGGTTGATTTTCCATTTCCTTCTTCACCGATAATAGCGACCTTTTCTCCGTCTTGGATGGTAATGTTTAAATCGGAAACAAGGTCTCTTTAAATCTTTGTTTTGTGTGATGGTCAGATGATTGATTTTTATCATATTATTGCCCTTTCTAGAATGTCCATATTGCATAACAAAAAAAGCTCTACTTTACCTAGTAGAGCCCAAAGTCTATGTCAAAAACTCTTTTTAATACTCTTCGAAAATCAAATTCAAAACCACGTCAGCGTCGCCTTACCGTACTCAAGTACAGCTTGTGGCTAGCTTCCTAGTTTGCTCTTTGATTTTCATTGAGTATAAAATGCCAGAAGAAAGAGCATAAAAGAGCGCACAAAAAGAGACAGAAACAAGATCTACTAAATAAAGGTTCTTTATTTGATAGACTTAGTTGTTCATGTCTCCCTTACCTCCGAGTATTGTTGCAATCATCATACTCTTTTCGAGAAAATTTTGTCAAAGATTAAGTCCGAAAAATTCTAAACTCTAAAAATCCAAAAAAACAGGTCCATAAAGAGTTAGTACGTGTTTGACGTGATCGTAATGGAACTTGTCATAGTTTCTCCAAGCAGTGCGGGCTTGGTCATTTAATTTCAGTGAACCAAGTCCAATCAAAAGACTAGTATGTTGGTAAAAAGATTCTAGTTCAATTAAGATGGCGTTGTCTACTTTCTCAGCTTTTTTAAGTGCTCTGAGAATTTCATCTATATTTTGCTGTAAGCGTAGATCATCAGGTAATCCCTGTTTACAGCTTTTGTATTGTTTGGTTTAATTTTTGAAACGAGTTGATAGGCTTCTGTTAAAAAGAGCTTTGTCTTCCATATGAGCGTCCTCCTTTGCTCATCTATTGATGCCTATAGTATAGCACAAAAAAATAAAATTGTCATAATAAATATATCAAAAAAACACAGGAAAGATGTTTTTAAAAGTTTAGATGCTTTACTTGAGCCTCTTTTCATGGTATAATTAAGTGAGTAAATCTTTATGGAGGAAGTATGAAATTAAATATTCAAGAAGTTCGTAAGCAGCCTGAAGGTTTGTATTTTGAGCAAACTCTAGACTTGTCAGCTGACTTACGTGAGCGTAACCAAGAAATTTTAGACGTAAAAAGATATTGTCGCAGTTGGGAAAGGTTCAGTATGAAGACCGTATGTATTTCCTAGATTACCAACTGTCTTATACCATCGTTCTTGCTTCTAGTCGTAGTATGGAACCTGTTGAGTTAGCAGAGTCTTATCCAGTGACAGAAGTCTTTATGGAAGGTGCTACCAATCAACTGGACCAAGAAGTTCTTGATGATGACTTGGTTTTACCTATCGAAAATGGTGAAATCGACCTGGCTGAGAGTGTTTCGGATAATATCTTGCTAAATATCCCAATCAAGGTCTTAACGGCAGAAGAAGAAGCAGGTCAGGGATTTGTTTCTGGAAATGACTGGCAAATTATGACTGAGGAAGAATATCAAGCTCAACAAGCAGTCAAAAAAGAAGAAAATAGTCCCTTTGCAGGTTTACAAGGGCTGTTTGATGGAGACGAATAGATGGTTTTATCCAAGAAACGTGCCCGTCATGTCATTGAGGAAATCATAGCTCTTTTTCCAGATGCAAAACCTAGTCTAGATTTTCGCAATCATTTTGAACTCTTAGTTGCAGTAATGTTGTCTGCTCAGACGACAGATGCGGCAGTTAACAAAGCGACTCCAGCTCTTTTTGAAGCCTTCCCTACACCTCAAGCTATGGCAGACGCAAGTGAGAGTGACATTGCTAAACATATTTCTCGTTTAGGGCTTTATCGAAATAAGGCTAAGTTTCTGAAAAAATGTGCCCAACAGTTACTAGACGATTTTGATGGTCAAGTACCTCAGACACGTGAGGAATTGGAGAGTCTGGCAGGTGTTGGTCGTAAGACAGCTAATGTTGTGATGAGTGTTGGTTTTGGGATTCCAGCTTTTGCGGTGGACACTCATGTTGAGCGTATCTGCAAGCACCATGATATTGTCAAAAAATCTGCTACACCCCTCGAAGTCGAAAAAAGAGTCATGGATATCCTGCCACCAGAAAAGTGGTTGCCAGCCCATCAGGCCATGATTTACTTTGGTCGAGCTATTTGTCATCCGAAAAATCCAGAATGCGATCAGTATCCGCAATTATATGATTTTAGTTCGTTATAAGATGAAATTTTCATGTTTTTTTCTTGCATTGATTCCTAGTTTGTGTTATAGTAGTACCAATCAAATATTCCTTTAATCCTGTCCCGTGAGGCAGGCAAGGAGTCGGATCAATAGATAGCAGAAGTCTATACTCTTTACAGTAGGGCTGGCTTGGCTATACATTCTGAAGTCTCCTTGTTTAAGGAGACTTTTCTTTTTGGAGGTTTGTCATGAGGACAAAAGAAGTTGTAGACGAATTGACCGTCAAACGAGCGATTACTCGGATTACCTACGAGATTATAGAGCGGAACAAAGATTTGAATAGAATCGTTCTGGCTGGGATAAAAACGAGAGGTGTTTTTATCGCTCGTCGTATCCAAGAACGTTTGGAACAGCTAGAAAATATCGCTGTTCCAGTGGTAGAACTAGATACTAAACCTTTCCGTGACGATGTCAAAAGTGGAGAAGATACCTCTGTAATCTCTGTTGATGTGACAGATCGGGAAGTCATCTTGGTGGACGATGTGCTCTATACAGGTCGGACTATCCGAGCTGCTATTGACAATATTGTTAGCCATGGTCGCCCTGCTCGTGTGAGTTTGGCAGTCTTGGTTGATCGTGGCCACAGAGAACTTCCAATCCGTCCGGACTATGTTGGAAAAAACATCCCAACCAGTCGTTCTGAAGAAATTATCGTAGAGATGACAGAACTAGATGGACAAGACAGAGTACTAATCACAGAACAAGCCTAAAACACTAAAAGGAGTAAAAAAATGTCAGAAAATCAACAAGCTTTGCAACATGTCGTTTCTATGGAAGACCTTACTGTAGAACAAGTAATGAAATTGATTAAACGAGGAATCGAATTTAAAAACGGAGCGAGTGCTTCTTATGAGGAACAGCATATCGTTTCCAACCTTTTCTTTGAAAGTTCAACTCGTACCCACAAATCCTTTGAGGTAGCAGAACTGAAACTTGGACTTGATCTTTTGGACTTCGATGTGAAGACCAGTTCAGTGAATAAGGGTGAAACACTCTATGACACGATCTTGACGCTGTCTGCACTAGGAGTGGATGCCTGTGTCATTCGTCACCCAGAGGTGGACTACTACAGAGAATTGATTGCTAGCCCGACCATCACAACTTCGATTATCAATGGTGGGGACGGTTCAGGGCAACACCCCTAGCCAAAGTTTGCTTGACTTGATGACAATTTATGAAGAATTTGGACATTTTGAAGGTCTCAAGGTGGCTATCGCTGGCGACTTTAAACCACTCACGGGTAGCTAAGTCTAATATGCAAATCTTAAAACGCTTGGGAGCGGAGCTTTACTTTTGCAGGTCCTGAGGAATGGAGAAGTGAGGAGTTTGAACATTACGGTCGCTTTGTATCAATTGATGAGGTGATTGATCAAGTAGATGTTATGATGTTTCTTCGTGTGCAACATGAACGTCATGAAAGTGTGAGCAGGATTTTTCAAAAAGAAAACTACCATATCCAGCATGGTTTGACACAAGAACGCTATGACCGCCTGAAAGAAAAAAAGCAATCCTTATGCACCCAGCTCCAGTCAATCGTGATGTGGAGATCGCTGATCACTTGGTAGAAGCACCGAAAATCACGTATTGTTCAGCAAATGACCAACGGTGTCTTTGTCAGAATGGCAATTTTAGAATCTGTGCTGGCCTACAGAAAAGCAAAATAAGACACAAAACGTTAAAAAGATGCCTGAGAGCATCCACGAGAGGTGAATTATGACAAAAACGACTTCTAGTATTAGAAGATGGTACAGTATTTGAAGGCAAGGCCTTCGGAGCAGATATTGATGTAACAGGAGAAATCGTCTTTAATACAGGGATGACTGGTTACCAAGAATCCATTACAGACCAGTCTTATAATGGACAAATCTTAACCTTTACCTATCCTTTGGTGGGAAATTATGGAATTAACCGTGACGACTACGAGTCAATCACTCCTACATGTAAGGGAGTAGTAGTTTTTGAAGAAGCGCGTAGAGCTAGCAACTGGCGTAATCAGATGACTCTGCATGAGTTTTTGAAATCTAAAAAAATCCCTGGTATTTCAGGTATTGATACACGGGCTTTGACAAAAATCATCCGTAAGCATGGAACTATGAGAGCGACTCTGACACATGTGGGAGATAGTATCGATCATATCACAGATCAGCTTCAAGCAACCGTTCTACCGATTGATAATATCAAACAAGTTTCTACCAAAACTGCCTATCCAGCTCCAGGGGTAGGTTTGAGCGTGGTGCTCGTTGACTTTGGGCTCAAACATTCGATTTTGAGAGAATTGTCTAAGAGAGACTGTAATGTAACGGTGGTTCCTTATACAACAACTGCTGAGGAAATTCTTCACTTGAATCCGGATGGTGTTATGCTGTCAAATGGTCCAGGAAATCCTGAGGATGTACCAGAGGCGCTAGAGATGATTCGTGGAGTTCAAGGTAAAATTCCGATTTTTGGGATTTGTATGGGGCATCAGCTCTTTTCAATGGCTAATGGTGCAAAAACCTATAAGATGAAGTTTGGTCACCGTGGCTTTAACCATGCAGTACGTGAAATTGCAACAGGGCGCGTGGATTTTACTAGTCAGAACCACGGATATGCGGTGAGCCGAGAAGATTTTCCAGAGCACTTGATGATTACTCATGAGGAAATCAATGACAAATCCGTAGAAGGAGTACGACATAGATATCAACCTGCCTTCTCCGTACAATTCCACCCAGACGCTGCACCTGGCCCACATGATGCAAGCTATCTTTTTGACGAGTTTATCGAAATGATGGAAGCTTTTAAAACAAGCAATCGTTAAAAATAACAACTTCCCGTATGAGATTTTTTATCGAAAATAATCGTTTCTCTAAAAATCGTCGGAGAATTTATTTAATGTCGCTCAGTGAGGCGACGAATAGAAAGGAGAGGGTACAATGTTCGCGGAAGTGAACACGCCCTAAGAACGGTGTGAAAAAGATAAACATCGTCTTGACGCTGAAGGCGTCTGCGCTGAGTTTCCTATTTTCACTGTGTTCTTGACGGGCTTTGTATCATAAACTATGCCTAAACGTACTGATATTCAAAAAATTATGGTGATTGGTTCTGGTCCGATTATTATTGGTCAGGCTGCTGAGTTTGACTATGCTGGAACCCAGGCCTGCTTGTCTTTGAAAGAAGAGGGGTATGAGGTTGTCTTGGTTAACTCAAATCCTGCAACCATCATGACAGATAAAGAGATTGCAGACAAGGTCTACATCGAACCGATTACACTTGAGTTTGTGACTCGTATTCTCCGTAAGGAACGTCCAGATGCCTTGCTCCCAACACTTGGAGGTCAAACAGGGCTTAATATGGCCATGGAATTGTCTAAAAATGGCATTCTTGATGAATTGGGAGTAGAACTTCTGGGACTAAATTGTCTGCCATCGACCAAGCAGAGGACCGCGATCTCTTTAAACAATTGATGGAAGAACTCAAGCAACCTATTCCAGAATCTGAAATTGTCAACACAGTTGAGGGAGCAGTTGCCTTTGCAGCAACTATTGGCTATCCCAGTTATCGTCCGCCCAGCCTTTACTCTAGGTGGTACTGGTGGTGGTATGTGTGCCAACGAAGCAGAATTGCGTGAAATTGCTGAAAATGGTTTGAAGTTGTCACCTGTTACCCAGTGTTTGATTGAACGTTCCATTGCTGGTTTCAAGGAAATCGAGTACGAAGTCATGCGTGACTCAGCTGATAATGCCCTTGTTGTTTGTAACATGGAAAACTTTGACCCTGTCGGGATTCACACAGGGGACTCTATCGTATTTGCCCCTGCGCAAACCATGTCCGACTATGAAAACCAAATGCTTCGTGATGCTAGTTTGAGCATTATCCGTGCTCTCAAGATTGAAGGCGGATGTAACGTTCAGCTTGCTCTTGATCCACACAGTTTTAAGTACTATGTCATCGAAGTAAATCCTCGTGTATCTCGTTCTTCAGCCCTTGCTTCTAAGGCGACAGGTTACCCAATCGCCAAATTGGCTGCCAAGATTGCGGTAGGGTTGACCTTGGATGAAGTTATTAACCCAGTTACAGGTTCAACTTATGCTATGTTTGAACCAGCCCTTGACTATGTGGTGGCTAAGATTCCACGTTTCCCATTTGATAAGTTTGAAAAAGGTGAGCGTCGTCTTGGAACTCAGATGAAGGCAACTGGAGAAGTTATGGCTATCGGTCGGAACATCGAAGAGTCACTTCTCAAGGCTTGTCGCTCTCTAGAAATTGGTGTCCATCATAATGAAATGCCTGAGCTTGCAGATGTTTCAGATGACGCCTTAATTGAAAAAGTTGTCAAGGCTCAAGATGACCGTCTCTTCTACGTATCAGAAGCTATTCGTCGTGGTTATACACCAGAAGAGATTGCTGACTTGACTAAGATTGATATCTTCTACCTTGATAAACTCTTGCATATCTTTGAGATTGAGCAAGAATTGGGCGCACATCCTCAGGATGCTGATGTCTTGAAAACAGCAAAACTCAATGGTTTCTCAGATCGTAAAATCGCAGAACTTTGGGGAACTACAGCTGATCAAGTTCGCCAACTTCGTTTAGAAAACAAGATTGTCCCAGTTTACAAGATGGTAGATACTTGTGCCGCAGAATTTGAATCAGAAACCCCGTACTTCTACTCAACATATGGATGGGAAAATGAGTCTATCAAGTCTGATAAGGAATCTGTACTGGTCCTAGGTTCTGGTCCAATCCGTATCGGTCAAGGGGTAGAGTTTGACTACGCAACAGTTCACTCTGTTAAGGCAATTCAGGCTGCTGGCTACGAAGCCATCATTATGAACTCAAACCCAGAGACAGTTTCAACAGACTTCTCTGTATCTGATAAACTTTACTTTGAACCATTAACGTTTGAAGATGTGATGAATGTCATCGATTTGGAGCAACCAAAAGGTGTTATCGTTCAATTTGGTGGTCAAACAGCTATCAACCTTGCGGAGCCATTAGCAAAAGCTGGTGTGACTATCCTTGGTACTCAAGTTGCAGACTTGGACCGTGCGGAAGACCGTGACCTCTTCGAGCAAGCCCTCAAAGACTTGGATATTCCACAACCTCCTGGACAAACAGCAACCAATGAAGAAGAAGCAGTACTTGCTGCACGTAAAATTGGTTTCCCAGTTCTCGTTCGTCCTTCATATGTTTTGGGTGGACGTGCTATGGAAATCGTTGAGAATGAAGATGATCTTCGTTCTTACATGCGTACTGCGGTTAAGGCAAGTCCAGACCACCCTGTTCTTGTTGACTCTTATATCGTCGGACAAGAGTGTGAAGTCGATGCCATCTCAGACGGAGAAAATGTCCTCATCCCTGGTATCATGGAGCATATCGAACGCGCTGGTGTCCACTCAGGTGACTCCATGGCGGTTTATCCTCCTCAAACTTTGTCGCAAAAGGTACAAGAAACTATCGCAGACTACACCAAACGTCTTGCAATTGGCCTCAACTGTCTTGGGATGATGAACATCCAGTTTGTTATCAAGGATGAGAAAGTCTACGTTATTGAAGTAAACCCTCGTGCTAGCCGTACTGTACCTTTCCTTTCTAAAGTAACCAACATCCCTATGGCTCAGGTAGCGACTAAGCTAATTCTCGGTCAAAGTCTCGAAGAGCTTGGTTACCAAGATGGGCTTTACCCAGAAAGTAGTCGCGTTCATATCAAGGCACCAGTATTCTCCTTTACCAAGCTAGCTAAGGTAGACAGCCTGCTTGGACCTGAAATGAAGTCAACAGGGGAAGTTATGGGTTCTGATACCACTCTTGAAAAAGCTCTCTACAAGGCCTTTGAAGCTTCTTATCTTCACTTACCAACCTTTGGTAATGTTGTCTTCACTATCGCAGATGATGCAAAAGAAGAAGCACTAGATTTGGCTCGTCGTTTCCAAAATATTGGCTACGGAATCCTTGCTACTGAAGGAACTGCAGAGTTCTTTGCAAGTCATGGATTGCAGGCACAAGTCGTTGGAAAGATTGGTGATGATGAGCACGATATCCCAAGCTACGTCCGTAAAGGAAAAATTCAAGCTATCATCAACACAGTTGGTACCAAACGGACAGCTGATGAAGATGGTGAACAAATCAGACGTTCAGCAATTGAACATGGAGTTCCTCTATTTACAGCTCTAGACACAGCAGATGCGATGTTAAAAGTATTAGAAAGCAGAAGTTTTGTCACAGAGGCGATTTAATGAAAAAGGTTCTCTTTTGAGAACCTTTTTATTACAATAATATAAATTTAGTTATGAAAATCACATTCATAAGTAAAATAAAAAGATCCACAAATATAAAAATAGAAAATATAAAGAGAATAGAAATTGTCACTTATTTACTTAAATAACCCTTTTTAATTAAGGTTTTTTTCTTTAACAAACATTTTTAAAAAAATAGTATAAATTTTAATTATTTTTTTAAAAAAACAAAGACAAAAAAAGTAAACGTTTTCAGGAGCACATAATTCTTTGAACTATTTAAATTCTTATGATAAGATGGAGATGCTAAAGATGCTAGAAAAAATTTGTATTTAAAAACCAAAAATCTTAAAACATCAAATTTTTTCTGATTAATAGTAAAAATATTAAAAAGGAGAACTTATCCATATGATAAGAAAAGAACAACAACGCTTCTCTTTGCGTAAATATAAGGTTGGTGTTGCATCAGTCTTTTTAGGAACAACTCTTAGCTTCATGATGGCTAATGGAGCCACAGCATTGGCGTCCGAGCTTCCGGCACAGCCAGTTACCGAAGAGAAAACTGAGTTGGTAAATACGGGTGATTCTAGTGGGGAATCATCAAATAAGGATGTGGAAACTACTGAAGTAGTAGCTGAAGCTAAGGAAGAAGTCGCTGAACCTCAACCGACGGAAACTACTAATGTAGCAGAAGGTCAAGCTGCGCCAGAAGTAAAAGAAGAAATAAAGCCAGAAACTACTGAAGTAAAGTCTGAAGCTGCAACTTCAGAAAAACCTGCTACAGAAACTATCAAAGCTTCTGAAACAAAGGAAGAAGAAAAACCAGCTGTTTCTGAAGGTAATAAACCAAAAGTACGCAGTCGTCGTGCAGCAGAAGACCACAACTATACACCGGTTGTAACTGAAAACTATCTAAAAGATGGGGAAAAGGCTACACCAGAAATGACAGACCCAAATGGGGCAACTGTTAATTCTCAAACAGTTCCAGCTGGCTATGAAAGAAAAGAAGGAGATCTTTATACATACAGTATTGTCGAACTAACTGAGTTTAATAAACGTTACAATACAAATTACTACTCTCGTTCATACAAGAAATTTGATGATTCTACTGAAACAACTGTCGAATTAATTGATAAGAATACTGGTAATGTAGTAGAAACTAGAACGATTACTGCTTCAAGTGGAGTTCAAAGCTTTACGACAACTAAGGCTGCCTCTAATGGGGAGCTTACTTATCAAGTTGATTATAATAAAGGTGTTGCTGCTAGTAAGGCTGAAGCACCTCAACCCTTCCTTCAATATGGTTTTGAAGTTGGTGCAAGTATCCAAGCTTTAGTCGCTCCTGGTCACAACCTTACTCCAGATGAGCAAAAATTATACGATGCAGTTTATAAAGCTCGTACTTCAACAGATATTATTAACATTGTAGAACCAGCTTATAATGGACGTACCATTACAGATACAAACAGTAAAATTCCTGGATTTGTTAAAAAAACAACTTACTATCGAGTAGTTGACAAAAACAATGCGACATTTAACGCTAATAAAACAGATAAAACTGTTCAAGACTACGTGCCAAATGGTAATGAGGTAGATTTAGCTAAGTACACAACTAAAGCTATGGAAGGACAACATTTCACAGCTTCAGGTGAGCGCCAATTTGATGGTTATAAACTTTATCAATCAGCAGATACGGATACCACATCTGGTTATGTCAGTCGTCCTTACAAAGTTGGTACGAAATTTATGGACGCTGAGCGCGCGGGAATTAAACGTATTAAAGAAATCGTAGACGAAGATGGTTCGGTAGTCGTTCGAGTTTATCTTTTAGATCCAAAACAACAAAGCAAACGTTCTGATGGTACCTTGGAAACAGATGGCTACATGTTACTAGCAGAAACCAAACCGATTAAACCGGGAAAAGCAAATACCGAAGATTTGGTAGTTAAGAAGTCTCCACTTTATACTATTCCTTTCACAGATAGTAAAGGTGTAAACTATCCAAACGGTAAAGAAATTCCATTTGACTTCCAAAAAGCTGGTGGCTACACGCCTAAGAAGACTGTATTCGTACCATTCTTAGGAGAAAAATCGGTCACCTTTCTCCGAACGAACAATTGATTCGTGGAGTATATGGTATTGGTACAAACGTTGACTTATTAAACTCTTTAACACCTTATAAACAACCGATTTACTACTATGTAAAACGCGAACCAGCAAAAGTTACACCAGAATTCGAAAAAGAGCTTGCTGGACGTGTATTAACAGATGGAGAATTCAGCTTCAAGTTAACAGAAGAAAAGAGTACTCCAGATAAACACGAAGAAACTGTTACAAACAAAAATGGCAAGGTTACATTTAGTGAATTATCATTTAGCAATCCTGGTACCTATAAATATAAGATTACAGAGTTAAAAGGTTCTGATGCAAACGTTGACTACGATGCGATGACAGTTACAATGACAGTTACGGTAACTGAAAAAAATGCATTGGGTGATCTCGAAGCTACAGTTAAGTATAGTTCTGAAGGTGGATTTAGTGCAGATGCTAATGATAAAATCTTTAACAACTATGTAGTTTCACCAGTAGTTACTAAGTTTGATTTTACGAAGAAACTCGCAGGTCGTAAACTTAAGGAAGGTGAATTTAGCTTTGTCCTGAAGAATGCAGCAGGTGAAGAAGTTGAAACTGTTAAAAATAAAGAAGACGGTACTGTTGCCTTCTCTGAACTGTCATTTGATAATACAAAAGTTGGTAGACATACTTATACAGTAGAAGAGGTTATCCCAGCTACTAAAGAATTAGGAATGACTTATGACACCATGAAAGCAACGCTTACTGTGGAAGTTGCAAAAAATGGACATACCCTAACAACTGTAACAAATGTCAGCTCAGCAGGTGGTGTGAATGAAAATGGAGAATCAACAGATGGAACGGAAGATAAAGAGTTTAACAATAAACTAACTCCTCCAGAGACACCTGTATTCCAACCTGAAAAATTTGTCCTCAGCAAAGAAAAATATGATCTCACTGGTGAGAAATTGCTAGATGATGATAATGAACTAACAGACGAATATGGTGAGACAAATGCTAATCCATATGCTGATACTGCTAAATACAATGAAGTAGAAAATATTAATACCAAGACTGTTGAACGTGGTTCAAAACTTGTTTATCAAGTTTGGTTGGATACAACTAAATTTACTGATAAAAACAATGTCCAATATGTAGGTGTTTCAGATAAATATGATGCTGACAAACTTACAGTTGAGTCTTCTTCAATTAAAGCTTACGATGGTAAAACTGGTGTTGATGTAACTGATAAATTTGATATTACAGTTGAAAATGGTACTATTAGTGCGACATCTAAGAAGAAATTTGTCAATGCTGATAATGTCATTGATACAACTGAATTTGAATTTGGAAGATACTACAAGTTTGATATCCCAGCTACAGTCAAAGAAAATGTTGCTGCAGGAGCTGATATCGAAAACACTGCCAACCAAATCGTTCACGTTTATAATCCAGTAAGTAAAACAGTTGAAAAACCAGAAAAACCTACTCAAAAACGTGTAAATACTGTACCAATTACAGTTGATCTCAAGTTTACTAAGAAGTTGGAAGGTCGTGAACTTCAAGCCAACGAATTCGAATTCGTATTGAAGAAAGACGGCGTTGAAGTTGAACACGTGAAGAATGACGCTGCTGGTAAGATTGTCTTCAAGTCTCTTGAATTCGGTCGTGATGATCTTGGTAAGACTTACAACTACACAGTAGAAGAAACTCCTGGTACAGATGCAACTGTCAAATACGACACAATGGTTGCTACTGTTAAAGTGGTTGTTTCACACGATGGTACAGCGAAAGCTATCGTTGCCAACGTCACAGACGCTGCTGATAAAGAGTTCAACAATACAGTCACTCCTCCAGAAGAACCTAAGTTCCAACCAGAGAAATACGTTGTTTCTAAAGAAAAATACGATATCACTGGTGACAAGCTCGTTGATGACGATTCTGAATTGACAGATAAATATGATGATACAAACGCGAATCCATACGCGGATAATACCATCAATAATGAAGTGGAAAACTTAAATACTAAGACTGTTGAACGTGGCGATAAATTGGTTTACCAAGTATGGTTGGATACAACTAAATTCGACGCAGCTAACAAGGACAACATCCAATCAGTAGGAATCTCAGATGACTACGATGAAACTAAGTTGGAACTTGATTCTACTAAGATCAAAGCTTACGATTCAGTAACAGGCGCAGAAGTAACAGCTAAATTCGATATCGCTGTCAACAACGGTGTGATTACTGCAACCCTTAAAGATGGCTTCACGAAGTCACTTGGCGATGCAGAAAACACACAGGTCATCGACACAACTAAATTCGCTTTCGGACGTTACTACAAGTTCGACATCCCAACAACAGTGAAAGCTGATGTTCCTGGTGGTGTAGACATTGAAAATACTGCTGCTCAAGTAGTCAACTACTACAACCCAACTACGAAGAAAGTTGAAAAACCAGAAAAACCAACTGAAAAACGTGTAAACAACGTACCAATTCAAATTGAACTTGACTTCAAGAAAGCTCTTGCTGGTCGTCAATTGAAAGCCAACGAGTTTACTTTCCAATTGTTAGACGATGATGAATTCAATGTTCTTGAAACAGCAACCAATGATAAGGATGGTAAGGTTAAATTCACTAGCCTTAAGTACACAAACAATGATATCGGTGTTTACCGTTACAAAGTAGTAGAAGTTGCTGGTACAGACTCAACCGTTACATATGACAATATGAAAGCTGTTGTAACAGTCACTGTTTCTCATGATGGTACAGCTAAAGCTTTAGTTGCTAAGGTCGGAGATATAGCCGATAAAGAGTTTAACAACACTGTGACTCCTCCAGAAGAACCTAAGTTCCAGCCAGAGAAATACGTTGTTTCTGAAGAGAAATACGATATCACAGGTGACAAGCTGCTTGATGATGATAAAGAGTTAGCAGACAAGTACGCAGATACAAATACTGATCCATATGCTGATAAAGATAACAACAACGAAGCAGAAAAACTTGAAATACTAAGACTGTGAAACCTGGTGCTAAATTGGTTTACCAAGTATGGCTAGATACAACTCAAGTTCGATGCTAACAACAGAGATAACATCCAAACAGTAAGTATTTCTGATGACTATGATGAAGACTAAATTGACTCTGAATGAAGCTCAGATATCAAAGCCTATGATTCAGTAACAGGAGCTGATGTAACAGATAAATTTGATATTGCTGTTAATAATGGAGTTATTACAGCAACACTCAAAGCTGGTAATACTAAGTCATTAGGTGATGAAGAAAATACTCAAATTATTGATACAACTAAATTTGAATTTGGACGTTACTATAAATTTGATATCCCAACAACAGTTAAGGAAGATGTAGCTGCTGGCGCAGATATCGAAAATACTGCAGCTCAAGTAGTGAACTACTATAATCCAACTACTAAGAAAGTTGAGAAACCAGAAAAACCAACTCAAAAACGTGTGAACAATGTTCCGGTTCCACTTGATCTTAAATTTACTAAGAAACTGGAAGGTCGTGATTTAGCAGAAGGTGAATTTAGCTTTGTTCTTAAGAAAGACGGCGATATTGTCGAAACGGTTAAGAACGATGCGACTGGTAAGATTACCTTCAAGACTCTTGAGTTTGGTAAAGATGATTTAGGTAAGACATATAACTACACAGTTGAAGAGCTTACTGGAGCAGACACAACTGTGACTTATGACCCAATGGTTGCAACTGTAAAAATTGTAGTATCACATGATGGCACAGCTAAAGCGATTGTTGCAAACTTAACAGATGCTGAGGATAAAGAGTTCAACAACACTGTAACACCACCAGAAGAACCTAAGTTCCAGCCTGAAAAATATGTTGTAAACACAGAGAAATTCGATATCACAGGAAACAAACTTGTTGACGATGATAAAGAATTAACTGACAAATACTCAGAAAGCAACGCTAATCCATACGCTGATAAGGCAGATAACAACGAAGCCGAAAATATGAATACACTTGCTGTAAGAAGAGGTGATAAGCTAGTTTATCAAGTATGGTTAGATACTACTAAGTTTGACTTAGCAAACAAGGATAATATTCAAACAGTTGGTATCTCAGATGACTTTGACGAAGCTAAATTAGATGTAGATAGTACTAAGATTAAGGCATATGATTCAGTATCTGGAGCTGAAGTAACTGAGAAATTTGATATCAAGGTTGAAAACGGAGTAATGACTGCAACTCTTAAAGATGGCTTCACCAAGTCATTGGGTGATGCAGCTGATACTCAAGTTATCGACACAACAAAATTTGAATTTGGACGTTACTACAAGTTTGATATTCCAGCTGAAGTTAAAGCGGATGTTCCAGGTGGAGTAGATATTGAGAATACTGCTGCACAAGTTGTATATTACTACAATCCATCAACTAAGAAGGTTGAAAAACCATCTAAACCAACTGAAAAACGTGTCAATAGTGTTCCGATTTCTGTAGAATTTAACTTCACCAAGAAGCTTGAAGGCCGTGAGTTGAAAGCTAATGAGTTCAGCTTCACATTGACAGACTCTGAAAGACGGAAAACCTGTTGAAACAGTTCAGAACGATGATGATGGCAACGTGAAATTCTCAGCTAAACTTGAGTACAAGAAAGGTCAAGAAGGAACTTACAAGTACACAATTGAGGAAGTCAAAGGATCTGACTCTACGGTTACTTACGATACTATGAAAGCTGAAGTAACTGTTGAAGTGAAGCACGATGGAACTGCTAAAGCACTTGTTAAGACAGTAACAGATGCTGAGGATAAAGAGTTCAACAACCGTGTGACACCTCCATCAACTCCAGAGTTTAATCCAGAGAAATACATTCTTAATGAAGAGAAATTTGATATCACTGGTAACTAAACTTTCTCGATGATGATCAAAGAGTTGACTAGATAAAGTAGCTGATACGAATGCAAAGATCCTTATGCTGATCAAAGTTGATAACAACGAAGCTACAAAATATCAATACCAAGACACTCAGAAAGGTGATAAGGTCGTTTACCAAGTATGGTTGGATACAACTAAATTCACTGAAGCTCACAATATTCAATCTGTAGGTGTAACGGATAAATATGACAGTGAAAACTTGGATGTTAATGTAACTGATATTAAAGCATACGATTCAGTAACAGGTGAAGACGTAACAGCTAAATTTGATATTGCAATTGTAAATGGTGTTATTACTGCTACATCTAAAGCTGATTTGACTAAGTCACTTGGAGATGCAGGAAGCTACACAAGTAATCGACACTGCTAAGCTAGCATTTGGACGTTACTACAAGTTTGATATTCCAGCTCGTATCAAAGAGGCTGCCAAAGAAGGTGTAGATATTGAAAATACAGCTTCTCAAATCGTTCACCAATACGATCCAACTAAGAAGACAGTTGAAAAACCAGAGAAACCAACTGAAAAACGTGTTGTTAATATTCCGGTTAAAGTTGAGTTCAGTTTCACTAAGAAATTAGAAGGCCGTGAATTGAAGGCTGGTGAATTTACTTTCTGTATTGAAAGATAAGGATGGAAAAGTGATTGAAACTGTAAGCAATGATGCTGAAGGTAAAATCAAGTTCTCCGCCCTTGAATTCAAAAGTGGTGAAGAGGGTACACACCTCTATCACGTAGAAGAAGTAAAAGGTACAGAGGCTGGAGTTGAGTACGATAAGATGGTAGCGACTGTTGGAGTTACTGTAACTAAGGATGGTAAAGTATTAACTCTTACTTCACAAAATGCCTGAAGACACTGAGTTTAACAACAAGGTGACACCGCCAACACCGCCAACACCACCAACACTGCCCACCGACTGACACCACCAACACCGCCACCGCTAACGCCGCCAACACGCCACACCGCCCAGTGACACCACCACCAACACCGCCAGTGCCAACACCGCCAACCGCCCACCGGTGACACCACCAACACCGCCAGCACGTCAACACCACCAACTCCACCGGTGACACCACACCGCACACCACGCCGGCTAACGCCGCCAACCCCACCGGTAACACCACCGACCACCAGCACGGTCAACGCTGCCACACCACCACCGGCTGACACCACCAACACCACCGCCGGTAACGCAGCCACACCACCCACACGAGTGACACCACCGACACCCCAACACTGCCGGTAACACCACCAACTCCAGAAACACCTAAGGAAGGTGAATTACCAAATACTGGTGAAAAATCAACTACAGTTGTTTCGGCTATTGGTGCAGTTCTTGGACTATTTGGTCTTGGGTTGGTTACCATAGCGTAAAGAAGATGAAGTTTAAACGAATACCTTTTTAAGATTGGTTAAGTTTCTGATTCTTATTCAAGAAAATGGAGAGGGCTTAATTGCTCTCTCTTTTTTGATTCATTCATTCTTTCTATTTCATTATGGATTCAAGTAAATAAAATCTCTTCTTAAAAAAATAAACCGTTTTCACTTGACAAAAATTGGTCTATACCATATAATGAAATAAAGAAATATGGAGGAATTGATTATGAAAGGTTATTCAAGTGGATAATCCAATGAAGGTGGGAAAAGTAGCCTTTTGATATTTTGAAAAGAAAAATTAGAAAATGGTGCTAAAACACTGGGTCTTGCGACAGGAAGCAGCCCTCTCGAGTTTTATCAACAAATCGTTGAGAGTGACCTTGATTTGTCAAGCCTAACAAGTGTGAACCTAGATGAATACGTAGGACTTGATGGAGATAATCCCTCAGTCTTACCGTTACTTCATGCAAGAAAATCTATCAAATAAAAACCATTTAAAGGAAAGTTTTTACCTCGTGGTGATCAAAAGACCATGCAGAAGAAGAGGTAGAACGTTATAATCAAATTCTTGCAGACCATCCTGTAGATTTGCAGATATTTGGGAATTGGTCGCAAATGGTCATATTGGCTTTTAATGAACCAGCACACCATTTGACAGCCAGACACATCTGGTTGATTTAGATCAATCTACTATTGAAGCAAATGCTCGATTCTTTGATAAAGATCGAAGATGTACCTACACAGGCTATTTCAATGGGAATCAAAGAACATCTTTAGATGCTAAGTCTATCCTTCTATTTGCCTACGGTGAGTCAAAAGCAGAAGCTATCGCTGGAACTGTCGAAGGTCCTGTGACTGAAAAACCTTCCAGCAAGTAGCCTTCAGAAACCATGCATGATGTTACTATTATTGCAGATGCTGGAGCACTTAGTTTATTGACAGAAATAGTTCTCATAGAATGAAAACCATTCGAAAAATTTCTCGAATGGTTTTATAAACTTTACACTATCAAAGATTTGAATGTATCGCTCTTTTTATAAATAAGTATTATCAAGAAAAATGTATACTATGGCTAAAAAGCTAAGAATTGTAAAGAAATATCAAAAATTTAATTATATTTGTAATATATGTAAAAATTAGGGGGCTTTTCAGCCTCGATTTCTATTGACTTTTAAGACTGAAATTATAGTACTATAATGTTGAGTTAATTAATAAATAATTCAATATATTTCAAAAATAAGGAAAGAAGGAAATATTTAATGGTGAAAAATTAAATAGAAAAGCCGTTTTTTTAATATTTTTTTGTATCAGTTCTGACCTTCTTGAGCGCATTGTTCTTATCGATCAATGTCGCTTATGCAGATGGGAAAAGAACTAACGGGTGTAGTAACTGATATAAGTGTCCTCAACATGTCGGATTCCAAATTGGAACCGAATGCAGATGGTACTTATCAGATTATTACCAATCGTACAAATCAGTTCTTTGTTCAATTTGACCTCAAGCAATATGATGGTAAATTGGCCAATGGCGATTACTTTGATGTAGATATTCCTACACCAGTAACCGTCTACAACGGGACTACTGAATTGTACGATAAAGAAACAAAAGTTAATATCGGTACAGTAGTTGTTACTGCTAATGGTGATAACCAAGGTGGTAAGGCACGTGTTACTTTGAAGAACCTTGATGAGTTCCAAGCTAAAACAGGTGGGGATATCGTTAAAGGCGTGAAAGGAAATTATGCAATTACTTTCTTGTTCAAGAGTGACCAAACAGCAACTCCACTAACTTTTCGAAAACAAAGGGTGTTGGTAAAACAATCACACATACCTTTACTTCTAAAACAGTTGACAGCAAGCAAGAAGGTTTCGAAAACTATGCTAAGGTCGGTAACGACGTAGAAAGTAAGGAATGGACTTCAGAAAAATTAGCTGCAATTGGTTCAGTAGGTAAAGGAGACATATACTCTCCATGGAGAATCCGTGTCAATACAGGAAGACAAGACTATGGTAAAAACCTAGTTCTTAATGACTTTCTTCCAAATACAGCTGAGTTTGCTCCTATCCAGTATATCCCTGAGTCATTGGTAGTTTATTCTTCAGCTACATTGAACGATGGTACTTCTCAAGTTCCGTCTGATGCTAAGAAGATGGTAGAAGGTACTGACTATACTGTAGCTTGGAATGAGAACTATACTCAGTTCAACCTTATCTTTGCAGATGGATCTAAATCATACTGGGTTGAGTACCATACAACTACACCTGGTGACGGTAGAAAAGTTCAAAACGTTATCCAGTTGACTACAGCAGATGGAACTGCACTTACTCAACGTAGTAATCGTACAAATTTAGATTTTCAAGCTGAACGTGTATCTCTTGTAAAAGGACAAATCGAAGCTTCTACAGCCTTCAAGATTAAGATCAACAAGACAAATGCCTTCACATTGGTTCCAGTTGCTGGCGCAGTTTATACTGTTAAGTCAGAAGACGGAACTATCTCTACAGAATTGACTACAAATGAAAAAGGTGAGGCAATCTCCGATGAGTTTGATCAGAAATATGTCGGTAAGACATTTATCATCAAAGAGAAAACAGCTCCTGCTGGATATACTCTTGATGAAAAAGAATACAAGGTAACTCTTGGAGCTGAAGGTTCTAAGATTAACATTCAAGACGAACCAATCGCAGCTGATTTCTCAATTACTGCTAAGAAAGTCATTGCTGGAAATCGTCCAGTAGCTTTGAAAGATGGTGAGTTCAAGTTTGATTTGTACAATGCAAATAACTTGACTACTCCAATTGCTTCAACAACAAACAAAGCAGATGGAAGCATCACATTTGAAGGTTTGAAAGCTAAAGGTCCTGGTACCTACAACTATGTCATCAAAGAAAATACTGAAACAAAAGTTCCTGGTATCACATTTGATGAAAACTCATACGAAGTAACAGTCGTTGTTAAAGCTGAAGGTGGAACACTTAAAGCCGAGGTTACAACTCAAGCACCTACATTAACAAATACATATGAGCCATCACCTGCTCGTGCTACATTCAAAACAACTAAAGAATTAGTTGGTAAAGAACTTGCTAAAGAACAATTTGAGTTTGAATTGAGCGAAGGTGGTAACGTCATTGCAACGTCTTCAAATGGTAAGACAGTCAATGGTGTCGAAGCAGCAACAGATGAAGTAGTCTTCTCAGTTCTCTACACTGAAGCAGGAGACCACGAATATACAATTACAGAAAAAGCTGGTACAGAAGAAGGAGTTACATACTCTAAAGAAAGCTATACAGTTCATGTTAAAGTTGTAGATAATGGCGAAGGTAAACTAGTTGCTACTGTTAAAGAAGTTGATGCTGATCGTAAGTTCACAAACACTTATGTGACTACAACCACAACTACAACCACAACGTCAGAAGAGCCAACGACTACTTCAACGACAACAACGACAGAAGAGCCAACAACTACTTCAACGACAACAACGACAGAAGAGCCAACGACTACTTCAACAACGACAACGACAAAAGAGCCAACGACTACTTCAACGACAACAACGACAGAAGAGCCAACGACTACTTCAACGACAACGACAGAAGAGCCAACGACTACTTCAACGACAACAACGACAGAAGAGCCAACGACTACTTCAACAACGATAACCACAGAAGAGCCAAGCACTACTTCAACAACGACAACGACAGAAGAGCCAACGACTACTTCAACAACGACAACGACAGAAGAGCCAACGACTACTTCAACGACAACAACGACAGAAGAGCCAACGACTACTTCAACAACGACAACGACAGAAGAGCCAACGACTACTTCAACGACAACAACGACAGAAGAGCCAACGACTACTTCAACGACAACAACGACAGAAGAGCCAACGACTACTTCAACGACAACGACAGAAGAGCCAACAACAACTTCAACGACAACAACAACAACTTCAAAACCAGATGTTCCTGGTACGACTACAACTGAGGAAAAACCAAAACTTCCAAATACTGGGGAGTCTACTAGTTTAGCACTAGTTATTGCTGGTGTTGTGATGTTTGCAAGTGCTCTAGTTCTGAAAAAGAATTATTCTAAATAATTGATTTAGAACAACTATAATTTTTAAAAGAGGGCTCTAATGTCCTCTTTTTTTATGAACGAAATGAATAGATTACACTATTTTTTCTTGACAATTGATATCATTCCATGTAAAATAGAATAGATCTTGAACTTGAAGGGAGTGAAAAAAATGTCTAAAACAGTAGTACGTAAGAATGAATCTCTTGACGATGCACTTCGTCGTTTCAAACGTGCGGTTACTAAAGCTGGTACTCTTCAAGAAACACGCAAACGTGAATTCTATGAAAAACCTTCTGTAAAACGTAAACGTAAATCAGAAGCAGCTCGTAAACGTAAAAAATTCTAATTTGAAATGAAAGGCTAGACTTGTCTAGTCTTTTTCTTTTTCAAATAAATACCATAAATCACTGTAAAAATATAAACTTCCAGCTACAATCTGATATAATAGTAGGAGAACTCGATTTAAGGAGAATATATATGTCGGTTTTCAGTAAAAGAAGTAATTGAGAAAGCTTAGATTAGACATTGTCTATGGTGAACCTGAAGTACTTGAAAAAGGAAATCATCACTGCAGATATAACGCGACCTGGTCTTGAAATGACAGGCTATTTTGATTACTATACTCCAGAGCGTATTCAATTGTTGGGGATGAAGGAATGGTCTTATCTAGTCTCTATGCCTTCTCAAAAATCGTTATCGATGTCTTTGAAAGAAAATGTTTCCTACCAGAAACACCTGCGGTCATCGTTGCCCGTGGTTTGGTGGTTCCAGAGGAAATGTTGAAAGGCTGCTAGAGAATGTAGAGTGCGATTTTAACGAGTCGTACAGCAACCAGTCGTCTGTCTGGGAGAACTATCTAGTTATCTGGACTCTCGATTGAGCTGAGACGAACTAGTGTACATGGGGTCCTAATGGATATCTATGGTATGGGTGTTTCTGATCCAAGGAGATAGTGGAATCGGTAAAGAGTGAGACAGGTCTTGAACTAGTTAAAGACGTGGTCACCGTTTGGTAGCAGACGATCGTGTAGATATCTATTCTAAGGATGAAATGACTCTCTGGGGTGAACCTGCTGAAATCTTGAAAACATCTGATCGAAATTCGTGGAGTAGGGATCATCGATGTCATGAGTCTATACGGTGCCAGTGCAGTTAAAGGATTCTTCACAAGTTCAGCTAGCTGTTTATCTTTGGAAAAATTATGGTATACATAAGACCTTTGATCAGCTTAGGGAAATAATGCTGAAGAACTAGAAGTTTCTGGAGTGTACCATTCCACGTATCCGCATCCCAGTTAAAAACAGGGCGCAATATTTCTGTTGTTATCGAGGCGGCAGCTATGAATTATCGTGCAAAAGACATGGGCTTTGATGCGACGCGTCTGTTTGAAGAAAGATTGACGAAATTAATTGAAAAGAACGAGGTGCAAAATGATTGATCCAGTTGCTTTTCAAATAGGTCCATTTGCCATTAGATGGTATGCACTTTGTATCGTTTCCGGCCTTATCTTAGCGGTATATTTGGCAAGTAAAGAAGCTCCTAAAAAGAAAATCTTATCAGAAGATATTCTGGACTTTATCTTAGTGGCTTTTCCTTTGTCAATCATCGGTGCAAGACTCTACTATGTCATCTTTAAGTTTGACTATTATAGTCAACATATTGGAGAAATCTTTGCAATATGGAATGGTGGTCTTGCTATTTATGGTGGTTTAATTACAGGTGCTATTGTTCTATACATCTTTGCGGATCGCAAGCTGATTAATACCTGGGACTTCCTAGATATTGCAGCACCAAGTGTCTTGATTGCCCAGAGTCTTGGACGTTGGGGAAATTTCTTTAACCAAGAAGCTTATGGCGCAGTTGTAGAGAGTCTTGACTACTTGCCTGCTTTCATTAAAAATCAAATGTATATTGATGGCTCATATCGACAACCAACCTTCCTGTACGAATCTATTTGGAACCTGATTGGTTTTAGTTTAATTGTTATTTTTAGACGCCGATTAAATGGTATTCGTCGTGGTCATATCACAGCTTTTTATCTAATTTGGTATGGATTTGGGCGTATGATTATTGAGGGCATGCGTACAGATAGTCTCATGTTCTTTGGACTTCGAGTATCTCAGTGGTTGTCTGTTCTATTAATTGGACTTGGTATTTATATTATCGTTTATCAAAATCGGAAAAAAGCACCATTTTATAATGTAAAAAGAGGAGAATTAAAAATGTTAGAAGTTGCTTATATTTATTTGTAGCTATTGCCTTGATTGTCTTTTATAGTTTATTTGATTATTACCCTTCAAAAAAAGTTGGACGTGTAATCGATGAAACAGAAAAATACTGTTAAAACGCTAACTTCAGATGTAAATGTTACTCTACATCACACAAAACGAACTTCTTGCCAAGGTCAATGTTCTTGCTGATGATATCAATATCTAAAGTTGCAACCATTGATCCACTCTTTACAGCAGTTGCAGACCTTTCTGTTTCTGTTTCTGATTTAAATGAGCAGGCTCGTGTCTTGAGTAAAAAAGCATCATCTGCAGGTTCAAAAACATTAAAGACTAGTGCAGGCTTATCTGCCGTTCGTATTGCAAGTAAATTTTTTCAAAAAAATAATAAAGGAGTAAGCTCATGGGAAAATTATCATCAATCCTTTTAGGAACTGTTTCAGGTGTGGCTGTTGCCTTGTTTCTAACAAGTGAAAAAGGGAAACGTGTTACTAGTCAGGCACAAGACTTTATTGAAGATCTGAGAGAAGATCCAGAATATGCTAAGGAACAAGCAATCTTGAAAAATTGACAGAAGTCAAAGAACAAACCAGAGATTTTGTTCTAAAGACAAAAGAACAAGTAGAATCAGGCGAAATTACCTTTGGATTCAGTTCTTGAAAAAAATCTAAATCTTTAGCTCAACAAGCGACTGAAGCTTCAAAAGAGACCTTGAACAATCTCAAGGAACAATTGGAAGAAAAAGTAGTTGTTGAAGACCCAGAAGACGGTCAAGAAATCATCATCGAAATCGAAGAAGATTAAAATAGAAATCACCATTTTTGATTCCCTTAGAGTCGGAGATGGTGATTTTTTTCTTGAGTGAAGTCTTTGTGGTATAATAAATACTATGCAGAAGAAACCAACATCAGCTTACGTGCACATTCCATTTTGCACACAAATCTGTTATTATTGTGACTTTTCTAAGGTCTTTATTAAAAATCAACCAGTAGACAGCTATCTAGAACATCTACTGCAAGAATTTCATTCTTATGACATTCAGAAGTTGCGTACTCTCTATATTGGGGGAGGAACACCGACAGCCTTGTCTGCGCCACAGTTAGAGGTGCTTCTGGATGGATTGACTAAAAACTTAGATTTATCAGTCTTAGAAGAATTAACCATTGAGGCTAATCCTGGTGATTTGGATGAGGATAAGATTGCAGTTTTAAAGAATTCAGCTGTCAATCGTGTTTCATTGGGTGTGCAAACATTTGATGATAAAATGCTGAAAAAAATTGGTCGAAGTCACTTGGAGAAAGATATCTATGAAAACATTGATCGTCTAAAGTTAGCAGGGTTTGATAATATTTCCATTGACCTGATTTACGCTCTTCCCTGGTCAAACCATGGAACAAGTCAAGGATAATGTTGCCAAGGCCATCGCTTTGGACATTCCCCACATGAGTCTCTATAGCTTGATTTTGGAAAACCATACGGTCTTTATGAATCGTATGCGTCGTGGGAAATTACCACTTCCTAAAGAAGAAGTAGAAGCTGAAATGTTTGAATATATCATTGCTGAATTAGAGCATGCTGGTTTTGAGCATTACGAAATTTCAAATTTTTCAAAACCAGGTTTTGAAAGTCGTCACAATCTTATGTACTGGGATAATGCTGAGTATTATGGTATAGGTGCAGGTGCGTCTGGTTATGTCAATGGTGTTCGCTATAAAAATCATGGTCCTATCCGCCATTATTTGAAGGCAGTAGAAGAAGGCAAATGCTCGCATCCATGAAGAACATCTGAGTCTAAGGGAACAAATGGAAGAAGAGATGTTTCTTGGACTTCGCAAGAAGACAGGAGTTTCAAAAGCAAGATTCGAAGAAAAATTTGGCACATCTTTTGACAATTTATATGGTCAAGTTGTAAGAGATTTGTGTCATCAAGGTCTTTTACAAAGTAGAAGGTCAACAAATACGAATGACAAAAAAAGGTCTCTTTTTAGGAGATACAGTAGCAGAAAGATTTATATTGGAGTAATATTATGGGCTTAACTTATCAAATGAAAACTAAAAATTCCTTTTGATATGGCTGACATGAACGGTCATATCAAGCTACCAGATGTTATCTTGTTATCCTTACAAGTATCAGGAATGCAATCAATTAATCTAGGAGTGAGTGACAAGGATGTTTTAGAACAGTATAATCTAGTTTGGATTATCACTGATTATGATATCGATGTGATTAGACTTCCTCGTTTTGCTGAGGAAATTACCATCGAAACAGAGGCCTTGACCTACAATCGTCTATTTTGCTACCGCCGATTTACTATTTATGATGAAGATGGTCAAGAAATCATTCGCATGGTAGCTACATTTGTCCTTATGGATCGTGATAGTCGGAAGGTTCATCCTGTAGAACCTGAAATAGTCGCACCTTATCAATCTGAGTTTTCTAAGAAACTGATCCGTGGACCAAAATACGCTGAGTTGGAAGAAGCGATTAGCAAGGACTATCATGTCCGTTTTTACGACTTAGATATGAATGGCCACGTCAATAATAGCAAATACCTAGACTGGATTTTTGAGGTCATGGGAGCAGAGTTCCTAACCAATCATATCCCTAAAAAAATCAATCTAAAGTATGTCAAGGAAGTTCGACCAGGTGGTATGATTACTTCTAGTTACGAATTGAATCAACTAGAAAGCAATCACCAAGTCACAAGTGATGGCGATATCAATGCTCAGGCAAAGATAACTTGGCAAAAAATTAACAAAGATTAGAAAGAAACGTATGACTTATAAAGGTTATTTAATCGATTTAGACGGAACGATTTACAAGGGCAAAGACCGCATCCCTGAAGGAGAAGCTTTTGTTCATGACTTGCAAAAGCGTAGAATTCCCTACCTTTTTGTAACTAACAATACAACTCGCACACCTGAAAGTGTTCAGGAAATGTTGGCCAAGCAGTTTGATATTGATACTCCTGTATCAACCATTTATACTGCAACACTTGCAACAATTGATTATATGAATGACCTAGGACTTGAAAAGAGTGTTTATGTAATTGGTGAAGAGGGTTTAAAAGAAGCTATTCAAGCTGCAGGCTATCTTGAAGACAAAGACAATCCCGCCTATGTGGTTGTAGGTTTGGATTGGCAAGTAGACTACGAAAAGCTAGCTACTGCAACACTTGCCATTCAAAAAGGTGCACACTTTATTGGGACCAATCCCTGATTTAAACATACCAACCGAGCGAGGACTATTACCAGGCGCTGGTTCAATCATTACTTTGTTAGAAGCCGCGACTCGAGTTAATCCTGTTTATATTGGTAAACCAAATGCTATTATTATGGAAAAAGCAGTTGAGCATTTAGGACTTGCACGTGAAGACTTGCTCATGGTAGGAGATAATTATCTGACAGATATTCGAGCTGGTATTGATAATGGAATTCCAACTTTGTTAGTAACGACTGGTTTTACAAAACCTGAAGAAGTGCCAAATCTACCAATCGCCCCAACCCATGTTCTCTCAAGTCTTTCGGAGTGGAATTTCGATGAAAACTAAATTTACTTTTGTAGGAAGTCTTCTCTTTCTCCTCTCTCTTGCTATTTTATTGACCATCTATCTGTCTTGGTTGGTTTACCCTCTGGAAATTTCTTGGTTAAATCTGACAAGTCGTGTTCATGTCCAACCTCAGACCATCCAACATAACTTTAATGTTTTGATGAATTATTTGACCAATCCATTGAGTCAAGTATTAGCAATGCCAGATTTTCCTTCGTCTGCCTCTGGAATTCACCACTTTGCGGTTGTAAAGGGACTCTTTCACCTAGCGCAAGGAGTAGCAATCGTAACTCTACCGATTTTCTACCTTTTTTGGAAGCAAGTCATTCAGAAAGGTTTTCTGTCTCTATATCGCAGAGGTCTCTTGATCATGCTGTCTTTACCTTTGATTCTTGGTTTAGTTGGTGTCTTCATTGGTTTTGAACAATTCTTTACCTTGTTTCATCAGATTCTATTTGTAGGTGATGATACCTGGCTTTTTGATCCCGCTAAAGATCCAGTCATTCTCATCCTACCAGAGGATTTTTCCTGCATGCCTTTCTCCTATTTTTCTGCTTGTATGAGTTAATTTTTGGATTTGTTTATCTACTAAGTTGGAAAAAATTACCGAAAAGAGAATAAATGCATAAAAATGTTTTAAAAATTGTACGAAAAACCTATTTTTCTTTAAAAAGTAGGTTTTTTTACGGAAATAACTAGTCAAGCGCTTTATTTTTTTGTATAATAGGGTTAGAAAAGTATGCAAAGAAGAGAATAGCATGATTACACTATTTTTATCACCGAGTTGTACATCATGTCGTAAGGCAAAGGCCTGGCTTGATAATCATAAAGTGCCTTTCCAAGAGCACAACATTATGACCAGTCCTTTATCAAGAAAAGAATTACAACACATTCTTTCCTTGACCGAAAACGGTACCGATGACATCATTTCAACTCGTTCAAAAATTTTCCAAAAGTTAAATATCGATGTGGAAAGTATCTCGGTGACAGAGTTGCTTAATTTAATTGAGCAATATCCTAGTCTTTTGCGTCGTCCAATCATCATTGATGATAAACGTATGCAGATTGGCTTTAATGAAGATGAGATTCGTGCATTTCTTCCTCGTAGTTATCGTAAGCAAGAATTGAAAGAAGCTACATTAAGAGCTGGTATTAATTAGATGAATAAACAGTATAGTTACCCACTAGATTTGTCGTGGAGCACTGAAGAACTTGCTTCAGTGCTTTCTTTTTTTAATGATGTTGAAGCAGCCTATGAGACTAAGGTAGAAGCAAAGAAACTACTAGATTCCTACAAGAGATTCAAAGCAGTTGTTCCAAGCAAGAGTGAAGAAAAACGTTTGGGACGTGAGTTTGAATCAGTTAGTGGATACTCTTTCTACCGTGCAGTCCAGTTGGCCAAAGAAAAAGGAGAAGGGAAGATTTCACTTGGAAAATAAATTTACATTTGCCAAAGAAATTGTCAGGGGAAGCTGGGGAATACATTCTCCAGCATATGAAAGAAGATCTCCATGTTGAGAGAAAGTCTTCCCCTACAGATTTGGTAACTAAGTTAGATAAAGAAGTTCAAGACTTACTTATTAAAAAAGTCCGTTCTCGCTATCCAGATGATCTATTTTGTGCTGAAGAAGGCTGCATGCGTGCAGCAGTAGGACAAGGTTCTGTATGGATTATTGATCCTATTGATGGAACCAACAACTTCGTAGCACAAGGTGAAGATTTTGCCGTTATGCTGGCCTATTTTGAGGATGGTATTGGCAAGTTTGGTATTATTTATGATGTCATGAAAGGTGATTGTTACCATGGTGGAGGAGACTTCCCGCCCTGTCGCAATGATGAACCTTTGCCACCATTTAAAAAGAAACCCTTGAGAGAATTTTTGGTGTCTGGTAATTCTGGAATGCTAGCGACTAACGAATGGGGCTTAGCAGATTTGGGAAACGCTGCACTTGGTACACGAGTTTATGGCAGTGCCGCTATTAGTTTTGCCAAGGTGCTATCAGGTCGACTTTTAACTTATATCACTTATTTACAACCTTGGGATTATGCGGCTGCAAGTATCCTAGGTAAGAGTTTGGGTTATAAGGTTTTTACGATTGCTGGTGAGGAAGTCGATTTTCAAACACGACAGGCCGTTATGATGGTGCCAGTCGAGATGAAAGATGAGATTCAATCCTATATCTATGAAAGGAAATAAACCTACATGCAATTTCCAGATGGATTTGTAAAAAAATACGAAACAATATTGGGAGATGAGGCAAGAGCTTTTCTTGCCTCTTTTGATGATGAGGCTGTTTCTGCTTTTCGTATCAACCCCTTAAAAGAAAGTCAAGTTTCTTTTTCAGACGCTATTCCCAAATACACCCTGGGGGCTACTATGGGAAGGTTTCAGGAAATCACCAGAACATGTAACTGGCTTGGTCTATTCCCAAGAACCAGCTGCACAAATGGTCGCACAAGTAGCCCAGCCAAAGCCAGGTATGAAGGTTTTGGACTTGGCAGCGGCTCCCGGTGGGAAATCCACTCAACTGGCCTCCTATCTTGCAGGAGAGGGTCTTCTTGTTTCAAATGAAATTTCAAGCAAACGGTCAAAGATTTTAGTTGAAAATATGGAACGCTTTGGATCGACAAATGTTGTTGTAACCAATGAATCTGCAGACCGTTTAGTCAAGGTTTTTAAAGGCTATTTTGATCTGATTGTTTTAGATGCGCCTTGCTCGGGTGAAGGGATGTTTCGTAAACAACCTGATGCTATGGTTTACTGGAGTGTCGATTATCCTAGCCAGTGCGCTAGTTTACAACGTGAGATTTTAGCAGATGCGGTTACTATGTTGGCTGATGGTGGTCGACTAGTCTATTCAACCTGTACCTGGGCGCCAGAAGAAAACGAAGAAATCGTCCAATGGTTACTGGATAGCTATGATTTTGAATTGATTCCAGTCCAACACATCAATGGAATGGTCCCTGGGATTGATTTACCTGAAACAGCTAGAATGTACCCACATCACTTTAAGGGAGAAGGTCAGTTCGTGGGCCATCTTCAGTTTAAAGGTCAAAACAAGGCTGGGAAGTTCAAACCTTCTAAATCCAATTTATCTCGTGACCAGCTTTCCTTATGGCAAGATTTTGAGAAGAAGCATCTTAAAGAAAAACTGACTGGTGTTCTACAAGTTTTTGGAGACCAGCTTTATCTCTTGCCAGAAGTCCTACCCGATATAGGAAAACTCAAGATAGCTCGTAATGGACTTCATCTTGGAACTTTTAAGAAAAAACGTTTTTGAACCAGCTTTTGCTCTTGGTTTAGCTTTAAAACCAAGCCAAGTCAAGCAAGGAATCGAAATTCATCAAGAAGACTTTGTAAAATATGTGGCTGGTGAAACGGTCCAATTAGCTGAAACTCTTCCAAATGGTTGGTACCAAGTTTTGGTTGGTGGAAATGGTCTAGGTTTTGCAAAAGTAACCGGAAATACCTTGAAGAATTATTTTCCCAAGGGCTTGAGGTTTCAGGTGAAAAACTAGTCAAAAACTGTATTCTATGTTATAGTGGAAGTATGGATTTTCCCTGAAAACAATAGAAAATAAGGGCAAAAATTCAAGCTATTCATCATTATTTTCAAGGAGACAAATAGTGAAAAAATTTAAAAAACTCACCATCTCTCTTGCAACTCTTTTACTTGCTGGTTCGCTAGCAGGATGTGCAAGTTGGATTGATCGTGGGGAGTCTATGACGGCTGTCGGTTCAACTGCCCTTCAACCTTTAGTCGAGGCGGCAGCAGATGAATTTGCGTCCGTACACGTTGGTAAAACAGTCAATGTTCAAGGCGGTGGTTCAGGTACAGGTCTGTCTCAAGTCCAGTCTGGAGCGGTAGACGTCGGTAACTCGGATGTATTTGCCGAGGAAAAAGACGGAATCAATGCTACGGCCTTAGTTGACCACAAGGTAGCTGTTGCGGGAATAGCTGTTATCATCAACAAAGAAGTAGATGTTGATAATCTTACGACAGACCAGCTCCGACAAATCTTTACAGGAGAAATCACTAATTGGAAGGAAGTCGGCGGTAAGGATTTAGCTATTTCTATTATCAACCGTGCTGCGAGCTCAGGTTCTCGTGCTACCTTTGACAGTGTGATTATGAATGGTCAGTCAGCGGTTCAAAGTCAGGAGCAGGATTCTAACGGTATGGTGAAGTCCATCGTTTCCCAAACACCGGGTGCTATTTCTTACCTAGCTTTCGCCTATGTTGATGATTCGGTTGGGACTATTAAACTTAATGGTTATGAGCCAATCTCAGAAAACGTTACAACGAATAACTGGCCTTTGTGGTCTTATGAACATATGTATACACTTGGTGAGCCAAATGAATTGGTTGCCGAATTCCTAAACTTTGTCCTTTCAGACGAAGCTCAGAATGGAATCGTTAAAGGAATGGGCTATATTTCTGTTAAGGAAATGAAGGTTGAAAAAGATGCTGCAGGTACTGTGACAGCGCTAGAAGGGAGCCAATAATGAATCAAGAAGAATTATCAAAAAAATTGCTCTCTCCTTCAAAAAACTCTCGTCTTGAGAAATTAGGAAAAGGGCTAACCTTTGCCTGCCTTTCTTTGATTGTTATCATTGTTGCTATGATTTTGATTTTCGTGGCTCAGAAAGGCTTATCGACCTTCTTTGTTAATGGTGTGAATATCTTTGATTTTCTTTTTGGTGCAACTTGGAATCCGTCAGGTAAACAATTTGGTGCCCTTCCAATGATTTTAGGTTCCTTTATTGTTACCATCCTGTCAGCTCTTATTGCAACACCATTTGCCATTGGTGCTGCAGTCTTTATGACAGAAGTGTCACCAAAAGGAGCTAAGATTTTGCAACCTGCTATTGAACTCTTAGTTGGGATTCCTTCAGTAGTTTATGGATTTATAGGTTTGCAGGTCGTGGTACCATTTGTACGTACTGTCTTTGGTGGAACAGGTTTTCGGTATTTTTATCAGGAATTTTTCGTCCTCTTTGTTATGATTTTGCCGACTGTAACCTTCTATGACAACAGATAGCCTACGTGCAGTTCCTCGTCACTACCGTGAAGCAAGTTTAGCTATGGGAGCAACTCGTTGGCAAACCATCTGGCGTGTAACCTTGAAAGGCTGCTCGTTCAGGTATTTTTACGGCAGTAGTCTTTCGGAATGGCGCGTGCCTTTGGTGAGGCCCTGGCGATTCAGATGGTTGTTGGTAACTCAGCAGTTGTTCCAACTTCATTGACGACACCAGCAGCGACTCTGACATCTGTATTTGACCATGGGAATCGGTAATACCGTTATGGGAACTGTTGATAATAATGTTCTTTGGTCACTGGCCTTAGTATTGCTTTTGATGAGCTTGGCCTTTAACAGTGTGATTAAATTGATTACGAAAAGAGAGGAAAGAAAAAAACTATGCACGCTAAGAAATTAGATAAACTTGCAACAGCTGTCCTCTACACCATCGCAGGAATCATTGTGACCATTCTAGCTTCCTTGATTCTTTATATTTTGGTTCGAGGCTTGCCTCATGTTTCTTGGTCTTTCTTGACAGGAAAATCATCCTCATATCAAGCAGGTGGCGGTATTGGAATCCAGCTTTATAATTCCTTCTTCCTTTTGGTGATTACCTTATTCATCTCTGTACCTCTATCAATGGGAGCTGGAATTTTCCTAGCAGAGTATGCTAAAAAAGGTCGTATTACCAATTTCGTTCGTACCTGTATTGAAATTTTGTCTTCTCTACCATCCGTTGTTGTCGGTCTCTTTGGTTACCTCATTTTTGTAGTTCAGTTTGAATATGGATTTTCAATTATTTCAGGTGCCTTGGCTTTGACCGTCTTTAACCTACCTCAGATGACTCGTAACGTTGAAGACAGTTTGAAACACGTTCACCATACGCAACGTGAAGCTGGTTTGGCGCTTGGTCTCTCTCGTTGGGAAACAGTCCTTCATGTCGTTATCCCTGAAGCTCTTTACCTGGAATCGTTACGGGTATCGTCCTTGCATCAGGTCGTATCTTTTGGTGAAGCTGCAGCCCTTATCTATACTGCAGGACAATCTGCGCCAGCTCTTGACTGGTCAAACTGGAATGTTCTAAGTGTATCTAGTCCAATCTCAATCTTCCGTCAAGCAGAAACCTTGGCTGTCCATATCTGGAAAGTCAACAGTGAAGGAACCATTCCTGATGGAACTTTGGTTTCAGCAGGTTCTGCTGCGGTGCTCCTCATCTTTATCTTGATCTTTAACTTTGGAGCACGTAAACTCGGAAGCTATCTACATAAGAAATTAACCGCTGACCTAAAGGAGAAGCCATGTCAAAATATAATTGGGATGAAAGGCATATCATTACTTTTTCCAGAAGAAAAAAAGTGGCACTCTCTACGAAGGATTTACATGTTTACTACGGTAAGAATGAATCCATCAAGGGCGTGGATATGCAATTCGAAAAAAATAAAATTACGGCCTTGATTGGTCCATCAGGTTCTGGGAAATCAACCTACCTACGCAGTCTCAATCGTATGAATGATACCATTGATATTGCTAAGGTTACAGGACAAATTCTCTATCAAGGAATTGACGTTAACCGTCCTGAGATCAATGTTTATGAGATGCGTAAGCACATCGGAATGGTTTTTCAACGTCCAAACCCATTTGCTAAATCAATCTACCGTAACATCACCTTTGCACACGAACGTGCAGGTGTTAAGGATAAGAAAGTCCTTGATGAAATTGTAGAAACCTCTCTTCGTCAGGCTGCCCTCTGGGATCAGGTCAAAGACGACCTTCATAAATCAGCCTTGACGCTTTCAGGTGGTCAGCAGCAACGTCTCTGTATCGCGCGTGCTATTTCTGTAAAACCAGACATCCTCTTGATGGATGAGCCGGCATCAGCCTTGGATCCGATTGCGACAGCTCAGCTCGAGGAAACTATGTTAGAGTTGAAGAAGGACTTTACAATTATTATCGTGACCCACAGTATGCAACAGGCTGCACGTGCAAGTGACTATACTGGATTTTTCTACTTAGGTGATTTAATTGAGTACGATAAAACGTCAAACATTTTCCAAAATGCCAAGCTACAGTCTACCAATGACTATGTAACTGGACACTTTGGTTAGAAAGGAAACAGTATGACAGAACCGATTTTACAGGTCAAAGACCTGTCTGTTTATTACAACAAAAAGAAGGCTTTGAATAGTGTTTCCTTATCATTCCAACCTAAGGAAATTACCGCCCTTATCGGTCCCTCTGGATCTGGGAAATCAACCCTGCTCAAGGCTATTAACCGAATGGGTGACCTTAATCCTGAAGTCACGACAACTGGATCAGTGGTTTATAATGGGCACAATATCTATAGCCCTCGTACCGATACGGTTGAATTACGTAAGGAAATCGGAATGGTTTTCCAACAACCCAATCCATTCCCAATGTCTATCTACGAAAATGTTGTTTATGGACTAAGAATTAATGGAGAGAAAGACAAGCAAGTCTTGGACGAAGCTGTGGAGAAAGCTTTACAGCGTGCTTCAATCTGGGATGAGGTCAAGGATCGCTTGCATGATTCAGCAATTGGTCTATCAGGTGGACAACAACAACGTGTCTGTGTAGCCCGTGTATTGGCGACTAGTCCAAAGATTATCCTCTTGGATGAGCCGACCTCAGCCTTAGACCCTATCTCGGCTGGAAAAATCGAAGAAACCCTATATAGCCTTAAGGACAAGTACACCATGCTATTGGTTACTCGTTCCATGCAGCAAGCATCTCGAATCTCTGATAAAACAGGCTTTTTCCTCAATGGAGATTTGATTGAATTTAACGATACCAAGGAAATGTTCCTCTATCCACAACATAAGGAAACAGAAGATTACATTTCAGGTAAATTTGGATAAGGAGAAAAAGATGTTACGATCTCAATTTGAAGAAGATTTAGAGAAATTGCATAACCAATTCTACGCTATGGGACAAGAAGTTCTTTCCCAAATCAATCGTACTGTACGTGCTTTTGTCACTCATGACCGTGACTTGGCTAAAGAAGTCATCGAGCAAGACGCAGAAGTCAATGAATACGAATTGAAACTTGAAAAGAAATCATTTGAAATCATTGCCCTTCAACAGCCAGTATCACAAGACTTACGTACAGTTCTAACAGTTCTAAAGGCTGTTTCAGACTTGGAACGTATGGGGGACCACGCAGTATCTATCGCTGAGGCAACCATTCGTATGAAGGGTGAACAACGTATCCCAGCTGTCGAAGAAGAAATCAAAAAAATGGGACGTGATGTTAAAGATTTCGTAGAAACAACCCTCGAACTTTATCTAAACGGATCCGTTGATAAGGCCTATGAAGTTGCAACCATGGATGAAAAAATCAACCATTACTTTGAAAATATTCGTGATTTGGCAACTGAAGAAATCAGAAAGAATCCAGATGCTATCGTCACAGGTCGCGATTACTTCCAAGTGATTTCATACTTGGAGCGTATCGGTGACTATGCAAAAAATATCTGTGAATGGGTTGTTTACTTTGAAACAGGTAAGATTGTCGAATTGTAAAAATTTAAAATTGATTAAATATACAGAAAAAGGAGCTGAATAATGAATAAAAGCTTCTTTTTTTGTTTAAAAAAAAATGAAAAAAATAAATAAATATTAAATTTACACTTGGCAAAATGAGGTTTCGCTGAGTTATAATTATACAAAATTTGACAGAGAGGTTGTTTATTTATGAAATTTAAAAAAATGGATATTTGTCTTATGTAGTTTTTCTTGCAAGTTTCTTTTTAGTTGCTTGCCAATCATCTAGCTCAAGCTCACAGTCTGCAGTAGAGGCAATCAAACAAAAAGGTAAATTAGTAGTCGCAACTAGCCCAGACTATGCACCATTTGAGTTTCAAGCACTTGTGGATGGCAAGAACCAAGTCGTAGGTGCTGATATTGATATGGCACAAGCTATCGCTGATGAACTTGGAGTGAAATTGGAAGTTTCCAGCATGAGTTTTGATAATGTCTTGACCAGTCTTCAAACAGGGAAAGCAGATCTGGCCATTGCGGGAATCAGTGCAACTGAAGAAAGAAAAGAAGTCTTTGATTTCTCAATTCCTTACTATGAAACAAGATTAGCTTCCTAATCAGAAAAACTGATCTTGAAAAATACAAAGATTTGGATTCTCTAGCAAGTGCAAATATTGCAGCTCAAAAAGGAACTGTCCCTGAATCTATGGTCAAAGAGCAACTTCCTAAAGCGCAGTTGACTTCATTGACAAATATGGGTGAAGCTGTTAATGAACTTCAATCAGGTAAGGTTGATGCTGTTCATATGGACGAGCCAGTAGCCCTCAGCTATGCAACAAAAAATGCTGACTTGGCTGTCGCAACAGTAAGCTTAACTATGAAAGAAGGCGAAGAAAATGCAGTTGCTATCAAGAAAGGCAACTCAGATTTGAAGGAAGTAGTTGATAAGGTTATTCAAAAACTGAAAGATGATGGTACTTATCAAACATATCTTGAAAAAGCTGCCAAGCTAACAGAAGTAGAGCAATAAAAAAATAACAGAGGCTGGGACAAAAGTCCTAGCCTCTCAATTGTCATTGGATTATCAAGCAAGACGCAGTGGTTGAGTGGGCTCTACTACGCTGATTTCATCAGCTTTTACAGCCTTACTCAACTGTGCGGAGTGGGACGACGAAATCGAATTCTAACGAATTACCGATTTCTGTTCCCACTCTCTGTTTTTAAGTAATTTAATGTTGTTTCAAGATTTTCTAAAGGAACCTTAGCAAATTGATAAGGGCAAGTCTCAATGTAGGACGATTCGAAAAAGTCTAGATTTAAAGAGCTATGTTTGAGGCTTGCAATCTTAGGATAGTTCCTGAGATCAAGCAAAAGTCCATCATGGAGAGGATAGTTTGGTAGGGAAAGGGGATAAGATTTTAATAGCTTATGAATGAAGTCTTGACTTTTTCTCTTGCAGTGCCAATCTTGCTACTCTATTTTTTTCAAAAGAGTTGACTATCAATATAGAGGATAAAGCCTTTTTGCATAATGAGGTTGTTATCATAGTCCAGAATGTTTTTTTATAAGAGACAAAAAGCATCTTTCATAACATTTGGGAGTATGAGAGCAGTGATTCGAAGTGCTGGGAAAATACTTGTAGAAAAAGACTTGATGTAGATGACCAAATCATTTTGATCCAGATAATGAAAGGTTTGTCCCATTTTAGGATCTAGATCTCCCAGATAATCATCTTCAACGATATAAATTTGATATTTGGCTGCTAGATCAAGGATAGCACGTTTCTCCTCTTCAGAATATGAATGACCCAGAGGATAGTGGAATCGAGGAATGGTGTAGAAATTTAATGTTACCACTTTTAAAATGTTTCTCAAGTTCTTTCAGATCAATGCCATCCACGCGACGCTCAATGGTTTGATAGGGAAGATTTTGAGCCAGCAGAAGTTGGTTCATTCGGTGATAGGTTGGTTGTTCGACCAGTATTTCTTGGCCCTTACCTGGAAAGTCAATTTGAGAAAGAATAAACAGTGCTTGCTGGGTTCCAGTTGTCATGACTAATTGGTCGGGTTTACTATAGATAGCTTGCTCAAACAGTAGTTTCTGAACAGACTTTCGTAATTCTTCTAAACCCTCTTGGTGTTCATAGTAGTTGTAGAGATAATTTTCTCGACCGATCAAGCTTTCATTGACACAAAGACGAAAATCATCATAGGCAGCAGCATGTTCGTCATTGACCGAGATAACGAGGTCTTCGTGGCTAGCTTGTTGTTCTAAAACATAATAGCCACTTTGAGGTTTGGAGTAAATGTATTTCTCGTATCGGAGCTCCAAAAGTGCACGCTGCACAGTATCTTTACTGCAGTGGAAGTCTTGACTGAGTTTTCGGATAGAAGGTAGACGACTTCCTGTTTGAAGTTTTCCTGATTCAATCTCTTCTTTTAGATAGTGAACAACTTGTTCGTACTTACTTTCTTGCTTCATTCCAGACCTTTCTTGATTTTGTTACATTGTACCTTTTTTTTAGACGTTTGACAATGTTATACTCTTCGAAAATCTCTTCAAACCGCGTCAACGTCGCCTTGCCGTATATATGTATGTTACTGACTACGTCAGTTCTATCCACAACCTCAAAACAGTGTTTTGAGCTGACTACGTCAGTTCTATCCACAACCTCAAAACAGTGTTTTGAGCTGACTACGTCAGTTCCATCTACAACCTAAAAACGGTGTTTTGAGCAACCTGCGGCTAATTTCCTGGTTTGCTCTTTGATTTTCATTGAGTATTAAAAGGGAGTCTAGCATTCAATTCTAATCAGAAATGTGATATACTTAGTAAGTAAAATTTTCAAAGAAGAGTGAGATGATAAAGGTGCAAGAACCAGTTAAATTATTCCAATATAATACTTTGGGAGCCTTGATGGCAGGACTTTACGGCGGGACTATGACAGTTGGTGAGTTACTTGAACATGGAGATTTAGGGCTAGGAACCTTGGACTCTATTGATGGGGAGTTAATTGTCTTAGATGGTAAAGCCTATCAAGCTAAGGGTTCAGGTGAGAAGCCTGAAATCGTTGAAGTTTCACCAGACGCGCTGATTCCCTATGCGAGCAGTTGTACCCCACCAGGCAGAAGTTATTTTCCGCCAGCGTTTTGAAATGACTGATCAGGAACTAGAAAAACGTATTGAGTCCTACTATGATGGAGAAAATCTTTTCCGTTCGATTAAGATTCATGGTGATTTTAAACACATGCATGTTCGCATGATTCCAAAATCGACAAGCGAAACGAAATTTGCTGAGGTTGCGACTCATCAGCCTGAATATAGTTGCGAAAATGTCTCTGGGACTATCGTTGGATTCTGGACACCTGAAATTTTCCATGGTGTCAGTGTCGCAGGCTATCATTTGCACTTTATCTCAGATGACCTAACCTTTGGTGGTCACGTTATGGACTTTGTCATCAAGGAAGGAATCGTAGAGGTTGGAGCTGTCGATCAGTTGGATCAACGTTTCCCTGTCCAGGATCGTCAGTACCTCTTTGCTAAGTTCAATGTTGATGAGATGAAAAAAGATATCGATCAGGCTGAATAAAAGGAGAAAAGTATGAAAAATTCATGTAATAATCACAATGATAGCTTTATTTGTAGTTCTCATAGCTGCCATTTGGTTCTCAAAAAAGAAGTACAAGATTAACCTTTCAGTTTTAGGACTTGGGGCAGTTGCATTTTTTGTCTCATCTCAAGTACTGGAGAAAATTGTTCACCTTATAGTTCTTCATCCACAAAAGGATGGGACAGTTCCACTCATGACGGGAAATCCCCTTCTCTATGTGATTTACGGGATCTGTATGGCTGCTTTGTTTGAAGAAACAGCTCGACTTGTCTTCTTTAAATGGTTAGAGAAGAAGAGAGCTTTGGAAGATTCTGATGCCCTCGCCTATGGACTTGGTCATGGTGGCTTGGAATTGCTCTACCTCGGAATGGGAAGCTTGATTAGTCTTTTGATCTCTCTTTTCGTTATTAGAGTCTTCAAATCCAGATTTGGCAAATCTCCTTCCCAAAAATACACTTGAAACAGTACAATCTCTATCTGGATGGCAGGTTTATTTACTCGGTGTTGAGCGTGTGCTTGCTCTTGTTATGCAAATTGGTCTCTCTTTCTGGGTTTATCAAGCAGTCCGTCAAAAGAATTGGATTTATCTAGTAACTGCTTATGGTTTACATGCCTTCTTTGATCTGGCTCCGAGTCTATCTCAGGTTGGTTGGATTTCAAATCCGCTTCTTGTTGAAGGATTGTTAGCAGTGGAAGTTGTTCTATTTGTATACTTTACAAAAACTATCTTGTATAAAAAATAATCATGCAAAAGAGGTCTGACCTCTTTTTTACTTGTCTGAATAAAAAAGCTTTTTCAAATCGTCGAAAAAAATCGCTAAAAATGGTATAATAGAATGGATTTTATAAAAGGATGAGCGATATGACTGTACTAGATAAATTAAAAGAAACCTTAGAAGGTATTGATATTCGTATTAACGAACCACTCAAAACCTACACCTATACCAAAGTGGGAGGGAAGGCAGATTACTTAGCTTTTCCTCGCAATCATTATGAGATGGCCCGTGTGGTTAAGTTCGCTAATCAAGAAAATATCCCATGGATGGTTCTTGGAAATGCCAGTAATATTATAGTCCGAGAAGGTGGAGTCCGTGGCTTTGTCATTATGTGTGACAAACTTAATAATGTTTCGGTCGATGGTTACACCATTGAAGCAGAAGCTGGAGCTAACTTGATTGAGACCACTCGTATTGCTCTACGCCATAGTTTGACAGGATTTGAGTTTGCCTGTGGCATTCCCGGAAGCGTCGGTGGAGCTGTCTTTATGAATGCTGGTGCTTATGGGGGTGAGATTGCTCATATTTTGCAGTCTTGCAAAGTATTGACCAAGGATGGGGAAATTGAAACCTTATCAGCTAAGGATCTAGCCTTTGGTTATCGTCATTCAGCTATTCAAGATTCTGGAGCAGTAGTCTTATCAGCTAAATTTGCACTATCTCCAGGGAATTATGAGACGATTAATCAAGAAATGGAACGTTTGACCCACCTTCGAGAACTCAAACAACCTTTGGAATATCCATCATGTGGTTCTGTCTTAAACGTCCAGTTGGGCATTTTGCAGGACAATTGATTTCAGAAGCTGGTTTGAAGGGCTACCGTATCGGTGGTGTCGAAGTCTCAGAAAAGCATGCAGGCTTTATGATTAATGTAGCCGATGGGACAGCTCGAGATTATGAAGACTTAATTGAGTCTGTCATTGAAAAAGTTAAAGAACATTCAGGTGTTACCCTTGAGAGAGAAGTACGTATCCTGGGTGAACACGAATAACATTATTATTACACATTATACAAAGATTGGGATTCTTTCGCTAGATATGGTTTGGGTCAATTCCTTACAGTCATTGCTAGCATTTTACAAGGTCCCAATCTGTTAATTTACGAAGAAAAAGGAATTTAGAGGAATTGAAAAAACCAATTATCGAATTCAGAAACGTTTCTAAAGTTTTTGAAGATAGCGACACCAAGGTTCTCAAGGATATTAACTTTGAGTTGGAAGAAGGAAAATTTTACACATTGCTAGGAGCGTCTGGTTCAGGGAAATCAACCATTCTCAATATCATCGCAGGTTTGCTGGATGCAACGACTGGTGATATTTTGTTGGATGGCGTGCGTATCAATGACATCCCGACCAATAAACGCGATGTTCACACGGTCTTCCAATCTTACGCCCTGTTCCCGCATATGAATGTCTTTGAAAATGTTGCCTTTCCATTGCGTTTGCGTAAGGTCGATAAGAAAGAAATCGAAAAACGCGTCTTAGAAGTTCTCAAGATGGTACAGTTGGAAGGTTTCGAAAAACGTTCTATTCGTAAGCTTTCTGGAGGACAACGTCAGCGTGTGGCCATTGCGCGTGCGATTATCAACCAGCCACGTGTGGTACTCTTGGATGAACCTTTGTCAGCTCTTGGACCTGAAAGTTGCGAACAGACATGCAATACGAACTCCGTGAATTGCAACAACGATTGGGTATTACCTTTGTTTTTGTTACCCACGATCAGGAAGAAGCCCTGGCTATGAGTGACTGGATTTTTGTCATGAATGATGGTGAAATTGTTCAGTCAGGGACACCAGTTGACATCTACGATGAGCCCTATCAACCACTTTGTTGCAACTTTTATTGGTGAATCAAACATCTTGCCAGGAACCATGATTGAGGACTACTTGGTCGAGTTTAACGGCAAACGCTTTGAAGCGGTCGACGGTGGTATGAAACCAAATGAACCAGTCGAAGTCGTCATTCGTCCAGAAGACTTGCGCATTACCCTTCCAGAAGAAGGGAAGCTCCAAGTGAAGGTTGATACCCAGCTCTTCCGTGGGGTTCACTATGAGATTATCGCCTATGACGAACTTGGCAACGAATGGATGATTCACTCAACTCGTAAGGCCATCGTTGGTGAGGAAATCGGTCTGGACTTTGAACCAGAAGACATCCACATCATGCGTCTCAATGAAACAGAAGAAGAGTTCGATGCTCGTATCGAAGAGTACGTAGAAATCGAAGAGCATGAAGCAGGTTTGATTAACGCTATTGAGGAGGAAAGAGATGAAGAAAACAACCTCTAAACTCTTTGTAGTGCCCTACATGCTTTGGATTGCCCTCTTTGTATTGGCACCATTGGTCTTGATTTTTGGACAATCATTTTTCAACATCGAAGGCCAGTTTAGTTTAGAAAACTATAAATCCTATTTTGCGTCACAAAACTTAACCTATCTCAAAATGAGCTTCAACTCTGTTCTCTATGCAGGGATTGTGACTTTAGTGACGCTTCTTATCAGTTATCCAACAGCCCTCTTTTTGACTCGTCTCAAACACCGTCAACTCTGGCTCATGCTAATCATCTTGCCAACCTGGATCAATCTTCTCCTTAAGGCCTATGCCTTTATCGGGATTTTTGGTCAAAATGGCTCTATTAATCAATTCCTAGAATTTATCGGAATTGGTTCTCAGCAGTTGCTATTTACAGATTTCTCATTTATCTTTGTAGCAAGCTACATCGAGCTTCCATTTATGATTTTGCCCATCTTCAATGTCTTGGATGATATGGATAATAATCTCATCAATGCCAGCTATGACCTCGGTGCGACCAAGTGGGAAACCTTCCGTCATGTCATCTTTCCTCTGTCTATGAATGGAGTGAGAAGCGGAGTTCAATCTGTCTTTATCCCAAGTTTGAGTCTCTTCATGTTGACCCGTTTAATTGGGGGGAACCGAGTGATTACTTTGGGGACTGCCATCGAGCAGAACTTCTTGACCAATGACAACTATGGTATGGGTTCAACTATCGGTGTTGTTCTTATCCTGACTATGTTTATCACCATGTGGGTGACTAAGGAAAGGAGAGAACGATGAAAAAATTATCAAATCTTTACCTAGCCTTTGTCTTTATCGTCCTTTATTTGCCAATCTTTTACCTGATCGGATATGCCTTCAATGCCGGGGATGATATGAATAGCTTTACAGGCTTTAGTTTGTCTCACTTTGAAACCATGTTTGGAGATGGAAGACTCATGCTCATCTTGGTTCAGACCTTTTTACTAGCCTTCCTATCAGCCCTGATTGCGACTGTTATTGGTACCTTTGGTGCTATCTACATCTATCAATCACGTAAAAAGTACCAAGAAGCCTTTCTATCTCTCAATAACATTTTGATGGTTGCACCAGACGTTATGATTGGTGCCAGTTTCTTGATTCTCTTTACCCAACTCAAGTTTTCACTTGGCTTTCTGACGGTACTTTCCAGTCATGTAGCCTTCTCGATTCCAATCGTAGTGCTCATGGTCTTGCCACGGTTGAAAGAGATGAATGGAGATATGATCCATGCAGCCTATGACCTTGGAGCTAGCCAGTTCCAGATGTTCAAGGAAATTATGCTTCCTTACTTAACGCCGTCTATCATCGCAGGCTACTTTATGGCTTTCACCTATTCATTGATGACTTTGCTGTGACCTTCTTTGTAACGGGAAATGGATTTTCAACCCTCTCAGTCGAGATTTACCTCGAGCTCGTAAGGGAATTTCGCTAGAAATCAATGCTCTTTCAGCCTTGGTCTTTCTCTTTAGTATTATCCTAGTTGTCGGATATTACTTCATTTCACGTGAGAAGGAGGAGCAAGCATGAAACGACTCTATTCATTTTTAGCAGGAATTTTAGCGATTATCCTTGTCTTATGGGGAATTTCCTATCATCTTGATAGAAAAATTAATAGTCGTGATAGTCAAAAACTGGTTATCTACAACTGGGGAGACTATATCGATCCTGAACTTCTGGAGAAATTTACAGAAGAAACAGGAATCCAAGTTCAGTACGAAACCTTTGACTCAAACGAAGCCATGTACACGAAAATCAAGCAGGGTGGGACAACCTATGATATTGCCATCCCAAGTGAGTACATGATTAACAAGATGAAGGATGAAGACCTTCTAGTTCCACTGGATTATAGTAAGATTGAGGGAATTGAGAATATTGGTCCAGAGTTTCTCAACCAGTCCTTTGACCCAAATAATCAGTACTCTATCCCATACTTCTGGGGAACTTTGGGAATTGTCTACAATGAAACCATGGTGGAAGAAGCGCCTGAACACTGGGACGACCTTTGGAAGCCAGAGTATAAAAACTCTATTATGCTCTTTGATGGAGCGCGTGAAGTACTTGGTTTAGGTCTTAACTCACTAGGCTATAGCCTCAACTCTAAAGATCCACAGCAGTTGGAGGAAACAGTAGATAAACTTTACAAGCTAACACCGAATATCAAGGCTATTGTAGCGGATGAGATGAAGGGTTACATGATTCAGAACAATGCTGCTATCGGTGTGACCTTCTCAGGAGAAGCCAGCCAGATGTTGGAAAAGAATCCTAACCTCAAATATGTCGTGCCGACAGAAGCAAGTAACCTCTGGTTTGACAACATGGTTATTCCTAAAACTGTCAAGAACCAGGATGCTGCCTATGCCTTCATTAACTTTTATGTTGAAACCTGACAAATGCTCTCAAAAGAAATGCAGAGTATGTCGGTTATTCAACACCAAACAATGCTGCTAAGGAAATGCTCCCTGAGGAGACAAAAGAGGATAAGTCTTTCTATCCAGACGCAGACACTATGAAACACCTAGAGGTCTATGAGAAAATTTGACCATAAATGGACAGGAATCTACAGCGACCTCTTCCTACAATTTAAGATGTATCGAAAGTAGGAGATTTGAAAAGAAAAACGAATCAGTAACAACTGGTTCGTTTTTGAATAGTTGTATAGCTGTGTATTTTTACTATCCTATTTGCTTATTTTATAGCCTAGTAGTATTCTAAGTTTATAATAATAGAAAGCGGTAAAAATAATGAAAATATCTACTTTTTTCAAAAAATTTTTTTGGCCAGCCTTTTTGACTGTTCAGCAAACATATATACTATTTTATCTAAAGGATGGTTTGGATCGACAATACCTAACAACTGATTCCATACATTTGGTGATAGGGTTCTTTATATTTGTAAATATTTCCGAAGCTATCTTTAACAATTCAAAACTTTGGAATAAAAGTTGGGATAAAAAGAAAAATGGCAGTAAGAAAAAATATATCCTGAAAAAGTAATCAGAGATATAGGGAGTTGGTTATTTAAATGAGGATTATTTCCAGTTGACGCAGACTTAAAAAAACGATATAATAAGAAAGTTGAGAATTGATTTTCTCTACATCTTAGTTCAGAGAATTGGCGGTGCTGCGAGCCATCTAAGATAGAAAATCATGCTACTCAATCCAACAATTGCATAAGAACGAAAGAATGACAAGTTCATTGAATGAAGGTGGTACCGCGGTTTTTCGCCCTTCGTGATATGGATTTGTCTTTTATTTTTGGAGGTGTTTATGAGAACATTTCTTGTTAAACAAAAATTTCGCCTAGGTGGTGAACGCTTTGATATCAAGGATGAGTTGGGCAATGTCGCTTATCAGGTTGAAGGTTCATTTTTTAAGATTCCTAAAACCTTTACCATCTATGATGTTGCTGGTGAACAGGTCAGTGAGATTAGTAAGGAAGTCTTAACTTTTCTACCTCGTTTTGAAATTCAACTGAGTAACGGCGATCATTTTTATATTCGGAAGAAGTTGACTTTCTGGAAGGATAAGTATGAGTTTGACAATCTCGGCCTTCGCATCGAAGGAAATGTCTGGGATTTGAATTTTAAATTGCTAGACGACCGTGACCAAGTGATTGCTGAGATTACCAAGGAACTTTTTCATTTAACCTCAACTTATACTGTAACCGTCTATGAAGACTCTTATGCAGACCTAGTCATTTCCCTCTGTGTCGCTATCGACTATGTAGAGATGCTAGAAAGCCAATCAGATTAAAAAAGGAGACATTTATGAAACAATTATCTAGTGCACAAGTTCGCCAAATGTGGCTTGATTTCTGGGCTACAAAAGGCCACTCAGTAGAACCATCCGTTAGCTTGGTTCCAGTAAACGACCCAACACTTTTGTGGATCAACTCAGGGGTTGCCACTCTTAAAAAATACTTTGATGGAACCATTATTCCTGAAAATCCACGGATTACCAATGCGCAAAAAGCCATCCGTACCAATGACATCGAAAACGTAGGGAAGACTGCTCGTCACCATACTATGTTTGAAATGTTGGGGAACTTCTCAATCGGGGATTATTTCCGTGACGAAGCAATTACATGGGCATATGAGCTTTTGACAAGTCCTGAGTGGTTTGACTTCCCTAAAGACAAACTTTACATGACTTATTATCCAGATGATAAAGATTCGTACAACCGCTGGATTGAAGTGGGAGTGGACCCAAGTCACTTGATTCCAATCGAGGACAACTTCTGGGAAATCGGTGCGGGACCTTCTGGACCTGATACAGAAATCTTCTTTGACCGTGGGGAAGCTTTTGACCCAGAAAACATCGGTCTTCGTCTTCTTGCAGAAGATATCGAAAACGACCGTTATATCGAAATTTGGAACATTGTATTGTCACAATTTAACGCTGACCCAGCTGTACCTCGTAGCGAGTACAAAGAATTGCCACACAAAAACATTGATACGGGCGCTGGTTTAGAGCGTTTGGTAGCAGTGATCCAAGGGGGCTAAGACTAACTTTGAAACAGACCTCTTCATGCCAATTATCCGTGAAGTTGAGAAATTATCTGGTAAGGTTTACGACCAAGATGGCGACAACATGAGCTTCAAGGTTATTGCAGACCACATCCGTTCTCTTTCATTTGCGATTGGTGATGGTGCCCTTCCTGGAAATGAAGGTCGTGGTTATGTCCTTCGTCGTCTCCTCCGTCGTGCCTCTATGCATGGTCAAAAATTGGGTATCAACGAACCTTTCCTTTATAAACTCGTTCCAACTGTTGGAAAAATCATGGAAAGCTACTACCCAGAAGTGCTAGAAAAACGTGACTTTATCGAAAAAATCGTTAAGAGCGAAGAAGAGTCATTTGCTCGTACTCTTCACTCAGGTCAACACTTTGCCCAAGGCATCGTAGCAGACTTGAAAGCTAAAGGACAATCTGTCATCGCTGGTGCAGATGTCTTTAAACTCTATGATACATACGGATTTCCAGTAGAGTTGACAGAAGAAATCGCTGAAGAAGCTGGTATGACTGTAGACCGTGAAGGTTTTGAAGCAGCTATGAAGGAACAACAAGAGCGTGCACGTGCCTCTGCTGTCAAAGGCGGATCTATGGGTATGCAAAATGAAACCCTTCAAAACATCACTGTAGAAAGTGTCTTCAACTACAATGCTAGTCAATTGTCTTCTAAGTTGGTTGCTATCGTAGCGGACAATGCTGAAGTAGAAGCTGTATCAGAAGGAACTGCGTCACTTATCTTTGCAGAGACACCTTTCTACGCTGAAATGGGTGGACAAGTTGCGGACCATGGTCAAATCTTGGATGCTGCAGGAAATGTCGTAGCGACTGTAACAGACGTTCAAAAAGCACCAAACGGACAAGCATTGCACACCGTTGAAGTTCTTGCTCCTCTTGCTTTGAACCAAGAATACACTTTGGCCATCGATAGCAATCGTCGTCATCGTGTCATGAAGAACCACACAGCCACTCACTTGCTTCATGCAGCTCTTCACAATATTCTTGGCCATCATGCAACTCAAGCAGGTTCACTTAATGAAGTAGAATTCCTTCGCTTTGACTTCACTCACTTCCAAGCCGTGACTCCAGAAGAATTGCGTGCTATTGAACAACAAGTCAATGAGAAGATTTGGGAAGCCATCGCAGTAGAAACAGTTGAGACTGATATTGACACAGCTAAAGAAATGGGAGCTATGGCCCTCTTCGGTGAGAAATACGGTAAGGAAGTTCGCGTAGTCACTATCGGGGACTATTCAGTAGAGCTTTGTGGTGGTACTCACGTTGGCAATACTTCTGAAATTGGTCTCTTCAAGATTGTCAAAGAAGAAGGTATCGGATCAGGAACTCGTCGTATCTTGGCAGTGACTGGTAAAGAGGCCTTTGAAGCTTATCGTGACCAAGAAGATGCACTGAAAGCAGTCGCAGCAACCTTGAAAGCTCCTCAACTCAAAGAAGTACCTCACAAAGTTGAAGGACTTCAAGAACAACTTCGTCAATTGCAAAAAGAAAATGCAGAATTGAAGGAAAAAGCAGCGGCAGCGGCAGCAGGTGATGTCTTCAAGAATGTTCAAGAAGCAAATGGCCACCGTTACATTGCTAGCCAAGTTTCAGTATCAGATGCAGGTGCCCTTCGTACCTTTGCGGATAACTGGAAACAAAAAGATTACTCTGATGTCCTTGTTCTTGTCGCAGCTATCGGTGACAAGGTCAATGTCCTTGTTGCAAGCAAGATAAAAGAGGTACACGCAGGTAATGTGATCAAAGAATTAGCTCCAATCGTCGATGGACGTGGTGGTGGTAAACCAGACATGGCCATGGCAGGAGGAAGCAACCAAGCGAAAATCCAAGAATTGTTGGATGCAGTAGCAGGTAAATTGTAAGAAAATAAAGATCTATCCATTCGGATAGGTCTTTTTTAATATATAAGAAAAAACTCCTCACAGGAGATGTGAGGAGTTATATAGTTACTAGGAATTACACAATCCCTTGTGCAATCATAGCGTTTGCTACATTTTCAAAGGCTGCGATATTTGCACCTGCAAGGTAGTCAGTTCCAAGACCGTAAGTTTCTCGCAGTTGT
>BNJS01001070.1_pt1 | contig 60386 bp, 80 predicted proteins | sample 8540461 | NCBI WGS metagenome assembly BNJS01 (sample SAMD00202454, study PRJDB9452) | human saliva metagenome | isolation source: human saliva | place: Japan
CTTGCGATTGCGCGTGAATTGGCCCATCAATTGGGTGGAGAAATCACAGTTACAAGCCAGTACGGCCTCGGAAGCACCTTTACCCTCCTTCTCAACCTCTCTGGCAGTGAAAATAAAGCTTAAAACCCCTTTACAAATCTAGCCATTCATGGTAGAATGGATTTTGTGCGAAATATCAGCAGGAAAGCATGAAGCTCGTCAACAGGTGTCTTATGATAAGTAACCTTGGCTGTTTAGGCGAAGGGCATCTGCACGAATCAGGGCTTTCTAAGTGACTATTTCCACCGAAATATTATTTATATCAGGAGGACATTCATATGTCACGTTATACAGGACCATCTTGGAAACAAGCTCGTCGCCTTGGCCTTTCACTTACAGGTACAGGTAAAGAATTGGCACGTCGTAACTACGTACCAGGACAACACGGACCAAACAACCGTTCTAAATTGTCAGAATACGGTTTGCAATTGGCTGAAAAACAAAAACTTCGTTTCACTTACGGTGTAGGTGAAAAACAATTCCGTAACTTGTTCGTACAAGCTACAAAAATCAAAGGCGGAATCCTAGGTTTCAACTTCATGCTTCTTTTGGAACGTCGTTTGGATAACGTTGTTTACCGTCTTGGTCTTGCGACTACTCGTCGTCAAGCTCGTCAATTCGTAAACCACGGTCACATCCTTGTTGACGGAAAACGTGTTGATATCCCATCATACCGCGTAACTCCAGGTCAAGTAATCTCAGTTCGTGAAAAATCATTGAAAGTTCCAGCTATCCTTGAAGCAGTAGAAGCTACTCTTGGACGTCCAGCATTCGTATCATTCGACGCTGAAAAATTGGAAGGTTCATTGACTCGCTTGCCAGAACGCGACGAAATCAACCCAGAAATCAACGAAGCACTTGTCGTTGAATTCTACAACAAGATGTTGTAATTTTTTAGAATGATAGTCTTACAGAAAAGCCTACAACAGTGGGCTTTCTTGTGCTTTTTCGATCTTACACGCTCTGATTTCTGGGTTTGTGGGTACCCTCTATGTACACCCCTATTTATTTAAAAGAACTTTGCACAGCTTTCTCATAAAGATTGAGACGGCTGTTTTTGCCCTTTCTTTGGAGATGGACTGTAAGTGTCTCATAGTCATAGCTAGTGTAGAATGACCTAGACGGTGTTGTAATTCTTTATATGGTATTCCAGAGTTTAGCAAAAGACTAGCGTGTGTGTGTCTAAAACCGTGGAATCCAATATTAGGTACACCAGCATGTTTGAAACGTGTGTTTAAACGAGTTGATAGTGTTTTATTGTTTGGGTATTGAGAGAATGAGAGAAAGTTTAAAAGTCGGTTCTTTTAGTTTTGTTGCTTACAAAATGATAAGCAAAGCAATAACTTGCCTTAATTCCTTACCAAATGGTATGGAGAATGGACTTGAACCAAGAGCGAACGCCGAGAAAATGCAAAAAAGCACTTAGAATAGTCTAAGCGCTTAGAGTAGTGGACGGTGTGCCTGTCCCGTCATCTCATACTATGAAGTTGCGTAGCGACACTATCATTTCTACCTCACTTCTCTTTAAACTAATTATATCATAAAGGAGTAGGAGCTTGACCACTGACGAAGTAGAAAAGAAACAAAAAGTATTAAAAATTTTGAAAAAGCAACTCAGAGACTAGACTTAGACTTGAAGATAAGTGATTGTATGATGTACGACGTGAGATATTCGCAAGACGATTTATAGATAGATTAAAGCTATTTCAGTTATATGAGGTACTGGTTGATTTTATCAGTAATTTCAATTTCCTTGATTTCATTTTCAAAGAGTTTAATCCATCTGGTTCCAGAATTAACGGATAACCCATCAAATTCTTCATCGTGGACATCTTTGTCTTCGTAAAGAGCTACACCTTTAAATATTTGGCCATCAATATCGGTGATTCTGACAACCTTGTTATTAAATTCTTTAAGTTCCATAAGTCTCTCCTTTCGTGGTACTATAGTCTGTTATATTATTGGAATTCCCTTAACATACGCTTCTTTAGCCTCCGCAAGTGTCATTTTATTAGGACCACCATCTATATTAGTTTTCTCCTGTATTTTTGCCATTGACAAACATCACAGATATCATAAGTTTCTACTAAATTTCCACATGCGGGGCAATGAACATGTTCCCATCCAATCGCAATCATTATTATATTCTATAGTCTTATTCATTTAAGGTTACTCCCAACACTATACAAATATATTAGCTATTTCAATACACTACTTTTTCAATATCATTGATTGTAATTGTTATGGTATCCCAATCTTTCGGAGAATCTCCTATGTCAGCAATAAAAGTATCTTCACTTAACTTTTCGACAATTGTCGCCGTTTGACCGTTTTTTAACAACACTGTATCAAATTCTAGAATTTTTACGATTTTTCTCCTTGTGTAAGCTTCTTTGGCTTCGGTTAGAGTCAATTTATTTGAGCCTCGTCAATATAATACCAGTATTATGCCAACGACAGACGTCACAGATGTCATAGTCCATAACTTTTAGTTCACAAACAGGGCAATGTAGCCAGATTTCCCCGTCAATTTCCCAAGTCTTTTTTGATCTATCCATATAAATCCTTCCTCCATAAACTCGCCAAACCAGTCTTTTTGGTGAACCGTGGGTATCATCCCACCTTTCCATCATTATACTGCAAACGGAGAGGGATTGCTAATAATTGAGTGTGTATTCCAGATGTGGTATGATAGTATTGATTAGGTAATAAAAAGCACGTTTGACCGTGCTAGTTCCTTGCCTGCTGAACTCATCGATTGATTGCACTTTGTGGGGGCTTTTGTGGTTGAAAAGTGTTAGAAAAGGTGTATAATATAGATAAAGAATAGAAGTAGAGAAACATCGGGAACTACGCACCCTTTGGGGTATCTGAAAAGTGGGGAATTCCGTCCTGCCTATTCCAGCACCTAGAGAAATCTAAGTGCTTTTTGATATGAGTTATTTTCTACGTGATATAATGAACCTATCAGCAATAAAAAGCACTGTTTGACCGTGCTGATTCCTTGCCTGCTGAACTCATCATTTTAAGTCCTGTTACCCTTTAATGTTTTCAACTTATTTGAATTTAATAGTTTTGGAGAAAATCAAGTTAGATTTAGAGCAGGCTTAGGCCTGTTTTTCTGTACCTAATCACTGCAAGATAATAAAATGTTGTAATATTTTATTAAATAAGATGAGGCTATAAAGCTCTTAATATTGCAACTTTTGGGACGTTTTCCTTAGTGCTTTTACATTTTACAATAGCTTTTAAGCATACAGCTATAAGTATCTATACGCAACTAGACCTGTATAGTTTCGAAAGTGATATAATAGTCTAAAAGGAGGTACTACTATGAATGTTTTAGATAAAAACACACAGGTAAACTTTAAGACTAACAGAGACTTGTTAGAGAAAGCTAAAGCTATTATCACAGCGCAAAATCTTGATATGACAGCTAGTTTTAACTTGTTTTTAGAACACATTGTAGAAAATAAAGCCTTGCCATTTGAAACTCAAGTAGACAAAGAAAGAGAAGAACTTCTATCAGGGTTGCGTGCTGAAATTGCCCGTAGCTTTGAGGATTTAGAACATGGAAGAACTTACAGCCTTGATGAAGTGAGGGCTAACCTTGGAATTTAACGAGAACGCATATAGCCTTATTATCTCCGAAACGGTACAAGAGCAGCTAAGAGGTATTAAAGATTATATCTCAGCTAACTACTTTTCAGAACAGGCAGGAGCAAACACAGTTAAGAATATTCTTTATGGTTTGGAGCGTCTTGAAGTCTTCCCAGAAGCGGGATTTGATGCTGATGAAAGAGTAGGAGGGATTATATATCCACCCACAAAACCAGATGCATCATTTTAGGCGATTACCTAGCCTTCTATCATATTTTAGAGGATAGAAAAGCTGTCTTTGTATCAGATATTATTCATAGTAAACAGGACTACATCCGCTTGTTTAAGAAAAAATAGCGTCTAAAGGCGTTTTTGTTTGGGAATGCCATGATGTTGATGATATAAATCTGGTATGATATAATATTTGGCCCCCTCACTTTAAGGAAGGGAGGTGTTACATATGTTAGAAACTTTAATCACAGTGTTTCTAGCTCCGTTACTGATTAACGTGTTATCTGAGCTTTTCAAGTTATGGCTTAAGAAACGTAAGAAGTAATGGTTAACCCTTTTAGAGGGTAGCAAAAAACCCCATCGGTGGCACGGTGGGGTTTTTTTAGTTACATATGCTGTAACTTTACTCAAATTGTAAGTTCATTCTAACACAACCCCTCCGATATTTCAAGCTTTTGTTTTGATATTCCTCAGAGTGTGTTTGTGATTTGAGTCCGCTTCACTGAAATGAGCACATGCGCTACCAAGCTCCATTCTACAGCAAAGAAATCAACTCTTTTCTAGGGGATTTCCGCCCTCATTTTGCTCTTTTGTGCTAAAATAGACTTATAAATTGAAAATAAGGAATGTTTATGAAATCGGGTAATGGTTTTTGGAAAGGTTGTCTCTATTTTTGGGGCTTCTTGTTCTTACTGGGCCTGTTGATCCAATATGCTCTTCCACTTGCGACTTGTGTACTGCTAGGCTATGGTGGTTATCGTCTCTATAAACGTTGGCGCTATCCTCTTTTGCAGGATCGTTCGCTCGACGATCGGATTGAGCTTTTAAAAGCTCGGATTCGTCAGGCGGACAAAGATATTCAGCAGTTAGAGGGAATCTTGGTAGAGAAAGGCTCAGAGTCCTATAAGAGTCTGGCCAATCAAGTATTGATTGAACTGAGGGAAATCCATCAGGAGGCGGATCGTCTCAAGTCCTATATCGATGATGATGTTTACAACCGTATTGACAAAAAGGTTCGTACAGTGCGGGCAACTATCGATGTTCAGCTAGAACGTTTGGATAGAGGAAAGTCAGGTAGATCTTGAAAATGCGGAGCCAGAGGAATTAGCTCCAGAATTGGCCCAGACCTTGGCCAATATTGCCGTTGACCATCAGGCTATTTTTAGACAAGATTGCTACTTCGGCTGATGGTGATAAGGAAGAATTAACTGCCATTCATAGTTTGAAAATGGAGAAATTCCAAAACGATTTTAGAAGGCTATTTAAAGATTAAGGCCAACCCTAAAAAAACTATAATCGGGCAGAAGAACGCTTAGAGCAAGCTAAAAGCAGCTATCGAACAATTTGACCTTGAGCTAGACCAAGTCTTGAGAGAACTCAATGAAACAGATATGCGTGATTTTGATATCAGCCTACGTATCTTAGAAAAAGATCGTAAAGAATAGCTTAGAAATAAAGGAGTAACCATGACAGAATTTAATTTTCGATATTGACCAGATTGCCAATAATACGGTAGCTAAGGTGGATAAAACAACCCAAATCATCGAGACCAATACTGGCTCGGACAAGACCTTGACCTTCCTTGAAAAGTTAAGTCCTGAGCAGCAAGAAGGAATCAAGGCGCGCGTGCCTCAGTTAGTAGACCAGTTTGTAACAAATCAAAATGCTCTTTTGGATTTTGGACAATCTGCTGTAGAAGGTGTGAACAATACGGTCAATCGTATCTTGTCAGAACAAAAGAAACTGCAGATTCCCCAAGTGGATGATCTACTCAAAAATACCAACCGTGAGTTGCAAGGCTTTGTAGTCAAATACAAGAATGCTGAAATTGCTGAGTTAGAAGAAAAAAACCAAACTTTTTGCAACGATTGTTTAATAAGGGAAAGAATACGTTACAGGAATTTTACTTTGACTCAAAAACAGTGGAGCAAAAGCTAGATGGCATGGCTGCCACAGTAGTCAAGCAAGAAGATGTGCTTGCTCGAAATATCGTATCTGCTGAGATGTTGATTGAGGACAATACCAAATCCATTGAAAATCTAGTGGGAGTGATTTCCTTTATCGAAGCTAGCCAGACAGAAGCTGGCAAGCGCGCTGCCGAACTAAAGGCCCAAGTTGACCAACTCGATACAAGTACGGTAGAATACCAGACCAAGTCACAAGAATTGGCCCGCATGGCTGAAGTAGTCAATACACTGGAACAACAGCACACTGAGTATGTCAGCCGTCTCTATGTTGCCTGGGCAACAACACCTCAGATGCGCAATCTTGTGAAGGTGTCATCTGATATGCGTCAAAAATTGGGCATGCTTCGCCGAAATACTATTCCAACAATGAAGCTTTCCATTGCCCAACTTGGTATTTTGCAACAATCCATGAAATCAGGTGTCGTGGCAGATGCCATTGTCAATGCCAATAATGCTGCCCTTCAGATGCTAGCTGAAACAAGCAAGGAAGTGATTCCGCAGATGGAACGAATTGCTCAAAGCCCGACAGTAGCTGTCGAATCGGTTACCAAGCTGGCTGAAAGCTTGGTCGTTCAAAACCAAGGTATCGTTGCAGCTATTGAATTGGGACGCCAGAAACGTGCCCAACTAGAAACAACCATCGTCAAGTCCGCAGAAATAATCAATGATTCTGTCAAACTACGCGATGAGAAAATCGTCCAAGCCCTTCTAGACCAAGGTAAGGCCGCCCAAAAAGAAGTACAAGAATAACAACACAAGTCCCCTGCAATGTAGTTTGCAGGGGATTTTGCTTGTTTTGGAGTACTTTGCCAACCATCGTCCGTTACCTGCAAGTAAGTTTACTCTGAAATAGAGATAAAACTATGGGGAGCCTTTTCTCAAGGGGGCTTTTATGATACAATAGAAGGAAGTAAAGGCGCTGTTTTTTCGATCTTATCAACGCCTTGGATGAATGAAAAGGAAGAGTCCCTATGGTTTTCAGATTTAAGCAAATAACTAGCTTGCATATATATATATAAACTCGCGTTTTCATACCCATTTTCAAAACCTGCCAATCTTTTTGGTAGGCTTTTTGCGTTGTAGAAATGGGGTATGAACATGGCTTATACCTTATCAAAAGAATTAGAACAAGAGCTCATCGTTTCAGCCCCTGAGTTACAGCCTAGTTATACTGCCATCGTAGAATATCTAGAAGCTATCAACCAGAAAGAAGCATCTGGAAGCAATTCTCAGGAACTCCAGAATCAGTTTGCTATTCAGCTGAGACGTTTAGAAGATTTGGTGCAGGGCTATATCCAAATAAAGAAGAACCCTCATCACTACCTAGATGCAGATAAAGACCTGACGGCAGCCTATCAAGCCATTAAAGGGACGGAGCAAGATCTTCTCAAAAAATTGCAACATCTCAATCAAGCAGCCTTGCAGGATTTCCATATCAGCCAGAGACTCTCTCCCAAAGACGAGACTGCTATCCCTGTAGCAGGTAAAGCCAAAACCAAACAGGAATTGGCTATCGAGCGGGACTTGATCAACCAACTGACAAAGGGAGAAAGTCAATGGGTGTATCGACCCTGAGTTAAATACAGAAGACCTCCTATGGGGAAACTTTTTTGCCAAGCTGGAAGCTAATAATGTCCGCATTTTGCAAGACCATCCCCTTACAAATTCAGAGAAAAATCAAATCAAAAACCAACTCAATTTCGTTAACTTCTATGAAGCAGCCAAGTGGATAGCAGGGGAAAATGGCATTGCTAAGGTGCAGGTTCAACGTGAAGATGCTAGTTTAGGTACCATTCGCTTGGAAGTTATGTGGAGAAATAATGTCGCTGGTGGCAAATCCAGCTATGAGGTTGTCAACCAAGTCATCACAGAAGGAGAAGGAATTCGTCAGCGCCGTGGGGATGTGACTTTGCTGATTAATGGTCTGCCCTTGATTCAAATCGAACTGAAAAGCCGTTCTCATCCTTATATGGATGCCTTCCGTCAGATTAAGAAATACGACCAAGAAGGACAGTTCCGAGGTATTTTTTCAAGTCTTCAGATGTTTGTCGTCTCCAATGTCACAGACACCTGCTACATCGCAGCTGCCAAAGCCAACAAGCTAAATGAACGCTTCTTGACCAAGTGGGTCGATAGTGAAAACAGGCCTCAACCTCAACTGTTTGACTTTGCTGAGTCCGTCTTGTCGATACCGAGAGCCCATGAGATGGTCATGCAGTATTCTGTCATCGATGATGACAAGAAGGCCTTGATTTTATTGCGCCCCTATCAGGTTCATGCCATTGAGGCTATCCGTGAAGCCAGTCGCAAGCGCCAGTCGGGCTATATTTGGCATACAACTGGTTCAGGAAAGACCCTGACCTCTTATAAGGTTTCACGCAATCTACTCCAGATACCATCTATCGAAAAGACAATCTTTGTAATTGATAGGACAGACCTCGACCAGCAGACGACCAGTTCGTTTCAGTCCTACGCAGAGAACGATATGATCGATATCGACGAGACCGATGATACACAGGAATTGGTTAAAAATCTGGCTTCTGATGACCGCCGTGTCGTTGTGACGACCATCCAGAAAATCAATGCTATGATTCGTCAGTTTGATGAAGGACGTCACCAAAAGGTCTACAATCGTATCAAACAACTCAAACTAGCCTTTGTCGTTGATGAATGCCATCGCGCAGTGACTCCTGAACGCCAGCGCCACCTAGAGAACTTCTTTACAAATTCTCTCTGGTATGGGTTTACAGGAACTCCTATCTTTACAGAAAATAAACGTGAACAAAAAGGAGACCTTGCTCAGACCACCGAAGAGCAGTATGGTGACTGCCTCCACCAATATACTGTCAAAGAAGCCATCCATGACAAGGCGGTGCTTGGCTTTAATGTGGAGTATCAGACGACCATGCCTGGTTGGGCAGAAGATGAGATTGACGAGGAGCGTTATGATGACGAAGGCCACATGCTTGCTGTTTTAGATGCTATTCTCAATCGCTCAAGACGCAAACTCGGTTTCCAAAATGGGGTAGGAAAAACCTATGAAGCCATTTTGACCGTTAAAAGCATTGCCCGTGCACAGGCCTATTATAACCTGATTAAGCAAGTTAAAAATGGAGAGAAGTCTCTAAGCATCTCGGAAAATGTTAAAAAGGTCTTACCAGACTTTCCTAAGGTTGCTATTACCTACTCTGTGACAGAAAATGACGCAGATTCCTATGTCAACCAAACCTACATGGAGGAGAGTTTAGAAGACTACAATGCCATGTTTGGCACTCACTTTAGCATCGCCACCATTGCTTCCTACAATAGTGACCTCAACGACCGTCTGGCACGTAAGAAAGAACGCTTTGCCTTCCGTGAGGAACAGTTGGACCTGGTTATCGTGGTGGACCGCTTGTTGACGGGCTTTGATGCTCCTTGCCTATCGACCCTGTTCATGGACCGTCAGCCCATGAAACCCCAGCATATCATTCAGGCCTTTTCACGAACTAATCGCCTCTTTGATGAAGGCAAGAAATTCGGTCAAATCGTCACTTTCCAAACGCCTGACCGCTTTAAAGAAAAGGTGGATGAAGCTCTGAGCCTCTACTCAAATGGTGGCGAAACCAGTGTCTTAGCCCCAGAATGGCAGGAGGAGAAGGCCAAGTTTCTTGAGAAGGTTCATCAACTATTAGCCATCGCTCCAAGTCCAGAGCAGGTGCCTGATTTGGATACAGCGACAGATGCAGAATTAAAACGCTTTGCCAAGGCCTTCCAAGAATTTGACAAGCTCCTATCCTCTATACAAGTCTATTCGGACTATGATGAGAAAGTCATCCTCAGAGAGATTGGACTCAGCCTAGAAGATATCGAGAACTTTGCTGGTCAATATCAAAATGTCATAGAAGAGCTCCGTAGACGCAGAAAAGAAGACCAAGAAGATGAAGGTGTTCTGCTGGATATCGAGTATGAGCTTGAATCCATCCGCACCGACGAGATAAACTATCACTATATCCTCTCTCTCATCCAAGCTCTGATTGAAAATCGAGAAAACCTCATTGGTAAAAAGGAGAAGAGTCTGGTAGATAACTATATCGAAGATTTGAACAAATCCAATCCTAAGTTATCCAGCATCATTTCTAAACTCTGGCAGGATGTTCAAGTTGATGCCAAGAGCTATCAGGGACAGTCTATCATCCATAAGTTGGATGAGATGATTGAGCTAACAACCCAGAAAAAGATTCGTGAAACGGCAGATTATTGGCAGATAGGAGAGGATGAACTCCAGTTCGTAGTGGACAACTATCGCATCGGACGAGACAAGCAAAATGGTGAAAAAGCCATCACGGAGTCTCAGGACTATATGGCCTATAAGGAAGCCCACGGAGACAAGGCACTGCCAAAACTCAAATACAAAAAAGCCCTCAAAGAGGACTATATGCGCATGATTTCAGAGGACATATTACCGCTAAGGGGGAGATAGGTTTATACTCTTCGAAAATCTCTTCAAACCACGTCAACGTCGCCTTGCCGTACTCAAGTACAGCCTGCAGCTAGTTTCCTAGTTTGCTCTTTGATTTTCATTGAGTATAAAAATGGTCAGAAAGATAATGTTGGGAAGGTTTTCGACTAATTAGGGTCAAGATTCCCCTCTCTTCAAGATGCAAGAAAGCATCCTTGACCTTTTTCTTAGAGTAATGATGGTTGGACTGATTGGCCAGTTGGATGATGCTTCTATCTTCTATGCCATCTCTCTTATCATCGACAAAGAGCTTGGACTGAGCGAGGAGAAACAAGATGTATTTCTCGACTTCCTCCAGCCCTTCTGTTTGCTCTATCTTAACTTTATAGCGATGCAGTTGCTCTTGCTTTTCAAGGAGGGTTTGGATAATATTTTCCTGCCCTTCCTTGATAAAAGTCAACAAGGTTTCAACGAAGAAGGTAGCATCGGCACGGTTGAGATGATCGCCAGTATTCCTAAAAGCCTTATAATAGTCTTGCTTATGGTGATTGATTTGTTGGGACAAAACCAGACCCGAGAATTTATCCAGTTTTCTAGACAAGTACTTGGCAAGGATATAGCGGCCTGTCCGACCGTTACCGTCATAGAAGGGATGAATATTTTCAAAAAAATAGTGTCCAGCACAAGCCTTGACAAGGTTTGGGATAGAATGGTCGTTTATAAAACGAATCCACTCTGTCAGCATGACCTGAATCTGTTCCTCCTTTTGAGGTGGGATATAGATGACTTTGCCAGTCTTGTCGTCTTGGATAAAGGCCGATTTCTGTCTAAAAAACTCTCCATCAAGTTGATCCTTTGGCGAGATTTCTCCTTGTGTTAATTGGTCATAAATCCTTCTGATATCTTCAAGAGATTGGATTTGGAGAAATTCATCCTTAAGGATTTGTTGGTACATTCGCAAGGTGGAAAGATGTTTGATTTGTTCGGTCTTATAGGGGTCTTCCTCTAGGAGTTTCTCCACATCGACCAACTCTTTACGAGTTGTATGGATACCTTCGATTTCATTTGTGGAAATAATCGATTGGTAGAGTTGTTCTTTATAGAACTGATCGTGGGCAATCTTTGGGAGGGTATCAGCTATTTCGCTAATTCGTTGAGACTGCTGTGAGATAGTTTCCATCAGTTGGGAAATCCCTAGATGCAGGGTAACAAATAGAGGGTATTGACTTGTTTTTGACAGTATCGCGTTGCATTAAATGAGGATAAAGAGATGTTCTAATGGAACTATATCCCTGTAAGCGTAGTTGATATTCTTCCTCATATTGGTCACGATGACTGTAGTAGATTTTTCTAAGTTCTCTATAGTTCATATGTAGTCATCCTCGCACTTTAACGTTTTTAACATTATATCACAAAATCAGACTTTCTATTGTTTCAAAATAGGCAAAATTGAAGAATAGATTAGTATAGTTGCCTTTCTAAATTGCAAAAATGCTAAAAATTGCACAATAGAAATGATAGTTGAACGTACTAAAGTTCAAAAATAGGCAAAATTGAAGAATAGAAATCAAAAAGAAAACCTAAAGTGCAGAAAAAAGAAAATGGAGTAATAGAAAGAAGGAACATTATGGAAAAATTATTTATTATTGGGAATGGTTTTGATATAGCACATGATTTGAAAGACGGATTATCTATATTTCAAAAAAAGTTTGTTTATCAGCAGTCTTATGGGAAAGATGAGTTGTTAGAGTCGTTGCAGAACATGGACTCTATCAAAGAATATCTAAAAAGAAAATGATGACAGAATATTTGAGAATGAATTACGTTCTGAAAAATGATAGAAACCTTGAATAGTATTGATAGTCAGGAAAAAGTTGAGATTACTTTATCAAGTTCTTCTACATATTACAGATACAGAAAGGTTTTGGGGAGATTTTGAAGAAAAACTAGTCTGCTTCCCTTTTATGAACGCTAGTACTCCTTACTTTGTGGCGAACGATAGCAAAGAGGATACTGAGTCTAGAAAAGAATTTGCCGAAAAGGTAGCGGATAAACTCAGTCGATATGTTCATCATCAATTGAACAAGTTATTTAAACAATGGATTAAAGAAACCTATGAGCAATGGAAAAGTCAATTAAGCATGAGAAAATTTACCTCTCATTTCCCGATTGCAAAAGAAACGATTCTAACTAATAGAGATGCAAGATTTTTGAATTTCAATTATACTCGTACTCTAGGGGATTTTTACGGCATTCCTTCTTCTAATATCATTCACATTCATGGTGATTTGGATGATGGAGTTCTCATATTTGGTCATGGAGAAGATTCGATAGTCATACCAGAAGGAGCGGATGTTTTATCTCAGGCTATGTACAGATTGTCTGTTGCTAATGAAAGCCAGTCCATCAGCGAATTAAAAAAATACGACTACTTTTTCAAAAGTTTAAGTTCTATCAAAGAAATCTATTTCATTGGTTTTGGTATTCGGGATGAGAATGGAGTGGATGCTCCGTACTTTAGAGAAATCTTTAAGCAGGCCCCCGATGTGAGCATTTATGTAGACCAGTTCGATAAGCAGAATGAATATATTATTAAGAAAATACTTAAGGCATGGGGGAGCTCGTAAGGCTTATCAATTGCAATTTATAGATACAAATAAAGATGAAATAGTTGGAGGAGTAATATGACAAAGGAAACCAAGTTATCGCTGTGTGGGCTATACTGAATCTTGGGAGCAGAGAATGTTAGGAGACGTTGGAGAGACTTACACAGGGTTGTCAGGGAAAGACTCAAAGAAGATTTTTGGTCATGGGGAAGGAAAATTTATAACTTACATGAACGTATTCAATAATCCATTAACAGATTTATATGGATTAGATAGCGTTGAGATAGATAATAAACAGAGAAGAGTTCAATATGGTGATGTATTATTTACTACTTCATCAGAAACACCTGGGGATGTTGGTTTGAGTTCGGTTTGGTTGGGAAAGGAAGATAATGTATATCTAAATAGTTTTTGTTTTGGCTATCGTCCCCAAAAAGGTATATTTGATCTGTATTACTTAGCTTTTGTTTTACGTTCTTTTAGTGTAAGAAGAGAGTTTATGTTATTAGCTCAAGGAATTTCAAGATTTAATATTTCCAAAACAAAAGTAATGGATATGTCTATTCATGTCCCCTCCCTCCCCGAGCAAACTGCCATCGGTTCTTTCTTCCAAGATATTGACCAGCTTATTAGCCTTCAACAGCGTAAGTTAGAGGTGCTCAAAGAACAGAAGAAAACCTACCTCAAGCTCCTCTTCCCAGCCAAAGGACAAACCAAACCCGCCCTTCGCTTCGCAGGATTTGAAGATGAGTGGAAGGAAGTGAAGTTGGGGGAAGTTACGAATATAAAAACTGGTGGTAGAGATGTTCAAGATTCTGTTGAGAATGGATTATATCCATTTTACATTCGTTCAGAAGAAGTAAAACGAATTAATTCATATTCTTTTGATGGAGAGGCTATCTTAATACCTGGAGAAGGAAGATTAGGAGAAATTTTTTTCATTATGTAAATGGGAAATTCGATGTTCATCAACGTGTTTATAAAATCTCTAACTTTACAGATGTTAACGCTAAGTTTGTACTACAGCAGATGAAAAAGATTTTTAAACAGCATGCCATGAGGAATACAGTAAAGGCAACGGTTGATTCGTTAAGATTGCCAACAATTCAGTCATTTACCGTCTTCGTTCCCTCTCTCTGAACAAGAAGCCATCGGTGCTTTCTTTCAAGACCTAGACAAGGCCATTGCTAAGCAAGAGGAAAAAGTCAACCAGCTCAAAGAAAAGCAAACAAACCCTACTCAGAAAAATGTTTATCTAAGATACAAAGACCTCAAAAAGCCCAGTAAAAATAGGAAACTGGCGCAGTCTTCGATGAAGGCCAGACAGTTTATCTTTTTTACCCAGCTTTTAGGTTGTGTTCAATTCAAACAAATACCAAGACCGTAAAAAGCTACACTAAACGAATGAAAGTTGAAATTGATAGGAGACCCTATGTCACAAAACAGATTTATCAAGAGAACTCTACCAATCCCTCTGGAATGCGGCAGATATCCTGCGTGGCCAGATGGAAGCCAATGAATACAAGTCCTACCTCTTGGGCTTGATTTTCTACAAGTACCTATCCGACAACATCCTCCAAGCCGTCTGTGATAACTTGGACGAGACCTTTGAGTCCTTCCAGCAAGCCCAGCTTCTCTATGAGGAAAACTTTGCGGATACAGACGTCAGTGAAGACCTCATCGAGGTGTTAAATGATGATTTGGGCTATGTGATTGAGCCTTCTCTAACCTTTACCAAGCTGGTTCAGTCTATCCACGAAGGAACCTTCCAGCTAGAGTCTCTAGCCCAAAGTTTCCGTGATATTGAGCAGGCCAATGAAAAATTTGAAAATCTTTTCGAAGATATCGACCTCTATGCTAAAAAGCTAGGCAACACCCCACAAAAGCAAAACAAAACCATCTCTGAGGTTATGAAACAGCTCAACGACCTCAATGTCTCTGGTCATGCTGGTGATATCTTGGGTGATGCTTATGAGTACTTGATTGGCCAGTTTGCCAGTGATTCTGGGAAAAAGGCTGGCGAGTTCTATACACCTCAAGCAGTTTCTCACCTCATGACTCAGATTGTCTTTGCAGGGCGCGAGCATCAAAAGGGGATGTCGGTTTACGACCCGACCATGGGTTCTGGTTCCCTCTTGCTCAATGTCAAGCGCTATAGTAAGCAAGCTTCGACGATTTCTTACTACGGTCAAGAGTTGATTACTTCGACCTTCAACCTTGCTCGCATGAACATGATGCTTCACGGAGTTGCGATTGAGAACTATCACCTCAGCAACCACGATACCCTAGACGAAGATTGGCCGACTACCGAGCCGACAGACTTTGATGGGGTTTTGATGAACCCACCTTATTCACTGAAGTGGTCAGCAGATAGTGGATTCTTGCAAGATCCTCGCTTTTCGAGTTATGGAGTTCTGGCACCTAAGTCTAAAGCAGATTTTGCCTTCCTCCTTCACGGATTTTACCACCTCAAGCATAATGGTGTCATGGCCATCGTCCTTCCTCACGGAGTTCTCTTTCGAGGAGCAGCCGAGCAGAAAATTCGCCAGCACCTGCTAGAAGAAGGCGCTATTGATACAGTTATCGGCTTGCCGGCAAATATCTTCTACAATACCTCTATTCCGACAACTATTATTATCCTTAAAAAGAATCGTACCAATAAGGATGTTTTCTTTATCGATGCCTCAAAAGAGTTTGAAAAAGGGAAAAATCAAAACAATATGACCGAAGACCATATTGCTAAGATTTTGGAGACCTATCAAAAACGCGAGAATGTCGAGAAGTTCGCCCATCTAGCCAGCTTTGAAGAGATTGTAGAAAATGACTACAACCTCAACATTCCACGCTATGTCGATACCTTTGAGGAAGAACCCGTTGTTCCCCTAGCCGACCTCGCAGACCAGCTCGCAGAGATTGATAAAGAGATTGGACAAGTCGAAGCCAGACTCGCACACATGCGTAGCCAGCTAGTAGGCACAACACCAGAAGCACAAGCAGAATTGACTGCTTATCTCGAAAAATTGAAAGAGATTTAGCTAAGATTGAACATCGAGTCATTAAGATTCTGGGGAAATAAAAAAATCGAGTTCACTGAAAAGTCATCAAATGATAACTTTTTCAGTGGGCTCGATTCTTTAAATCTTTGTCCTAATACTTATTTAGACAAAACAATTCGATCAGATGGGTCAAAGTCAGTATCGTCAATTGTAATTTGATTTCCGTTAACAGTGTAGATTTGTACATCATCACCAATAATCATGCGTTGGTTTGCTGGGTCAAAAGTGACCTGTTTCACTTCTTGATCGCCATCAGATTCTAATTTTGTCCAAGTTCCTGTTTTACCAGTAACTGTCAAAGTGATTTGATCACGCTCATCCTGTCCTTTATAGGTTCCATCGATGTTTTCAGGTTGAGCTACTGGAGCATTTTGAGCTGGTGCAGCTTGGTTGTTGCTAGCATTAGCGTTTTGTTGGTTAGATTGCTGATTTTGCTGGTCAGACTGTTGGTTTTGCTTAGATTGTTGTGTTTGTTGAGCAGATTGTTGATTCTGTTGTTGTGGTTGCGCTGCAGGGGCACAAGCTGCTAATAGAGTAAGACCTGCTAATGTAACAATAGAAAGTGCAATTGTTTTTGATTTCATAGTTTTGAATTCCTTCCTTTATTCTAAAGTTTTAAAAATTATGCTTAACAAGTGGCATTCACTATAGTATACCAGTAAAAATATAGAAGTCAATTTATATGCTTAATCATACTTTGTGAGAACCATCATTACCATGTTATCCGTTAGAAAATAAGAAGAATAATGCCTATTTTGCTTACAAATGCTTAGATGTTTTTCTGTTTAGATATTAGTTTGGATACAATTTTTTTATTCAATAGAATATAGGGTTAGTTTAAATGTCATCAAAATGTAAATATTCTAAAAATAAGTTTAATTACTGTAATCGATAAAAATCCCTTATAAAACCCTATGGAATAAGGGTTTGAATATATATATATATATATTAATCTATACGATTTTCTGCAGATAATCTTGAATCTTTATTAAAAATTTGATATAATAGTGCGTTAATAAAATTAGTAAGCTTCTGTTTAGGGAGCTCTTTTTCTGGATAACATTCTAGGTCAATTTTTATCAGTACGGTTTAGGATAGTTGCAGAAGTGAAAGAAAGGTAGAAAATATGAAACAATTTAAATTCAATGAACGCCAGCGTTTTTCAATTCGTAAGTTTTTCGATTGGTGCGGCCTCAGTCTTATTGGGGTCAGTCTTTTTGCAGTCAACTCAGTGACAGAAGTGCAAGCCATGGAAGCAAATTCAAACACAGTGCTTGCCAATAATGCTGATCAAGATTTAGGCTCTGTGCCAACAACTCAACCCTACAGAACTCAGCCCATCTAGCATGACTCCAGAAGAAGACAAGAACAACTCGGAATCAGGCACGGTTGTTTCACCTATCTTAGATTCAAATCCTAAAAAGCAAGCCTTAGCAAAATTAATTGAAGAAATCGATGGAAAATTTTCCGCAGGTGCTTATGACGAGAAAACAGAAGACAGTGTAAATCGATTAAAAGCTGTCTTAGAAGAAGCAAAAAGCAACTGTGAATAGTGCTACAACAGAAGGTGAACTCACACAAGCTCATAGTAGATTGGTTACAGCAACTACACAGCTAAAAACAAAACCAGAAGAGAAAAAAAGAAGCACCAGCAGTAGATACAACAAATGGAAAAGCTACTGTAGGTATTAAAGCAACAAATACTGAGAAGGCAGCAGATACCAATTCAATCGCAAACTCAGGTTCTAGAGATGAACGTAATGGAAAAGCATTAGATAATAATAATCCATTCCGTACGGAAGCGGCTACAACAAATGATGATCCAGCAGCAAATCAAACGTATACTGCCCCAGCAGAAAATGCAGATTTAAAGACTCTAGCAGATAAATTATTAGAATTAGGTGCTACAGTTGAAAATAATACGAAACTTGCTAATGAGATGAATGCTTTAGGTGATAGTAAGCAAGTGGAAAAAGGTACTGTGAAGAAATTAATGAATTTGGTGGTTGGAAAGCAGTTGATGGAGGAGTTTTTGCCATAGCTAGAAGAACTGAAGAAGAGTCTATCCTCTTGAAACTATCAATTCAACACTTAATGATACAGTTTGGTTACGAGAACAAGCATTTGATAGAGACACGGAGTACACTTTATTACTTTCGAAGAGCAGAACGAGGGCCAATAGAAATGAAGAAGTTTTTGATAGTAGTAAATATCAACCAACAGGAGTTGGAGCAGGAATAACAAAGAATGTTGCTAGATATAAAGGGATAGAAAAAACATTTACAGCGTATTCAACTGCAGAGGGCTCAGATATAATTGTTAAATTTAAACCAGGATATGTTGGAGATAGTGATGGCTCTAAAGCGAATTATAAAGTCCAAGTTTATAGTATAACAGGCAATCAAGAGAGTTTAGTCTATGAAGCGACTTTTGACCCCTCTATAAATAAAAATGATACAAAATATATTGTAACTAAAGCAACAGATGGAACAAACGCCGAAAGGATTAAAATTTCTAAAGCTTCAAATAGTGTTACTATAGATGGTGGAGTTGATAATACTACACGCCCAGGATTTATAGGAAAAAGAGAAGCAGAAAAATTAATGGCACAAGCTAAGAATTTACCAAATGGTAAAGCAGGGACGTTTACTAGTAAGCCTATTGCGTTACCTCAAGGGGCTGATCACTATAAGGTTAGAATTAGTTTAGCAGATCAAAATCGTACAGGTATGAGTTATCAAGCATGGGATGAAAAATATTCAATCCCTGTTACAGGAGCGGATTTTTCAATCGCTCAAGATACAACTAAGGTAGCAAAATCTCTGTTACAAAAAGTTTATGATAAATTATTGGAAACAGTTGATAAAGATAAAAGAGGAAAAACTCCTGAAACACAAGCAGCCTATCAAGCTCAACTGGATGCAATAAAAGAAGCATTGATACCAGGGAAGTATACTTCAACTAAAAACTATCAAGAACTATTAAAATTTGCTTTAGAAAAACAAAAGAAGTTAACAGTTGATAAATCAGCTTTGGTAACATCTAAAGAAGATTTAGGTATACTAGTAGTTGCTGATCCAACTCCTGGTAAAACACCAGAAACAGTTAAGGTTTATAACGATGCTTTTAAACGCGGCGAAAGCTGAAGTAAATAAAGCTAACACAGTTATAGATGATGCTAGTGCAACTGTTGATCAAGTTGCTCAAGCAGTGGCAGATGTAAAAAGCAGCGAAAGCTGAGTTGAAAGCAGCAGAAGCTAAATTAGTAGTTGCAGCAACAGAAGATCAAAAAACAAAGCTAAAAAATGATTCAGATGCGCTAAAAAGAAGCAGATAAGACAGGTAAGACACTGAAAAGTATCGCAGAATATGAGGCAAAAATATGAAACGTTAAAAAAACTGCGTTAACAGCAGCAAAAAAATCAGGGCTAAAAGCAGTATTAGATAAAACAGAAAATGCTGGTAAAAGTAGAAGCTACTTATGCTCAAATTGAAGTTGATAAAATCAAAGCTGAATTAGATAAAGCAGCTGCATTATTGAAAGATAAAGGAAATACAGCAGAGCTAGAAAAAAAGCTAAGAATGATCTAAAAACATTAACTCAAGAAACAAATGTTACTGCAGGAAAACAAAAGAAACATCAGATAAGTATGAAGCAGCTAAAACAGCAGCGGAAGAAGCAGTAACAGCAGCCGAAGCAGTGATTAGTGATATAAATTCAACAACTGAAGACGTAGCAAATGCATTAGCAGAAGTAAAAGCTAAGAAAGCAGCATTAGAAGCAGCCAAAGCAGCGTTAGTAGACAAAGTAACAGAAGCTCAAAAAACAACGTTAGGGCAATGCGGGAACAGACTTAGCAGTATGGGTGATGCAGAGTTAGCAGGTAAAACAAAAGCTACAGCAGATGTCACAAAGCAGAAACTGGAAACCTTACTGCGGACATCGAAGAAGCTAAGAGAGAAGCAGCCGCAATCTTAGCAGATCCAGAAAAACAAAACGCAAGCAGAAGCAGCATTAGTAGAAGCAAAAATAGCAGCATTAAAAAGCTAAACTAGAAGCAGCCAAAAGCAAAATTAGTCGCTAAAGCAGATACAGCAGAGTTGTCAGCAGCAAAAGCAGACTTAGATACAAAAGCAAAAGAAGTGGTTCCAACAGAAGGAAAAAAACAAAAGCTACAGTGAGACGCGTATAACGAAGCGAAAAACAGCAGCAGCAAAGCAGTAACGGATGCCGAAGCAGTAATCAACGACGAAAACGTAACAGATAAAGCAGTAGCAAATGCATTAGCAGAAGTAAAAGCTAAGAAAGCAGCATTAGAAGCAGCCAAAGCAGCGTTAGTGGACAAAGTAACAGAAACTCAAAAAACAACGTTAGGCAATGCGGGAACAGACTTAGCAGTGATGGGTGATGCAGAGTTAGCAGGCAAAACAAAAGCTACAGCAGATGCTGCAAAGCAGAAACTGGAAACCTACTGCAGAGATTGAAGAAGCTAAGAGAGAAGCAGCCGCAATCCTGAGCGGATCCAGAAAACAAAACGCAAGCAGAAGCAGCATTAGTAGAAGCAAAAATAGCAGCATTAAAAGCTAAACTAGAAGCAGCCAAAGCAAAATTAGTCGCTAAAGCAGATACAGCAGAGTTGTCAGCAGCAAAAGCAGACTTAGATACAAAAGCAAAAGAAGTAGTTCCAACAGAAGGAAAAACAAAAGCTACAGTAGACGCGTATAACGAAGCGAAAACAGCAGCAGCCAAAGCAGTAACGGATGCCGAAGCAGTAATCAACGACGAAAACGTAACAGATAAAGCAGTAGCAAATGCATTAGCAGAAGTAAAAGCTAAGAAAGCAGCATTAGAAGCAGCCAAAGCAGCGTTAGTGGACAAAGTAACAGAAACTCAAAAAACAACGTTAGGCAATGCGGGAACAGACTTAGCAGTATTAGGTGATGCAGAGTTAGCAGGCAAAACAAAAGCTACAGCAGATGCTTACAAAGCAGAAACTGGAAACCTTACTGCAGAGATTGAAGAAGCTAAGAGAGAAGCAGCCGCAATCCTAGCGGATCCAGAAAACAAAACGCAAGCAGAAGCAGCATTAGTAGAAGCAAAAATAGCAGCATTAAAAGCTAAACTAGAAGCAGCCAAAGCAAAATTAGTCGCTAAAGCAGATACAGCAGAGTTGTCAGCAGCAAAAGCAGACTTAGATACAAAAGCAAAAGAAGTAGTTCCAACAGAAGGAAAAACAAAAGCTACAGTAGACGCGTATAACGAAGCGAAAACAGCAGCAGCCAAAGCAGTAACGGATGCCGAAGCAGTAATCAACGACGAAAACGTAACAGATAAAGCAGTAGCAAATGCATTAGCAGAAGTAAAAGCTAAGAAAGCAGCATTAGAAGCAGCTAAAAAGCATTAGTAGAAGCAGCAACTCCAGAGCAAAAAAACAACATTAGCAACGGATGCAGCAGCGTTGGTACCAGCAAGTAAAGAAGGAAAAACTCCTGAAAGTATCACAGCTTATGAAGCAAGATTACAAGAGTTAAATGGCGAACTAACAGCAGCAAAACAAGCAGCAGAAGCAATCGCAGCTAAAAGGCGAAAACGCAAGTAAAGACGCAGCAATCGAAGCTCAAGCAAAAAGTAAGTGCGATCAAAGCGAAATTAGCAGATGCGGCAACATTATTAAAAAGATAAAAGCCAACACATCAGCGCTAGAAACAGCTAAGAACGAACTAAAAGAAGCAGTAGCAGAAAAGTAACAGCTGGAAAAACACCTGAAACAGTAGGGTCATACAATACAGCGAAACAAGCAGCGGATGAGGCAGTAAAAGCAGCAGAAGCAGTGCTTTCAAATCCAAACGCAACACAAGATGCAGTAAATGCAGCATTACAAACTGTAACAGAAAAGAAAGCAGCATTAGCAGCAGCTAAAAAAGCATTAGTGGACAAGATCACTCAAGATCAAAAAGATGATTTAGCAAATGCTGAAGAAAAATCTTAAATTAGCAGATACAACTGGTAAAGCTAAAGAGAGTGTCAAAGCTTATAATGATGAAGTCGCTAAACTAAGTGATGAGTTAGCAGCTGCAAAACAAGCAGCTAAAGATTTATTAGATAAAGGAGATAATGCTGGAGAGCTAGAGGCTTATAGAGTTCAAGCTAAAATTAATAAATTGAAATCTAAACTAGCAGAAGCAGCAAAACTTCTTAAAGATATCGATAAATCAGCAGCTAAGAAAGAAGTTGAAGATGCAGCTAAGAAAGCAACAGATGCTATTGTGGCTAATAATGATCTAACACCAGAACAAAAAGAAGCAGCAAAAGCAAAAAGTAGCAGAAGAAGCAACAAAAGCAATTGACGCAATCGATAAAGCAACAACTGAAGATGATGTTCAGCAGCTTCAAATGCAGGAAAACTAGGAATCGAAAAAGAAGCAGCAAAAGCAGAAATCGAAGCAGCCAAAGCAGCGAAAAGAAAAAAAGCGATTGACGCTAACGATAAACTTTCAGATTCAGAAAAACAAGCAGCGAAGAAGAAGCAGCGAAACTAGCGGATGAAGCTAAGAAAGCCGATTGACGCAGCAACAGATAATGCTGGTGTTGACGGAGCAAAAGCAACAGGAACTGCAGCAGTAGGGGCTGTAAATCCAGTCGGCAAAGAAAAAGCATTAGATGCGATTCAAAAAGCAACTGAAGATAAACTTGCTGAAATTGATCGTGATGATAAATTATCAGATAAAGAAAAAGACAAAGCAAAAGCAGAAGTTGCGAAGGCTGCAATTGATGCAGTGAATGCAATCAATGAAGCAACAAATCAAGCCGCAGTAGATGCGAAACAAACTGAAGGAACAAAAGCTGTATCAGAAGTAAATCCAGTCGGTAAAGATAAAGCTAAAGCAGAAATCGAAAAGAATTAGCAGAAAAAAACAAAAGCAATTGATACAAATACAGACTTAACACCTGAACAGAAAGCAGATGCCAAAGCAAAAATTGCAGAAGAAGCCAAAAAGCAATTGATGCAATTAACAAAGCAACAACAACAGAAGAGGTTGCCTCAGCTAAAGAATCAGGAAAACTAGCAATGAAAAAGAAGCAGCAAAAGCAGAAATCGAAGCAGCGAAAGCAGCAGAAAGAAAAAGCAATTGATGCAAATTGAACTGCACCCCAAAAAGTTAGACAGAAAAAAATCTAACTTTTTGGGGTGTTTTTATTATGAAATTAACTTATGATGATAAAGTTCAGATCTATGAACTTAGAAAACAAGGATATAGCATAGAGAAGCTTTCAAATAAATTTGGGATAAACAATTCTAATCTTAGGTACATGATTAAATTGATTGATCGTTACGGAATGGAGTTCGTCAAAAAAGGAAAAAATCGTTACTATTCTCCTCGTTTAAAACAAGAAATGATTGATAAAGTCCCTACATGAAAAATTGGTCTCAAGATAGAGTTTCTCTCGAATATGCTCTCCCAAATCGTGGTATGCTTCCAAATTGGATGGCACAATACAAGAAAAACGGGTATACTATTGTTGAGAAAACAAAAGGGAGACCATCTAAAATGGGACGTAAACCAAAGAAGAAACCCGAAGAGATGACAGAGTTAGAACGCCTTCAAGCAGAAAATGAGTACCTGAGAGCGGAGAATGCTATCCTAAAAAAGTTGAGAGAACTTCGCTTGAAGGAGGAAAAAGAGAAAGAAGAAAGACAGAAATTGTTCAAGAATTAATCACTGATTTTTTTCGTTAGATATTCTTCTAAAAACCATTAAAACTCGCTCGTTCGACCTACTACTATCATTTGAAACAGCTAGACAAACCAGATAAGGATCAAAAGCTTAAAACTGAAATTCAAGCTATTTTTACCGAACACAAAGGAAATTACGGATATCGTCGAATTCATTTAGAATTAAGAAATCGTGGTTATGTGGTCAATCATAAAAGAGTTCAACGCTTGATGAAAGTGCTCAATTTACAAGCTAGAATCCGCAAGAAACGCAAGTATTCTTCTCATAAAGGAGATGTTGGCAAGAAAGCAGACAACCTTATTCAACGCCAATTTGAAGCAGCTAAACCAATGGAAAAGTGCTATACGGACGTGACAGAATTTGCCATTCCAGCAAGCGCTCAAAAGCTTTACTTATCTCCAGTTTTAGATGGTTTTAACAGCGAAATCATCGCTTATAATCTTTCTTGTTCGCCTAATTTAGAACAAGTAAAAACGATGTTGGAACAGGCTTTCACAGAAAAGCGCTACGAGAATACAATTCTCCATAGTGACCAAGGCTGGCAATACCAACACGATTCTTATCATCGCTTCTTAGAGAGTAAGGGAATTCAGCCATCTATGTCACGTAAAGGTAACAGCCCAGACAACGGCATGATGGAGTCCTTCTTTGGCATTCTGAAATCGGAAATGTTTTATGGATATGAGAAGTCATTTCAGTCGCTTAATCAATTGGAACAAGCCATTGTAGATTATATTGATTACTACAACAATAAACGCATTAAGGTAAAATTAAAAGGACTCAGTCCTGTGCAATACAGAACTAAATCCTTCGGATAAATTAATTGTCTAACTTTTTGGGGTCAGTACAAATCCAGATTTAACAGATGAAGAAAAAGCAGAGGCTAAAGCAAGAGTTGAAGAAGAAGCAGAAGCAGCGAAAAATGCAATAGATAAAGCTACAGAATTATCTGATATTGATAAAGTAACTGAAACTGGAAAAGAGGATATTAAGAAAGTAACTGTAACAAGTGCTAAAAGAAGAAGCTAAGAAAGCCATTGATAAAAGCCTTAGAAGAAAAAGAAAAAGCAATCGATGCAAGAACTGACTTAACTCAAGAAGAAAAAGAAGCAGCTAAGAAAGCAGCAAGAGAAGAAGCAGAAGCAGCGAAAAATGCAATTGATAAGGGCAACAACTTTAGAAGATATCAATAAAGTACTAGAAGATGGAAAAGAAAACATTGCGAAGATTAATCCAGAAACTCTTAAAGATAGAGCTAAGAAAGCAATAGATGAAGCCTTAGCAGCGAAAGAAAAAGCAATCGATGCAAGAAATGATTTAACTCAAGAAGAAAAGGAAGCAGCTAAAAAAAGCAGCAAGAGAAGAAGCAGAAAGCAGCGAAAAATGCAATTGATAAGGCAACAACATCAGAAGATATTAATAAAGTATTAGAAGATGGAAAAGAAAAATATTGCGAAGATTAATCCAGAAAATCTTAAAGATAAAAGCTAAGAAAGCAATAGATGAAGCCTTAGCAGCGAAAGAAAAAGCAATTGATGCAAGAACTGATTTAACTCAAGAAGAAAAAGAAGCAGCAAAAAAATGCGGCAAGAGAAGAAGCAGAAGCAGCAAAAATGCAATCGATAAGGCAACAACATCAGAAGATATCAATAAAGTATTAGAAGATGGAAAAGAAAAATATTGCGAAGATTAATCCAGAAAATCTTAAAGATAAAGCTAAGAAAGCAATAGATGAAGCCTTTAGCAGCCAAAGAAAAAGCAATAGACGCAAGAACTGACTTATTACCAGAAGAAAAAGAAGCAGCTAAAAAGCGGCAAGAGAAGAAGCAGAAGCAGCAAAAATGCAATCGATAAAGGCAACAACATCAGAAGATATCAATAAAGTATTAGAAGATGGTAAAGAAAATATTGCGAACATCAATCCAGTAGGTGCTAAAGAAGAAGCTAAGAAAGCTGTGGAAGAAGCATTAGCCAATAAAGAAAAAGAAATCGATGAAAGTACAGACTTAACTTCTGAAGAAAAGGTTAAGGCGAAAGAATTGGCAAGAGAGAAGCTAAAGCAGCGAAGGATGCAATTGATAAAGCAACAAGTATTGAAGCAATCGAAAAAGCTTTAAGACCATTCTTATACCAAATTGATCAAGATGCGTTAGTATTTGATAGACCAGAATTAGATATTAAAGCAGCCTTACAAGCATCAATAACTGGAACAGTAATAGCTGAACGTGGTAATGTAATTACTCAAGCTGAGATCATTGCTAAATTGAACTTACCAGAGGATATTACAGTAATTAGTATAGACTTACCTGATACAACTACTCTAGGTAGAAAATTTGCTAAAGTAACGTTAAGATTAGCAGATGGAACACAAGCAACAGTATCTGTCCCAGTTGAAGTTGTTGAAAAATCTGAAGGAAATCATCAACAAAATAATACTCAAGTAAAACCACAAGAAGTTTCAAAACCAGCAGCAGAACCTTCTAAGAATTCAGAACAAGTAGAAGATGGTAAAGATACACCTTCAAAAGCATTTGAAGAGAAGAACAGCTCAAAACAAACAGTATTACCAAATACTGGTACAACAGAATCTGTAGTAGCAATGATTGCAGCTGCAGCTAGTGGTTTATTAGGACTAGGGTTAGCAGGACGTCGTCGTAAAGATAACGAAGAAGCATAGTTGACGACATTATTCCAGCATGTATTTGAAATTTCATCAATACATGATAGTTGATAAAAGAATAATGAATGATCATGAATAGTAAAAGGAGCATTTCCAGCTGCGGAAATGCTCCTTTTTTATATTTGAAAATTAGTTATTGCTCAATATTTCAATATCTCATTCTTTATACATTCTTCAATCACCTTGGGATCAACATATATCACATTCCCAATCATTTTTTTGCTGGGATGTCCATAGATAGTACCTGGAAAGAATATTTTTTTAACAAGTGATTCAAGTTTTGAACCATTTATATTGTTGTTAATGGCAGGGAAAATGATATCTTCCCATGAAAATGTGTAGTTATAGATTGTCTTGTTAAATCCAAACTCTCTGACTTTTAACTATATCATGTATGCGAATCAGTTTTTACTAGTATATGAACACCATCGATATCTTTTGCTTTATAATTTTTCACGTAAGTCTTTAAAAAGAAGTATAGTTCTTGAAGGTAAGATAAACCAGTAGAATAATTAAGATTAAAAGGGATAATACCTTTAGACCTTAGCAAGTCACTTATAGCTGTCAACTTAAAAACTAAGAATCAAGTTGATAACAACTGCGTACAAAATAGCTAGTAGTGGCAATTTTACAAATAAAAAAAGATTTGTATTTTATGGAGGTAATTGTATTATTTTTCTTTAAATTTTATTTTCATAAATGTTTCTCCTTAAATATTATCAGTTGAAAGAATATAGAGAAAGACTATGTAAAGTTGATTTTTATAATAAAACACCCCATCATTGAACTGCGTTTTTGAATTCCTAAATTTTAGAAAAGACTACGCTATTTCAAAATTTTTAGGAATGAGAATTAAATATTTAATATTTGGTCATGAAATCTCCAAGACTTTTTGATTTGTTGTTTAATAATGTGGTATTGTTCAGTTGAACTTTTTAGGGAGAACATATTTTGTAGACCGTCCCTTACCTTCTATTTCAATATACTTTTTATTTTGTAGGGATTTCAAGTTTTCTCTAAATTTATACTCAGTCATTAGAGAATTTTCAAGGATATCATTTTTAGTAATGCTACCATTTTTAATGATATATTCAGTATAATCTTTTCACTATCTGATGTATCTGCATAAGAAGACAGTAAATCTACTTTCCAGATTGTAACGATAGTACTATCAAAAAGTTGTACTTACTTCAGGAATTTTTAGTTTATATTTTTCGGAAATATCAAAAATTTTTGGTCCACCTGACCCAGCTTTTTTTCTGACATCCCAATTCTACGGAATAATGAAGAGATTGTACTATTTCGCGTTTTGGAAGTTCCACCATGTATAAATTCGGGAATAGAAATTTTCATCTTACCTGGATTTTTAAATTCATAGAAGTCTTGGTATGCTGTAATAACTATAGGTGAATCAAAATCATAGTAAGCATGCATTAAGCAGTTCACTAAAGCCTCACGTATAGATTCAGATAGGTCTTTCTTGAATGGTAAACGATGAGCAGATTCGTTACTGAGCTCAAATCTATCATTTGTTGTAGTGGTTAATTTATTATATGCTAAATTGAAAAAGTCAAACATGTTCAAATCAGGGTACATCATATCACCTGTTGAAATTCTATCGTTCCACCTAGTTGAAAGAGATGTATCTTTTTCAAAATAGTCTAATTAGAATTTGGGATAACGAGAAATGATAGAATTATACTTTCCAAAGAATATCAGTCCTCCTGCGGTTAATTTATATATATTATCTGTCCTGTCTTTTTAAATACACCAATTTCGATTAGAAAATCTCTCAAAGAAATGCTATTGTATTTTGTTTTACCAGTAAGTTCAATTAATAATTGCTTATAATGTTCTATTGTATCTAAATTTAGGTCATTTTTCGTCAAAATTATTAAGTAGCTCACTATCAATATCATCATGTGAACTAGTCATAAGATATTTTAAGTTCTTCTTTATCAAGTTGAACGTCGCCTTCGCCTAATCTTTTTATATGATTTACGATAATCATTTTTAAGATGAACGGGTTTTTGGTCAGGGATTAGCTTCTCTTACAGTGACTACAATAAGCTGTTTATTTTTTGTTTGGGATATTAACGTATTCAATATCGTTGTCGGTAAGTAGATTACAACTGACTTTTTGTTTGTTTGCGACTAAAGCGAATAGATTATTTCGTATTTTTGAGGATTATTAACTCCTTGGTAGGGATCAATATTTTTCGTCTATCCCGAGAATTATTTTTTCCGCCATTAGTATTTGCAAATGCTGAGTAGGTTTCCCAGAAGGATTCTGGAAGACTGTTTTTAGCTTGTTTGTATTCTAAATCGACTCCTTCAAATTTTTAAGTTCATATTTTTCCTTTCTAAAATATAACGTTACTTAAATTTGTTTTCAAACGATTGTCACGCGAAAAAGCAAATTTTACAGGAGATTAAGATCCTTGATTTCATCGTATTTCTGGGACTTTATCTTAAACAGTTACGCGAAAATCACGCGAAAATCACGCGAATATTGTTCATCAAAAATTTAGTTAAAGAATTTTTAGAATAGACAGATTTAATTAAAAATTTTTTTGATGAGATTTTTAAAACCCTATGCATGAATTTGTAATCTATTCCATTATAACACAACGATAAGAAAAATAGATGGTGGAGCGAGAATATAAAAAGAGAAACCTCATAATGAAGTTTCTCTTGCTTTTAATTGTCCGAATCAGTATTCTTATTTCAAAAAGGTAGTGATTCGGTTGATTTTTATTGCAATGTAGTGAAATTTAAAATTTCAAGAATCGCTTAAAATCAAGGGCTCTCACATCTATTGACGTGTATTGAATCCCTATTTCACCTCTGTAAGGGTTAAATAATTGACCTATATCCCCTATATTATCAAGTATTGTAGCGCTTTAAAGTTTAAAGGTAGTGATAAAGGTAGTGATGAAATCAACTTGCCAGTTCTTCCATTTTGTTTAGGAAAATATCCACTGCCTCAAATGTCTTTTTAGGAGCTAATTCAGCATAGGTATCCATAGTTGTTGATATGGACTTGTGTCCCATTCTATGTTGTAGCTCTTTCCAGTTCATACCAGAATTTAACATCATAGAAGCGTGTGTATGGCGGAAAAGATGGAAACCATAGTCAGGTAACCAAGAGCCACTAATCGCTTTTTAAGGGTTGCACGTTCGTTTCTATCACACATGTAGTTGCCATAGATAGTTGGAAAGATAAGTGAAGATTTTGGTAGACTATGCTTTTCAAAATAGCCAGTCATTTCCTCATGAAACTCTTTAAGACTTTCCATGATTGAAAGCGGAACTGCAATCCTACGATTCCCAGAATCCGTTTTAGGAGTTTTCTTACAAACCATTTCCCCTTTGATACCTAGTTTTTTATTTGCGCTTTTCCACATTAATGTTTTACAGATAAGAATTTCATTAGTTTCAAAATCAAGATCAGTAATTTCTAACGCTAACAACTCATTAATTCGTAATGCAGATGCTAATAACGTGTTACAAATAACTTTAAAGCGCCTATTTGCTCTTGTGTTTGGTAAGGTTTCAAGATAGGACAGCCAGTGTTTCAAATCGTCATCATGGAGTACCATGATACGTTGTTTGCTTGCTTTGGGCTTTGGAGGAATTTTGATTGATTTAGCTGGGTTAGTCGTCAGTCCACAATTTGTAATGCCAAAATCAAAAATATCACTGACTTTGTGAGCCATTGCACCAAAATCTTTTGCACTACCTTTTGGAGCACGTTTTACACCAGAATCAACAGATTTCTTTGCTTTCCTAGCTAGCTTATTTACCCAAAGTTGAATATCAGCAGGTTCAATTTGGTCAGGTTTATAATCCCCAAAGTGAGGAATGATATAGGTATCAAGATAACCCCTAACTCGGTTGATGGTATTTTGTGAAGACACCCAAGTTTTGAAGTTGCTAAACCATACCTCAGCAAGACTTTCAAAGTTATCAATTCGGATAGTTTCTTTAAGGGTAGAGCCAGCTTTTTCAAACTCAATTTTAGCTTCAACAATTTTTCTATCCAAAGATTTCAATGTTTTAGCGGTGATAGTTTTTGTGATGCGTTTACCAGTCTTTACATCAGTTCCAATGTAAACACCTTTAAGTGAATAACTGATTACACCATTTTTGTTTTTGTGATTTTTTTGTTATCTTTTTATTGTTGTGTTGAATGATTTCTTTACTCATGTAGCCTCTTTCTTCGGACAATTAAAAAGGCTAGAATAGAACCCTCACATTCTTTATTGGATAATCCTATTCTAACATACTTAAAGCTAAATAGTCAAAAGTCAATGACGTCTTTCATCTTGTAAAAAAACAGTACGTGTTCCTTCAATTGGTGGCTCAAGACGCTTTAACCCTTTATTTTTCCCATGATTTCAACGTATTAGGAGAAATCTGTAAGATTTTAAAGTAGTTCTTTTTGTGTGACTATCCCATGAGAATCATTGCTTTTGCAATTTTTGTTGAATGATAACAATGAGCGTATTAAGTAGCTCTTCAATTTGATTTAATTTCGTCATATCCGTCATATTAATTTTTCCTCTCGTTCTCTTACTTGAATACCTTCACGGCTCTTTCTCTTTCTTTAATTCATCTTTTTTTATTATTTAGAAAAATAATAGTGTCAGGAGATGGTTTGTACTTTGTTTTGAAATGAATCAAAACATACTTGAAAAATTCCTGAATTGATTCGTTACCATAAATTTTATCAATCTTGTATAGAAACGATTCTAAACCGCTGTTTTTAACAAATAGATGTAAGTAGATAATAAGTCATTTTTCCGCCGTGGTTTTTGACCTCAATAAATCAAAATCAGTTGAAACATATTCCAACATAACCTTTGAAATATCCCATAATTCATCATTTTTTGAAAAATAAATACTTGTCCGTAAACCGTTGAAAAAAATCAGGCTCGATAATTCTTTATCATTTCTACATTTAAAATATCTAAACCAGTTTGGTTAGCGTAAGCCTGTCTGATTGACATTTCAAATCGCACTCAGTCATCACATTTCAAGGCTTCGTCATAAAAGATGCCCTTCTTTGTCTCCTGTTCCAATTTTTTATCATAGATTCTTAACAGTAGAGAGTTTCCTTTGTTTGCTTTGCTACCAACATAAATCGTTTCTGTTTTGTTGTTTGTATTAACAGTACGGATATTTGACTGATTCTTTCTCAATTTAATTGTATTTGTAAAACTGTCAACGTATTTTTGATTTTATTATTGACTTATTTAATTCTTGATAAATCTGATTTACTTTCAAACCTTCATCTTTAAAAATCAATCGCAAAAATCAATTTTTGAAACTCTACAACTACCACTAAAATAATTTTTCTAATTCAAAAAAATTTTTGTACTAATCTACGATATGAAATTTTTGATTATCTTCTTCGCGTCGTTTCAAATAATGTTTTTAAACCTTGCCCTGAGAATTTGAGAAAAATTCCCATTCTTGGACTGTCCGTGTTAAAAACATAACAAAATTTCAAATTCATCAAAATTGATAATATGATTGTAGCCTGCAAAACCTTTTTCATTTAACTTGAAATTAACTGTGTACTTTTCTAATTCCAATAATTCGTCAATTTTGTAACAGATATCTAAAGCAAATGCTTCATAATCAGACATCATCTCGTTAAAATCAGGCAAAAATACAAATGAAATTTCATCAACGTCACATTGAATCATATAACATAACTCCTTTTAATTTTTTTATAGTTGACCCCGTAAGGGGTGGGATGGGGGTCATTACTAGACCCCCTTGAATGCTAGTACCCCATTATTTACGTTTTTCTCTTAATCTCTGACCGTATAAAAACGCTCGTTTGAATGTACTAATCTTTTCCAAGCCGTGCTCATGTAGATTAATGTTCCAGAATCGTCTGGGTTTGCTGAACTGTCCGTCACTAGTCATGATATAGCCTGAAAACCTGGGCGCATGATTATCAATGTTATCAGTTTCTCCAAATACCATTCGGGCTAATTCATCGGTTATAGCGCCATTTGATAGACAGATACGAACACCTAAATTATCTCTAATAGCTGTTGAAAGCAACTCAGAGCGCGGTTGTTGCATGCAGATACACATATAAACACCACTAGAGCGAGAACGCGAAACAATAGACAAAACTAAATCTTGAACCCTTTTTCTCATCTTATTATCTGTAATGCTAGAAAGCATAGCTGAATACTCTTCGATAACACACAACTTCATTTTCATCTCTTTACCGAAATTCACAAAAGTTGCACCAGTAATATCATCGCGTGCTGACAATTTCGCAATTTCTTTTTCACGTTTAATAACTAATTCTAATAACTCTTCAAAATACGCTAAAATTTCATCACTATCAGATAAAATCACACCTTCTGGAAGAAAATCCCATGAACTAAACTCAGATTTTACATCCAAGATTGTTAAATCAACTTCTGAATCAAACATAAAAACTTGAGTGAGTAGAGATTTCAAGAAAGTTGTCTTTGAACTTGACGTGTTGCCGACAATTAATCCATGAATATTTCTCAACATTGAGAATATCAAGCCTTTTTCAACTGTTATTTCAAAATCATTGACTGGTCTTAATTCAGTTATCTTCTTTGGTTTAAGCTGCCTTGCTTTAGCTTCGACAATATCGTCTAGTAAATAAATGAACTCTGTATTATCTTCACTTAACCAATAATCTAAAACAATCAAAGAACGATTTTTACCCACTAAACACGCTGATAACATTTCCGCAAACTTTTCTAAATCGTCTGTAGTTTGATCAGCTAATTTTTTGATTTTGACTGTGATGCGCCTGCTTGACTTCGCGAAGTCCGCATGCGCTTTACTAACATCGATGAATTTGCTACCAACTTTGCGATTAGCAGTTGCTGAATCCAACAATGCCCTGTGTGTCTGTCGTTCTATCAACCTTAATTGATGATACAAAGATAATGAGCCAATTTTTGATAAATTCAAACCAAACCGAATCAACAACCCAAGATTAACCAAGAGCAAGACAGCTATTCCAATCACTATTAAATTCAAGCCAAGCTGTGCTTCACTTCTAAAAATACCAATTTCTGTTCCTTTAAATCCTAGCCATCGAATAATACCACCACCAAGTAGTAACCCCGCTCCAACAATTTGAAGCAGAGTTACCAAATTTGGTAAGGCTGGCATTAAATGTCCTGTATTTTCATTTAGCCTGTATCTAATCATAAATACCTACAAATCTCTTCCATTTCCTTTAACATCTTACGACGCATGAGTTCAAAAATACATATACGAACGAATGAAATCAGTGTAACGACCGTTTGAGTAAACTAAACTCAAATTAATAAAAGATGAAACTCGCCCTTCAACTTCAGAACTCATGTATGCTGATAAAATTCTACGAAGTTCGATGGGCAGGTCTAAAGCTGATAAATCATCTAATTCTTTAGAAATATTTTTTTCATATCTATTTCCTCACTACTTTAAACTAACTTCTTTTACATCTTCAGCCCAAACTTCGATAACATCGAAACTTTTGAACTTGTATCGACCGCGTGGGTTGACTAGCTGATAAAGATGTCGAAACTGAATCTTGTTAGCAATTTCAATTGTAGGAACAACAAGACTAATCAATTTAACTGAACCATCATCGCGAGGCATCGAAAAGGAACACTTCGTAGCCGATTGATTTGTCTGAAAAATACTGGGGCGTTTTTTTACCATTTTGATTTTTTTCTCAAACCCAACGATTGGAAAAGAATGGTTTTGGCTCTGTAACACTAACTGCAACGCAAGTTGAGATGTTTGTGAGCATTGGGGCAGTGCGACGATCGTTTACAATTGAATCGCCTGATTGTTTTTGAATTGCTTCCAAACAATCCTGTTTGAATCAAGTTATTATTGTTAGTTGTCATTTTTCTTACCTTTACTAGCTTGCAGCTAGTTCTTTCTGTTAAACATTTCTTGTAAATATTTGAACGTTCTTTATTTACATTTCAAGTGTATCACGATTAAAGTTGATTGTCGATTGAGAAAAAAACAGACAGTGATACAAAAACATTTCATACAACTATTTTTAATTATGTAGCGTAAAAATCAGTATATATAAATGAAGAAAAGAGTTGTATGATAAAATTTATAAAACAAAATATAAAATCGGTTGCAATGTTCAACTCATTGTGTTATACTCTAGATATAAAATGATAGAAAGTTGGAAATTAAATGTTTAAAAATACAATTGAATTTGTCAAACGTGCAACGATTGATGCAGTACCTGCAAAGGTTAAAAATTATAAAGATGAACAGTTAGAGCAAGGGAAAAAAATATTATTGGTATATGTTTTTTTGCATGATGAAAAAAATTAGCGAATTAAGTAATAGTGGTGCTTATTATGGTGGAAACAAAGACACAGCCAAACAAAAAAATGAGTCGATTAATGAAAGATAGTCGAACTCATTTATCTGAAAATGTTTTAGAATTACTTAGCAAGAATATGAATGTAAGTATTTCTGAATTGCTTTGGGGTAATGAAGAAAACTGGAAGAAATTACTTCAAGCCTCTTCTATTTAATAGTTTTTTTGAATCTATTAGCGCATCTGATTTTTAGAAAAAAATAGAGAGCAACAACTGAAATCGAATATGGTTAAAGTTTTTAAAAAGAGTCTGTACTATTTTTCAAGCGAATTAGCGAAGAGAGAAATTGAAGCGGATTTATCAGATGGTATTGTTTCATTTGATATTTTTTTGATAAGAATTTATTTACAGTTATTTCAAGATTTTTATCAAAAAGAAGTAGAAGAAAAAAATTTTTACAGAGTCTTTAAAGAATTCTTTATTGACAGTAACTATTATTTGAAAAATTAGATAATAGAATAATTGATTTTTGCAGAACGAGTGTATAAAGAAGTTATTTTTTTGAGAACAAGAAAACAGAAGACTCTTTTAGGGATTCAGGTTTATCAGACTTCTGCGTTATTTTTTTGAATGCGAATTATAGAGAATATAGAACAAGTATTGTACAAAAGAATTTATTGAATGAACTAGTACTAGAAAATGGGCAAATATTAGAACATTATTTGGATGAAGAACAAAGAATGATACTTGAACAAGTTTCAAAATTTGTTAATGGTTTAGATAAGATTCAAAGAAAAGCAAGATGATCGATTAGGATATCGAAAAGAACAACAAAAAGTTATTCAAATATGGATTTGATGTTGTTCAATTCGATGAAAAAAATATTTTAAGGAATCAGATGAGAAAGTAGAAGAAATTATCTTATCTACTGAACAAATGAGAGCAGATTTGAAAAAAATTAGATATGTAAAAAAACGACCGCTATAATTTTTTTAGCGGTTGTTTATGTTTTTAATAGGGTTGTTATTGCATCAATTATATCTGTTTTTTTGTGGTTCTGGTATTTGTTCAAGTTGATTGATGATATTTTCAATTTCTTTGCTTTTTCTGGAAACTCGAAATCAAAAAAATGTTTTTTTCATCTACTTCAAGAGCTATGAGTATTTTTATTCAGTGTTTGTATTTGAAAATTATATTTTTCATTTTTCTATGTTGTGGATATGTTTTCGAACCTAAAGCCAGCCAATTCTGAAAGTTTTTCTTGGCTAAGTCCTTTTTTTAGTCGTAAATATCTAATTCTTTTTGCAATAAATGTTTGTAAGTTGTTTTTGATTCATAGTTTTTTACCTTTTATTTATTATTTTTAAAGATAAAAATTATAAATAATAAGTAGCTACAAATTACACTTATATGCCATACAAGTGTTGAATATTGCACTTTTTAATGATAAAATAGTGTAGTAAAATTATAAAAATAAGCTCAATTTATCAGTTATTAAAGGAGAAATTGATGAAAAAAATTGCAAACCCTCACAACTTCAACAGCGATTGCTCTTGCATCCGTTGGTGGAACTGCATTTGCTCAAGAAGCTCAAACAAATCCAGTTGTTTCTGACACTGCTGTCAATGAACCTGCTCTTGTTGCAAAAATCACAAATGAAACCAGTTGAAAAAAACTGAAGTTCCTGCTCCATCTACAGTAAAACCTGCGCTTGACGCACAAAAAGCTGTTGTAAAAAGAAACTGACGCTAAAGTAGCCACTGCTGAAGCTAATGTAAAAAGCAAAAGAAACTGCTCAAGCATCTGCTGAAAAGGAAGTAGCTAACGCAACTCAAGCTGTCAAAGACGCTGAAGTTGTTGCTTCTCAAAGCAACACCTGAAAAAGTTGCTGAAGTAAAAGATTCTCAAGCTAAAAAAATGTTGAAGCACAAACTGCTAACCAAAAAAAGCAACCGAAGCTACAAATGATCAAATTAAAGCTGAAGCTAAAAGCTCTCTCAAGCGAACAAGCTAAAGTTGCTAGTGCTAACGCTAAAGTTGCAGAAACAGCTAAAGACGTCAAAAACTGCTGAACAAGCTGTAGCTAATGCAGAAGCTGCACTTGACGGAAGTGGACTTGCTTCTGCTCAAAAAGACTTGAAACAAGCTCAAGCAGATATTAAAACAGCAACTACATCCGTTGAAGATGCAAAAACTGCAAAAGAAAAAGCATCTAAAAGCAGATGCATCACGTGCAGAAGCTATTAAAGCTGCTGAAATCGATGTCAATACTAAAAATGACGCTGTAAAAACTTTCAAAAGAAAAACTAGCAACAGCTACAGAACATGCTGACTCAGTTGAAAGCAAATTGCAATCAGCTCAAGCTGAATTGAAATCTGCTCAAGATAAATTAGCAAATACTGGCGCTTCAAAAAGATATTGTTCAAATTGGTAACCCAACATTCCATATCTCTGATAGCCTACGTGATAAAATTGGTGCAAAATCAAATGATATCACCTACAAAGACGCATTTGACCTATGGGAAAAAGACGGTATCCCAGGAATTGCTCATCCAGATAATGAAGATATCAAACGTGTCATGCGTGGTATGGCAGTTAAAATGTCAGCATCATCAACTATCACTATTGATGAAAAAGATAAAAACCGTCAATTGACATCAATAACCTGACTGATGCTCAATTAATTGAAGTTAGTGAGTTCTACGCTAAACTCATAACTCAGTTAAAAACATAATTTTTGGTCAAAAATGCAAGTAAAAAGTTCAAATTACTAAAAAAACTTTTAGATCGTGAGTAAATCTGTAGCTAAAAAAAGTATGAAGAACGAGCTCTTGATCCACGTACAGCTGGTCATATTCGCGGTGGATTGGAAAATTTAACAACCGCTGGAGAAAAATCTAGATTAAAACCATGTATGATTTGAAATATGCTGCTCAACGTGCATTTGAGTTGACCTCATTCGAAGATGATGTTGAAGAATGGGGACACCTAATCAACAACTTGTCTAACGAAAATAAAAACAGTTGCTATCACAGTTGCTAACATCAATGGTGAATATTGGATGATCACAACCTTCGGAAGTCTTGATGATAACGAAGAGACCAATCCAATCAAATGCAAACGTAGCTCAACTTGAAAAAGCTGTCGCAACTGCTCAATCAAATCTTGACCAAGCTACTACTGCTTCAGAAAAATGCTAAAAACGCATTAACAAAAGCTTCAACAGATTACGCAAGCGCACTTAGCTTGAAAACTGACACTGAAAAAGTTCTAGCCGACGCAATGGCTACACCTCTTCAAGCTCAAGTTGCTGAAAACAACCTACGTTTGGCAGAAATCGCTCTTGAAAATGCTAAGAAACGTGAAACTAAAAGCAAATGAAGCAATTGCTAACTTTACAGCAAGCCTTTCTGAAAGAAAAACTAGCTCTTGCAAAAGCTCAAGACGCTCTTAAAGAAGCTAAAGCTGTTCAAACTTCTGCGTCACAATCTCTTGCAGATGCTCAAGCAGAACTACAAGCGCAAGAAGCTAAAGTAGACGCTTTTGAACAAACAAAGTGCTAAACTTCTTGAAGAAAAAGACGCTTTAGTCAAAGACGCTAAGAAATTGGCTGAACAACTTCAAGCGTATTTGGACGCACCTGCTAAAACTAGCAACTGCTAAAGAAGCTAAAGCATCAGTTGAAGCTAAACTTGAAACAGCAAAAGCTGAACTCAAGACTGCAAAAACTGCTCTTGAAACTGTTCAAGCAGAACAAAAAGTAGAAACAGCTAAATTGGCTGAAATTGAAGCAAAATATGCTAAACTTGTTGACCTTGCAGAGAAAGCTCAAGAAAACGTTGTTGCAACACTTCCTGACGGAACAGTGATTGCTATCCCTAAAGGTTCACCAACTGCTGAAAGTGCTTTCCTGAATTGAATCTTGAAGAACTTCAAAAAGCTCTTGCTACTGGTAAAGAAGTTACTCTTGACGCTCAAGGAAAAGTTGTGGTGAAGGAAAAACGTGAAACATACTCAGCACCAGCAGTTAAATCAGTAGAAAACGAAAAATGAGTTATTCACGAGTAGAAAAAAAGCCAAAAACTTTACCAAATACAGGAGAAAATTCAAGTGTTGCAATGTTGGTAATCGGCGCAATTTTAGGAACGTTTGGACTTGTAACTGTACGAAGAAAAAATTAGAATAATAAAAATCTTCTTATATAAATAGGAAGATTTTTTGGATTCTCAAAACTAGTTGAAAAAGACTGCGCTATTTAAACTTGTTTTGAGAATGAATATATCTGAGATTGTGTCGATGTCTGGGTATATCTAACACTCAATCACATATTCTAACTAGGATAAAACGGTAGTTGGTGAATCTGATACAAATAGCGTAGAGGCGGTATTTGAAATACATACAGAAAAGGAACCCCATCTCATAATGGAGTTCCTTTTACTTTTAATTGTCCGAATCATTATTCTTATTTCAAAAAAGGTAGTGAAAAAGGTAGTGATTCGGTTGATTTTTATTGCAATGTATTGAAACTTAGAATTTCAAGAATCGCTTAAAATCAAGACTTCTACCGTCTAGTGACGTGTAGTGAATCCCTATTTCACCTCTGTAAACACAACGTGTTTGCGAAGTTTTGGTGAGTATTTCTTCAATTGAAGACGGTCTGGAGTGTTACGTTTGTTTTTAGAAGTAAGGTACAAGCGTTCACCAGATTCTTTGTGTTCAAGTGTAATATTTACGCGCATGGTATCTCCCTTCTATTATTCAGCTGCTGCAGCTTTAGCGATTTTACGTCCTTTGTAGTATCCTTTAAGTGATACACGGTGAGAACGTGAGTAATCTCCAGTAGTTTCGTCAAAGTTTACAGATGGAGCTGTTACTTTGTAGTGTGTACGACGTTTGTTTTTCTTCGCTTTTGAAGTGCGACGTGCAGGTACTGCCATTTTGATTTCTCCTTTAGGTATTTATATTCGATTCAATCTACTGATTTTTCATCAACCATACTAGATAACACATTTTTTTTGTAAAGTAAAGTTACTTGACAAAAAAAGATGAAAAAATTCTCCTGTAAGACCTAGCAGACAGGAGAAAGTGTTAAATATCAATCTCAAATGGTTCGTCAATGGTTTCTGATACGTATTTTCCGTCTTTCTTCCGTTGTTTGACACATTCTGTGAGGAGATATTCGATTTGCCCATTGACTGAACGAAAGTCGTCTTCTGCCCATGATGCGAGTGCAGCGTATAACTTTGTTGAGAGTCGAAGGGGGATCTGCTTTTTTTTAGCTTCAGACATCTTTAGTAAAGACTTCCTGTGTTGACAATTGGTTGTGCATCATGATTGCCACAGAGTACGACTAGGAGATTTGAAACCATAGCAGCTTTTCGTTCTTCGTCAAGTTCTACCAATTCCCCTTCATTGAGCCGTTCTAGTGCCATTTCAACCATTCCTACAGCACCATCTACAATCATCTTCCGTGCATCAATAATGGCAGATGCTTGTTGGCGTTGAAGCATAACGGCAGCAATTTCTGGAGCATAAGCTAGGTAAGTGATACGTGCTTCAAGGATTTCCAAGCCAGCATCTTCTACGCGACTTTGAATTTCCTCACGAATACGGTTAGCAACAATTTCGCTAGAGCCACGGAGACTTCCTTCATCTGCTTGCCCGTCACCTGTAGTATCTACATTAGGAGACACATCGTAAGGATAGATGCGGACAATATTACGGAGGGCGCTATCACACTGCAAAGAGAGGTATTCCTTGTAGTTATCTACGTTGAAGACTGCTTTGGCTGTATCAACAACTCTCCAAGTTACCGCGATCCCAATTTCTACGGGATTTCCTAGACAATCATTGATTTTTTGGCGAGAATTGCTCAAGGTCATGACCTTGAGGGAAATCTGTTTTTTGCCAATTTCAATGTTTACATCATTGCCATTTGATGATTTCATTCCTGACAAAGGAGCTTTTGTGCTAACATCACCACTTTGTCCAAGTCGAGTGTGGTTTGCAGGGTTGACTGCTACGCTGAAGGGATTGACAAAGTAAAAACCAGGTTCTTTGATGGTACCTGTATAGTTACCAAAGAGTGTCAGAACCAGAGCTTCTTGAGGTTTGACAACTTTTAAACCAGCATGAGTTAGCACTGCAATTACGATTAGTAAAGGTCCGATAATAATTCCAAAAATGTTTTCCGAACCAACACCCATTATAAATATAAAGATACCAAGTACGATTGTCAACTCAATGAGAATCAATGCTAATACACCATTTGGTTTTGAATTGATTAGTTTTTCAGTCATAAGAATGACCTCTGTTATTTGATATCTAAATGATATCATTTTTGTTTTTTTAAAAATTAATAGAAAGTTGACAAAATAATCACTAAAAAGTTTCAGCCCAATAATTACTTATAGGAAGTGAGATTATATTGTGCTGAAATACTCTTTTATTCTTATAACTTTTTACACTATAATTGTAGTTAGAAAGGAAGAGAAATGTTTGATTATAGAGCACTAGTTATTTTTGATGACTTTGATGGATCATTGTGAGCTATCATTATATGAATTATCTGTTAAGGTGAGCTTACCTATAAAGGAAGTCAAAGAAGGAATAGATTATTTAGTGCCTTATCTAGCTAATAAAGGGATAGTGCTGGATAAAAAAAGCAAGGTCGCTATAGTTTATCAAATCGTACGAAGCAGTCTTTGACAGATATTATTAAGTCGGATGAATTGGTTTTTACCAAAGTCGACTCGCTTAGCATTAATCTATCTTTACACTTTTTGCCGATTAGATTTTTATATCGAATAATCATTACCAAGACTTTTTTTGAAAGTAAGTAAGAATACAACCTTATCTGATATTCAATCATTAAGAAAGATTATGTTAGATAATGATTTGGAGCTAGGGTACAGTAGAGCAAAAAGGTTATACTTTACACGGTTCAGAGTGGAATAAGCACCGTTTAGCTTTTTCAAATGGTTAGTGAGTTGCTGAATCCTCCATAGGGATTTGGGGGTTTGGATTATGTTTTATCCAGTTGGGGGTATTCATTAACTTATGATTTGATTGATCAGGTGGTTAAAGATTATTATGAAAAGTTACAGATAGTACCTATTGTTAATCAATTAAAAGTTTGCCTTTTCGGTTTAGTATTCATTCTATGTAGGTATCAAAGAGATGTTGAAAGAGTATGTCTTTCAGAGACATTAGTATCTCCTATTATTCAAGATATAACGACTATTTTTATTGGATACAGTAGTTGATTTGGGAATTATAGATACGGTGTTTTCAGAGGATGATTATCGCTATATCACAGTTTTATTATCAAGTTGCTTTTGAAGGTGAAGTAGATGTTGCTCCGGTTTACTTTAATCAATTAACAGAGGCTATTATAAGTAGAATGGAAGATATTTCTTTGTTACATTTTAAACAAAGAGAAGTATTGAGAGAAAATCTTCGCCGCCACCTTATACCGGCTTACTATAGATTAAAGTTCGGCTTACCTAGCTCAAATGAATATGTGTTGCATGTTAAAGAACATTATCCTGATTTATTTGAACTAGTAAAAGATTCTTTGACTCCCTTGATGGACGCTATTGACAAGCCCATACCTGATAGTGAAACAGCATATTTTGTTATCCATTTTGGAGGATATTTAAAGAAAGCAGACAATTTGCCTCAAAAATGTTATAAAGCAGCAATTATCTGTCCTAATGGAATTAGTTCTTCATTGATGATAAAAGAGAATCTATTAGCATTATTCCCTCAAATTGAGTTTATAGGAACCTCAAAGATTGATGATTTATATGCGAAAACTAGTAGTGACTATGATATGGTTTTTTCTACTATAAAGGTGGATACAGAGAAGCCAAATTATCTAGTTTCTGTTATGATGACGGAAGAACAAACAACACAGTTAGTTGAATTGGTATCAAAAGATTTCCCAGATACAGGTTATCGAGATATTGAGCTTAATCAGATAATTAGCATAGTAAGACGATATAGTGTAATCACACAAGAATTAGAGTTAAAATTAGCATTAAAGAGGTATCTCTATCAAGAAATGAACAGAAAGGAAGTGTTACCATTGTTAGAAGAATTAATTACAAAAGAAACTTATCAGGTTAGTTCGGAAAAATTAGGATGGAAGGAGGCAATTCGTTTAGCAGCTAAACCGCTTTTGGATCAACATAAGATAACTGAGAACTACCCTGAGGCAATGATTCAAAAAGTAGAAGAGTTTGGGCCTTTTATTAATTTAGGGAAAGGGAGTAGCAATTCCTCACGCTCGGCCAGATGAAGGTGTGAATGAAATAGGAATGTCAATGTTAGTTTTGGAAGAACCGATTTATTTATTGGATAATCCAGAACAAGAGGTAAGATTGTTGATTTGTATTGCAGCCATTGATAATGAGAGTCATTTAAAGGCTTTGTCACATTTAACAACAATTTTAAGAGATAAAAATCATGTTCAAACTTTAATATCATCAAAAAAACTATGATGACATTGAAATGATAATTAAACAGGAGGATTAGATAATGTTAAAAAAATTGGTACAGCTTGTGGTTCAGGATTAGGTTCAAGTTTTTATGGTACAGATGAATATTGAATCTGTATTGAGTGATTTGAATGTTTCAGATGTAGAAGTTGAACACTATGATTTAGGTGGAGCAGATCCAAATGCAGCTGATATTTGGATTGTTGGTCGTGATTTAGCTGATTCAGCTAGTCATCTTGGAGATGTTCGTATCTTAAATAGTATTATTGATATGGATGAACTACGAGAATTAATTACTAAACTTTGTGAAGAAAAAGGACTTATTTAGGAGGCTAGCGTCATGATGAAGTTCATATTGGATATTGTTAGTACACCAGCTATTTTTAGTAGCTTTTAATTGCAATCTTAGGATTAGTTCTTCAGAAGAAGAAATTACCTGATATTATTAAAGGTGGAATTAAGACCTTTGTTGGTTTTCTTAGTTGTATCTGGTGGTGCAGGAATTGTACAAAAATTCTTTGAATCCATTTGGTACCATGTTTGAACATGCTTTTCATTTATCTGGAGTTGTACCGAATAATGAAGCAATTGTAGCTGTAGCTTTAACAACATATGGCTCAGCTACTGCAATGATTATGTTTGCAGGTATGGTATTCAATATCTTAATTGCTCGTTTTACTCGATTCAAATATATCTTTTTAACAGGGCACCACACTCTATATATGGCGTGTATGATTGCGGTCATTTTATCAGTTGCTGGCTTTACAAGTTTGCCTCTTATCTTACTAGGAGGATTAGCACTCGGTATTATTATGAGTGTTTCCCCAGCATTTGTGCAAAAATATATGGTTCAATTAACTGGAAATGACAAGGTGGCTTTAGGTCATTTCAGTTCTTTGGGATATTGGTTGAGTGGTTTTACTGGTAGCCTTATCGGTGACAAATCAAAATCAACAGAGGACATTAAATTTCCAAAGAGTTTAGCTTTTTTACGTGATAGTACTGTTAGTATTACTTTATCCATGGCAGTTATTTACATTATTGTAGCTATCTTTGCAGGGTCAGAATATATAGAAAAAGAAATCAGTAGTGGTACAAGTGGTCTAGTTTATGCTTTACAATTAGCAGGTCAATTTGCAGCAGGGGTATTTGTTATTTTAGCAGGTGTTCGCCTTATTTTGGGTGAAATTGTTCCAGCCTTTAAAGGTATTTCAGAGCGTCTTGTACCTAATTCAAAACCTGCTTTGGATTGTCCGATTGTTTATACTTATGCACCCAATGCAGTTCTAATTGGATTTATCTCTAGTTTTGTTGGTGGTTTAGTAAGTATGGCAATTATGATTGCTTCAGGAACGGTTGTTATCTTTACCAGGCGTTGTGCCTCATTTCTTCTGTGGAGCGACTGCAGGTGTCATTGGGAATGCATCTGGTGGTGTTCGTGGAGCCACTATTGGAGCATTTTTACAAGGTATTTTAATTAGTTTTCTTCCAGTCTTTTTAATGCCAGTTTTGGGAGGACTTGGTTTCCAAGGGATCAACTTTCTCAGATGCAGATTTTGGTCTATCAGGAATTATTTTAGGAATGTTGAATCAATTTGGCTCACAAGCAGGCATTGTTATTGGTCTTGTTCTTATTCTAGCAGTTATGTTTGGAGTATCCTTTATTAAAAAGCCATCTGCAAAGGAGGAATAAGGGATGATTTTAAGTGAAAATAGAGAAGATGAGTTAAGAAAATTTGCAACAAAAATCCGATTAAATACTCTTAGAACATTGAATCATCTTGGATTCGGCCATTATGGAGGGAGTCTGTCTATAGTAGAAGTTTTAGCAGTGCTTTATGGTGAAATAATGCCGATGACTCCAGAAATATTTGCATCACGAGATAGAGATTATTTTGTTTTATCCAAGGGACATGCTGGACCAGCTTTGTACAGCACACTCTATTTGAATGGTTTCTTTGACAAAGAATTCTTATATTCTTTAAATACAAATGGAACCAAATTACCGTCTCATCCTGATAGAAATCTAACGCCGGGCATAGATATGACAACTGGCTCTTTAGGACAGGGAATTAGTGTTGCAACCGGACTTGCATATGGTCAGAGAATAAGAAAAAGTCCCTTTTATACCTATGCTATTGTTGGAGATGGTGAGTTAAATGAGGGACAATGTTGGGAGGCTATACAGTTTGCTTCTCATCAACAGTTATCTAATTTAATTGTATTTGTAGACGATAACAAAAAACAATTAGATGGTTTTACAAAGGATATTTGTAATCCAGGTGATTTTGTAGAAAAATTCTCAGCATTTGGGTTTGAATCCATTAGGGTCAATGGTTCAGATATTAGAGAAATTTATGAAGGGATTATCCAATTAAAACAGTCAAATAATTTATCACCTAAGTGCATTGTATTAGACACTATTAAAGGTCAAGGAGTTCGAGAGCTGGAAGAAATGAAATCCAATCATCATCTTCGCCCTACTGTAGAGGAGAGACAAATGTTAACTTCAGTTGTAGAAAGATTAAGTCAGGAATTGGAGGAAACAGAATGATGAGAAGTACGAAAGAATTACGACATGTATATAGAGACTTCCTTTTAGAGGCTAACCAAAGTTATTCTGATATAGTAGTTTTAGAAGCCGACTTGTCAAGTTCGATGGCTACTAATAATCTTGAAAAGGACTTTGGAGACCGTTATGTGAATGTTGGGATCATGGAAGCAGAAATGGTCGGGCTTGCAGCAGGTTTATCTATTCAGGGGTTTAGACCTTATCTTCATACATTTGGCCCTTTTGCTTCACGAAGAGTATTTGATCAATTATTTATTTCTCTTGGGTACGCACAATTGGATGCCACTGTGATTGGCTCAGATGCAGGAGTAACGGCAGAGATGAATGGTGGAACACATATGCCATTTGAAGAAATTGGATTGTTACGTTTAATTCCTAAATCAATCATTTTTGAAGCAACTGATGATATCCAATTTCGTGAAATCTTGAACCAGACATTAGACTTAAAAGGACTAAAATATATTCGAACAATTAGAAAAGCTCCAGAGGCTGTATATCAAGGTGGAGAAGATTTTTCTAAAGGCTACATTGAGTTAAGACACGGTGAAGATGTTGTAATAGTTGCTTCTGGCATAATGGTTGCTCCAAGTATTCGAGTTGCGGATGAACTGTCTAAATTAGGTTATTCAGTAGGTGTGATAGATTTATTTAGAATCAAACCGATACCAGAACAGATAAAAACAATGTTAAGTGGAAAAACTATATTTACTGTAGAAAACCACAATCAGATAGGTGGAATTGGCAGTGCTTTATGTGAATTATTCTCTGATGATGGAATAACAAAAATTCATCGGATGGGTGTTCAAGAAAGATTCGGTCAAGTAGGGAAAATGGATTATCTTCTTAATGAGTATGGTTTGAGTGAATCGAATATAAAAGAGAAAGTTTCTAGAGTTTTATAATGCAAGATAGATGTTAAATACACTTATCTGAAAGAACTTCTGTAAAAATTACATTACGTTATTTAAAGTAAGCGGATTAAAAGCATATTCTGGTAATCAGAAAGTGCCCTGATCCGCTTTGTTGTTTTTAATTTAAAATGTTTATATGTGTATAGAATTTTCTGAAAATTCAAGAATTTTCTTCTGTTCATTGCTTTTAAAATGTGCTATAATAGTAAAAACTGAAATGGGAGGGAACAAATGACTGAATTAGATAAACGTCACCGCAGTAGCATTTATGACAGCATGGTAAAATCACCAAACCGTGCCATGCTTCGTGCGACTGGTATGACAGATAAGGACTTTGAAACACCGATTGTGGGAGTGATTTCGACTTGGGCGGAAAATACACCATGTAACATTCACTTGCATGATTTTGGGAAATTAGCTAAAGAAGGTGTCAAATCTGCAGGTGCTTGGCCTGTGCAGTTTGGGACTATCACTGTAGCGGACGGGATTGCTATGGGAACGCCTGGTATGCGTTTCTCTCTGACATCTCGTGATATCATCGCGGACTCTATAGAGGCGGCTATGGGTGGTCACAACGTGGATGCCTTTGTCGCTATCGGTGGCTGTGACAAGAACATGCCTGGTTCTATGATTGCCATTGCCAATATGGATATTCCCAGCTATTTTCGCCTATGGTGGAACTATTGCACCGGGAAATCTTGATGGCAAAGACATTGACTTGGTTTCTGTTTTTGAGGGTATCGGAAAATGGAACCACGGTGATATGACAGCTGAGGACGTGAAACGTCTTGAATGTAATGCCTGCCCTGGCCCTGGTGGCTGTGGTGGTATGTATACTGCTAATACCATGGCGACTGCTATCGAAGTTCTGGGTATGAGTTTGCCAGGATCTTCCTCTCACCCAGCTGAATCAGCTGATAAGAAAGAAGACATCGAAGCAGCAGGACGTGCTGTTGTTAAGATGTTGGAGCTCGGTCTCAAACCATCAGATATCTTGACTCGTGAAGCCTTTGAAGATGCTATCACTGTAACTATGGCTCTCGGTGGTTCTACAAATGCCACTCTTCACTTGCTTGCCATTGCCCATGCTGCCAATGTTGACTTGTCACTTGAGGACTTCAATACGATTCAAGAACGTGTGCCTCACTTGGCTGACTTGAAACCATCTGGTCAGTATGTCTTCCAAGACCTCTACGAAGTCGGTGGTGTTCCTGCGGTTATGAAATATCTCTTGGCGAATGGCTTCCTTCATGGAGACCGCATCACATGTACTGGTAAGACAGTTGCTGAGAACTTGGCTGACTTTGCAGACCTCACACCAGGTCAAAAAGTTATCATGCCACTTGAAAATCCAAAACGTGCAGATGGTCCGCTTATCATCTTGAACGGGAACCTTGCTCCCTGACGGTGCGGTTGCCAAGGTATCAGGTGTTAAAGTGCGTCGTCACGTTGGACCAGCTAAGGTCTTTGACTCAGAAGAAGATGCTATTCAGGCCGTTCTGACAGATGAAATCGTTGATGGCGATGTAGTCGTTGTTCGTTTCGTTGGACCTAAGGGTGGTCCTGGTATGCCTGAGATGCTGTCACTTTCATCCATGATCGTTGGTAAAGGTCAAGGAGACAAGGTTGCTCTCTTGACGGATGGCCGTTTCTCTGGTGGTACTTATGGTCTGGTTGTTGGACATATCGCTCCTGAAGCTCAGGATGGTGGACCAATTGCCTACCTTCGTACAGGTGATATCGTTACGGTTGACCAAGATACCAAAGAAATTTCCATGGCCGTATCCGAAGAAGAACTTGAAAAACGCAAGGCAGAAACAACCTTGCCACCACTTTACAGCCGTGGTGTCCTCGGTAAATATGCCCATATCGTATCATCTGCTTCACGCGGAGCCGTGACAGACTTCTGGAATATGGACAAGTCAGGTAAAAAATAAACTCAAAAAGCAAGCCAATCTTCGGCTTGCTTCTTTTCATCTTCAAAAGTGATTTGCCTGATTAACGAGGTGGCAGTCCAAGGGCAATGCGGCCGTAGCGACTGATTCGTGTGATCTTCCAGGCAGGCGACCAGGTAACTTCAACCTTGACATCTTCGATACCCTCGATTTGTTTCAGACCTGCCACGATTTCGATAGGCAGGCTTTCGGCGCAATCGCAGGCAGTATCGGTGAAGGTCATGACAATCTTGCAGAGACCCTGTTTCATCCAGATTGATTTCATAAATCAGCCCTAGATTGTAAACATCCAATTCCACATCTGTATCAAAAACCTTCTCTAGTTTTTCGATAATTTGGTCTTGTAAGGCCAAAGCACGGTCATTGATTTTGATATCCTCTCTCATTACAGTCCCTCCACGTGATAAATATCCTCTATTTTCTCATAATTCTGACAATTTGGCAAGTTTTTGATGAATTTTTCTGAAAAAAATATGATAACATAAAGAAAATACTGAATCAAGGGGAAGCCTATGGAGCAGATTGGAAAAGTCTTTAGACAATTACGAGAGTCAAGAAATATCTCGCTGAGACAAGCGACTGGGGGACAATTTTCGCCGTCTATGTTGTCCCGCTTTGAAACAGGTCAGAGTGAACTTTCGGTGGAAAAGTTTTCTATTTGCCCTAGAAAAATATATCTGCCAGTGTGAGGAAATCCTCTTTCTGGCGAGAGGTTTTTCAGTATGATACAGATTCTGAGTTGAGAAAAAGAAATCATAGATGTCTTGGATCCAAAGAACATAGCACCTCTTGAGGACTTGTATCGTAAGGAGTATCAAAAGCATGCCCATTCTCAAAACAAACAGAAACATATTCTAAATGCCATTCTTATCAAGTCTTATATGAAGAGCATGGATGAAAGGGTAGAGTTAACGGCAGAGGAAGGGAGAGTCCTTCATGACTATCTGTTTTCTACCGAAATCTGGGGAATCTATGAACTCAATTTATTTTCAGTCAGTTCTCCCTTTTTATCTGTTTCTCTTTTTACTAGATATGTACGAGAAATGGTCCGCAAATCTGATTTTCTAATGGAAATGTCTGGTAATCGAAACCTTTTTCACACCATGCTATTGAATGGTTTTTTAGCCAGCATTGAGTGTGAAGAATTTACCAATGCCTCTTATTTTAAACGTGTCATCGAAGAGCATTTCTACAATGAAAATGAGACCTATTTCCGAATTGTCTATTTGTGGGCTGAAGGTCTCCTTGATAGCAAGCAAGGTAGAGTCAAGGAAGGTCAGAAAAAGATGGAAGATGCTGTCCATATTTTTGAGATGCTTGGTTGTAATAAATCTGCTGAATACTATAGAAAAACGACTCGATTGTTGAATATCTGCAAACTAAGAAAATAATTTGAAATTTTAAGCGATAGAACTGTTGAGCTCTCTCAGTGTCACTAGAGAAATTCTATCGTTTCTTTTTGATCATTTTCATTTGTTGCATATATTCAAAAGTTTTTCCTCTAAAATTTCTAAGTGCTATACTATAGTCATACTTCATCATAGGGATTTTCATGAGACAAGAAGGAGATTACCTATGAAACTATTGTTTAGAAATCAAGCTTATCGACTCTTGACTTTGTCACGCTTCTTCAATGCTTTTGGTGCTTCGATTTTCAATCTGGTATTTATCGTCTATGCATCGACCCTGCCACAAGCATCTTTTGCTGTTGCTATGGCGAATATTGTCATGATTCTTCCGACTCTCTTTACAGTTTTTGTAGGGATTCGGGCAGATTACACGAGGGACAAGGTCAAATGGATGGTCTATAGCGGTTTGTTTCAGGCGGTTTTATTTTTTCTGGCAGCCCTAGTTGTTCAGCAAGCTAGTCTCTTTGCCTTTTCTAGCCTGTGTTTGATCAATGTCATTAGTGATGTCATCAGTGATTTTGCAGGTGGCTTGCGCATGCCTCTCATTAAGGAAAAAGTAGCTGAAGAGAATCTGATGGAAGCTTATTCTTTTTCCCAGTTTATCACATATATTTCAGCTATTGGTGGTCAAGCTTTTGGAGTTTGGCTCTTAGGTCTATCAGTCAACAATTTTTCCCTCGTTGCGGGAATCAATGCCTGCTTTTTCCTAGTATCAGCCGTTTATCCTCTTTTTAGGAAAAAGCAAATTGAGCCTGTCAATGTCATCTGCTGATGGTGAAAAACCTAAAAAATGAGAAGCTTTCTATCAAAGACCAGTTCCTAACAATTTACCGAAATTTACGTCTCGTTTTTCTTAAAAGGTGGACAGAAAAACTTTGGTTTTCATGATCTTTGCTGTCTTGCTTATCAATGCCTTGGGTGGGCGCTTTAGGAAGCATCTATAACATCTTCTTTTTGAGCCATTCTCTCTTGAATTTTTCTTACACAGAGGCACTATTTATCAATCAATTCGGTGTTTTAGTAGCAGTCATCATCAGTAGCCTTACGGGTAATGATTATTTTGGGAAGCAGTCCTTGCCTAGATTGATGATGTGGGTGACCGTAGGACTCAGTCTAATTGGTCTAGCTAATGTATTCAATCAAGTCGTACTTGGTTTACTATTTCTCTTTTCAACTCTGTATGTGTCTGGTAAAGTTCAACCAAAGATTAGTGCCATGCTCATGAAATCTAGCTCCAGAGGTTCTAGCTCGTACCAGTAATTTTTTAGGTCTCTTGTTTACCTTATCCATACCTGTGGGAACAGCTTGTTTTTCACTAGTAGCCGTATGGAATATACAGTTGACTTGGATGCTATTTGTTGGTCTTTCCTTGTTGGCTATTCTTTTGACAGTTCTTAATCTCAAAAATGATATCTAAATCCTAAATTTTTTCTCACTGTTTTAATCCCTCTATTTATGGTAAAATAAGACTATTAAGTTTAAAGAGGATTCCCTATGAAATTACAAAAACCAAAAGGAACGCAGGATATCTTGCCTGCTGAATCTGCCAAATGGCAGTACGTTGAGGGCTTTGCCCGTGAGATTTTCAAGCGCTATAACTATGCAGAAGTGCGCACGCCTATTTTTGAGCATTACGAGGTCATCAGTCGCTCTGTCGGAGATACGACCGATATCGTAACAAAGGAAATGTACGACTTTTATGACAAGGGTGACCGTCATATCACCCTCCGTCCAGAAGGAACAGCGCCCGTTGTCCGTTCCTATGTGGAAAATAAACTCTTCGCCCCGGAAGTGCAAAAGCCAAGCAAGTTCTACTACATGGGCCCTATGTTCCGTTATGAGCGTCCACAGGCAGGGCGCTTGCGCCAATTCCACCAGATTGGCGTTGAGTGTTTTGGCTCTAGCAATCCAGCTACCGATGTGGAAACCATCGCGATGGCAGCCCATTTCTTGAAAGAAATCGGCATCCAAGGTGTCAAATTACACCTCAACACTCTTGGAAATCCTGAGAGCCGTGCGGCCTACCGCCAAGCCTTGATTGACTATTTGACACCGCTCAAGGAGACCTTGTCTAAGGATAGCCAACGTCGCTTGGAGGAAAATCCTCTCCGTGTCTTGGACTCTAAGGAAAAAGAAGACAAGGTGGCAGTGGAGAATGCGCCGTCTATCTTGGACTTCCTTGATGAAGAAAGCCAAGCTCATTTTGATGCTGTGCGTCAGATGTTGGAAAATCTTGGAGTAGACTATATCATCGATACCAATATGGTGCGTGGTCTGGACTACTACAACCACACCATTTTCGAGTTTATCACTGAGATTGAGGGCAATGACCTGACAGTCTGTGCGGGTGGTCGCTACGATGGTTTGGTTTGCTTACTTTGGTGGCCCTGAAACTGCTGGATTTGGTTTTGGACTTGGTGTAGAGCGCCTGCTTCTCATTCTTGAAAAGCAAGGTGTGGCCCTCCCTATCGAAAACGCCCTAGATGTCTATATCGCAGTCTTGGGTGAAGGGAGCAAATGTCAAAGCCCTAGAACTAGTACAAGCTCTTCGCCAACAAGGATTCAAAGCAGAGCGTGATTACCTCAACCGTAAACTCAAAGCTCAGTTCAAATCAGCCGATGTCTTTGCGGCTAAGACCCTCATCACCCTAGGTGAGAGCGAAGTCGAAAGCGGACAAGTGACGGTCAAGAACAACCAAACACGAGAAGAAGTTCAAGTGTCACTTGATGCTATCAATCAAAATTTCTCAGAAATCTTTGAAAAATTAGGCTTTTAATAGTAGAAAAACTGGTCAGGACCTTACTCCTGACCGTTTTCTTTTGCAAAATGACAAAAATCATAAACTTTTTGACAAATATACTTGTCAAAAAGAAAAAGATGTGTTACAATATAAGCAAGTTAAGAGTAAAGGAGAAAGGAATGCTTAAAAATCGTTTAAAAGAGCTTCGGGCTCGCGATGGTCTCAATCAAACCGAACTGGCCAAGTTAGCAGGAGTTTCCAGACAGACCATTAGCCTACTAGAACGGGACGAATACACCCCGTCCATTGTGATTGCCCTGAAGATTGCTCAGATATTCAATGAGCCAGTCGAGTCAGTCTTTCGCTTAGAGGAGGATGAGTGATGAACAAGTATAAAGTGATTTATTATATGAGTGTTTTTGCCTTTATTGTGAATGCTTTTGCTATGATTGGAACATTACTGGGTTGGTTCTATTTTGTTGAAAGTAAGTATTTGTTTTGGATTAATTTAGTCCTCTTATCCATTTTCAATCGGTTGAAGAAAAAGGAGAAAAATGATGAACAAGTATAAAGTAATCTATTATGTAGTTGCCATAGCTCTATTAGTCAGCGTATTTCTACTGATTGGGATGGACCTAGGCTGGTTTAATCCATATCAAAGCGACCAATTTGTTTGGGCCTACTTTGCTCTCATCCCAGTAGTTGACTGGATTGAAAAGAAATTCAAAAATCTAGCAAGTGAAAAAGGAGAATGAATATGAAAAAGTTTTTAGCAAGTTTTCAAGTCGATACTGAGCACAAAGAACTTGCGGGTGTTTGTGCAGGTTTAGGAAATTATTTTAACATTCAAGCCAATATCGTTCGTTTGGTGACAGTCTTGCTGTTTCTCTCTTCGACAGAGATTGGGATTATAACAGTAACTCTCTATGCCTATCTAGCAGGTTGGCTTGGCAATGAACCCTTGGGAGATGGAGCAAAAAAAGCTAGAAACCAAGCTATTCTCTTGTTTGCTGTTTGTTTGATTTTGGTGTCACTTGGAACAGAGGGCTTGACAGCTATTTATGAATCAGGTAAAGTGTTTGGTCAGTGGTTAGTTGGATTGGTTTAGTTTAGAAAGAGTATGAATATGAAAAAGAAACGTGGATTGTTATTTTTAATGGCTGTTATCTTGGGAGGCTTCTTGGGCATGTTTGCAGGGATGTTTAAGGCCTATACCGAAAACTACGGAACCATTTTAGATGTCAAAACCGTGACTCCATGGATATCATCTATTTGTTTACTGTTAGGTTTCATTAGTATGTTTTTGACTTTCGATTTCTTAAAGAAAAGCAGAAAATTTCACTCCTTGTATCAAGAGGAAATGGATGATGATCTGAATGAAACCTATTATGTACAAATGTATCGTAATCTCGAGTTTGGAACTATTGCTTTTAATAGTGCAGGCGTAGCGATTTTTTTGGCTCTTTTCATCTCAGGTAGTGAAGTAATTGTACTAAATATCAGCTATATAACCTTATCTCTTTCTTTTTTAGCATTAGTGATGATTTTCAGTGCTCAAAAATATCTCTATAAGACCATTGCGATTGTTCGTCAGTTTGATTTGGAATTCTTCTCTACACCAAAAGATGTCTTGGACTATATAAACTCCTACGATGAAGGGGAGCGCAAGGCTAATTTAGAACAGAGTTTTCGAATTTTATTCCAATTAAACCAGTATGTCTTGCCAGCTCTCTATTTTCTAATCGTTCTCTTTTCCTTACTGACAGGAGAGATTCAGTTACTAGCCTTCTTGCTTGTGGGAGCGATCCATATTTATATCAATGTGATGCAATTACCTATGGTAAAACGTTATTTCAAATAGGAGTCTTTTATGAAATTACTTAAAAATCTTGGCTGGTTTTTGCTAGCTGTTCTATCCTTTTTCTTTGGCTATGGTCTGGTTCAGAGTATGGCTTTATCAGCGCTTGACCTAGGGGCTTCAATCTTTGGAGTCTTGCCACTTTATGTCGCCCTGTCAGGGGCCTATGTTTATGGAGTTTACAGATGGTATCAGACAGAAAAGGTTAGCATCCAGACAACAGCTTTTAATCGTTATATTTGGTTGCCAACCCTGGTTTTGCTAGTGGCGATTATAGCTCAGTTCTTTTTGCCAGAAGATCCGTCAGTCAATCAACAAATCGTATCACAATTGACAGTTGCTCAGCCTGTCTTTGGTTTCTTTTATGGTAGTGGTCTTTGCTCTCTAACGGAAGAACTCATTTCTGGGATGTCTTTGCTTCAACGGAAGAACTCATCTTTAGAGGGATGTTAGCGCGCTATCTCTTTCCTAAGCAAAAACAACAGCAAACAGACAGCTCTGTTTCTCCTCGTATCAAGTGTGCTTTTTGCCTTGATTCATTTTCCCAGGTGATGTGCAACAATTTTTTAGTCTATACTAGTCTTGGTTTTAGCTTGGGCTTGGCTTATATTAGCAGAAAAGGTCTGGTCTACAGTATTTCTCTCCACGCTTTGAATAATTTAGTCAGCTTTTTGATGATTCTCATGCTATAATAGAGTCAGGAGGTCACATGAAACGAGTAATTTTATTAGCAGTGATTCAAGCAGTCGTTCTATTTTTCATCATTGGAGCGCTAGCTTATGCCTTCAAGGGCGATTTCTTCTACAACTATCTAGCAGTTGTTTTTGCCCCTATTGCAGGTGTCTTGCGCTTTGGGACAGCCTACACAACGGAAATTGTCTTGCCTCGAAAGGCAGCCGAAATTGCTGAAAAGCGTAAAGCAGGCAAAAATTCAAAATAAAAGAGTCCGGTGAACTTCATCGGATTTTTGTATTGGCGTTAATTTTTAGAGTCTTCACTTGATTTTTAAAGACTGGCAAACTTTTCTGATGATTTTCATGAAGAGCCTGCGCTTTTATGGTAAAATAGTAACAGAATAAAAGAGGAGAGAAAACATGAAACGTAGTATGTATGCTGGTCGTGTTCGTGAGGAACACATCGGACAAGAAATGACCTTGAAAGGATGGGTTGGCCGTCGTCGTGACCTTGGTGGTTTGATTTTTATCGACCTTCGTGACCGTGAAGGAATCATGCAGTTGGTTATCAACCCTGAAAAAGTCTCTGCAGAGATTATGGAAACAGCTGAAAGCCTTCGTAGCGAATTTGTTATCGAGGTGACTGGACAGGTCGCTGCGCGTGAGCAAGCCAATGATAAGTTGCCAACTGGTGCAGTTGAGTTAAACGTGACAGCTCTGACAGTGCTTAATACAGCTAAGACAACCCCATTTGAGATTAAGGATGGGATTGAGGCCAATGACGATACACGTTTACGTTACCGTTACCTTGACCTTCGTCGTCCAGAAATGTTGGAAAATCTTAAACTTCGTGCTAAGGTGACCCACTCTATCCGCAACTACTTGGATGAGTTGGAGTTTATCGACGTGGAGACACCATTCCTTTCTAAGTCAACGCCTGAAGGGGCGCGTGACTACTTGGTGCCATCTCGTGTTAATAAAGGGCATTTCTATGCTCTTCCTCAAAGTCCACAAATCACGAAACAACTCTTGATGAATGCTGGTTTTGACCGCTACTACCAAATCGTTAAATGTTTCCGTGACGAGGACTTGCGTGGTGACCGCCAGCCTGAGTTCACTCAGGTCGACTTGGAAACGTCTTTCCTTACTGAGCAAGAAATCCAAGATATCACAGAAGGTTTGATTGCGCGCGTGATGAAGGAAACTAAAGGCATCGAAGTGACACTTCCATTCCCTCGTATGAAATACGATGACGCTATGGCTCTTTACGGTTCTGACAAGCCAGATACCCGTTTCGACATGTTGCTTCAGGACCTGACAGAAGTAGTCAAAGGTATAGACTTTAAAGTCTTTTCAGAAGCACCTGCTGTAAAAGCCATTGTGGTCAAAGGAGCTGCGGACAACTACTCACGTAAAGACATTGACAAGATGACGGAAGTAGCCAAACAATATGGTGCCAAAGGTCTTGCTTGGGTCAAGGTTGTTGATGGAGAATTAAACGGACCAGTTGCTAAGTTCTTGACTGGCATCCAAGCAGAATTGACAAGAGCGCTTGCTCTGGAAGATAAGGACTTGGTTCTCTTTGTAGCGGATACGCTTGAAGTGGCCAATGCAACGCTCGGTGCCCTTCGTGGACGTATTGCCAAAGAGCTTGGCTTGATTGATAACGATAAATTCAACTTCCTTTGGGTAGTTGACTGGCCGATGTTTGAATGGTCTGAAGAAGAAGGTCGCTACATGAGCGCCCACCATCCATTCACACTTCCACAGGAAGAGACTGCTCACGAATTAGAAGGTGATTTGGCGAAGGTTCGTGCCATTGCTTACGATATCGTCTTGAACGGTTATGAACTTGGTGGTGGTAGCCTTCGTATCAATCAAAAAGACCTTCAAGAACGCATGTTCAAGGCTCTTGGTTTCTCAGCTGAAGAAGCAAATGACCAGTTTGGCTTCCTTCTTGAAGCCATGGACTATGGTTTCCCACCACACGGTGGCTTTGGCTATCGGGCTTGACCGATTTGTCATGCTCTTTAGCAGGGGAAGAAAATATCCGTGAAGTTATTGCCTTTCCTAAGAACAACAAGGCAACTGACCCAATGACACAAGCTCCTTCAACAGTAGCTCTCAAACAACTAGAGGAACTCAGCTTACAAGTAGAAGAAGATGAAACAAGCAAAACGAATTAAGCGGTGGCGCTATTATTTGCGCCGCTTTGCTTATCAGATAAAAAAATTTTACGTGTCTTACAAAGCATCTCTCGCGAAAAATATGATGAGAAAATTTCGGCCTCTCTGGTCTATGGATTTTTATCAGCAGTGGCGGTCAATTTCTTTTTCCAACCAGGACATGTGTATTCGAGTGGTGCGACAGGTCTGGCACAGATTATCTCTGCCTTGAGTAATCACTGGTTTGGTTTTCATATCCCGATTTCGCTGACCTTTTACGCCATTAATTTTCCTTTGATGGTCTTGGCTTGGTATCAGATTGGCCATAAGTTTACAATCTTTACCTTTATTACGGTTTCCATGAGTTCCTTCTTTATCCAGTTTGTCCCTGTGGCGACCTTGACGGAGGATCCCATTATCAATGCCCTTTTTGGGGGTGTTGTCATGGGCTTGGGAATTGGTTTTGCTCTTCGAAACAATATCTCCAGTGGTGGGACGGATATTGTCAGTCTGACTATTCGCAAGAAAACGGGTAAGAACGTCGGTAGTATTTCTTTCTTGGTAAATGGGACTATCATGCTGATAGCAGGTGTGACCTTTGGTTGGAAATACGCTCTTTACTCTATGATTACCATCTTTGTCTCTAGCCGTGTGACAGATGCGGTCTTTACCAAGCAAAAACGCATGCAAGCTATGATTGTGACCAATCATCCAGACAAGGTAATTGAAAAAATCCATAAAAAATTGCACCGCGGAGCAACCATGATCCACGATGCAGAAGGAACCTATAATCACGAAAGAAAGCCAGTTTTAATCACTGTCATTACCCGTGCAGAGTTTAATGAATTTAAACAGATTATGAAACAGGTGGATCCAAGCGCCTTTGTCTCTGTCTCGGAGAATGTTCATATTTTGGGACGGTTCGTTGAAACAGATAATTAGTAACTAAAAAAACCAGCGCGAGCTGGTTTTTATTTTTCGATAATTTTGTGGGCGATTAACTGACGGTAACAAATTTGTTTATTGCTTTTAGCATCGTTGATAATCTGGAGAATAGTTTCAAGAGAAACACGACCAAGTTCTAGGCTATTGATATCAACATAGGCTGCTAAGTTGAGCTTGGGATTGACTGAGTCGAAGCTGAGAACAGGGACATCCAGTTGGTGCTTAGCGATATAGTCACAGACCCCTTCGGCTAAGAGACTATCGGTTGTAATGATAGCATCAATCTGCGGATCATGCTGAAAGAGGAGTTTACTAAACTGATACCCTTTTTCCTCTAGAAATTCATTTGCAAAGTAGGTCAGATTGTCATCAATAGGCAGTTGGTGTTGTTTGAGTGCTGACTCGTAGCCTGTTAAACGGTCTTGCGTTACGAAGAGTCGCTTAGTCCCTCCAATGAAGGCAATTCGTTTGCAGCCTTTTTTGATAAAATATTCGGTCGCATCAAAACCAGCTTGGACATTGTCGTTATCGACAAGAGGGATAAAGGGTGAAATGGATTTTCCTAGGATAAGGAAGGGGAACTGCTCATCAGCGACCAGTTTGACCAAGGGATCTTCCTCTTCGGCATAAAGGAAGATCAAACCATCCACACGTTTACCGTAAACCATCTGTGAAATAGCTTTAAGGCGCTCTTTTTCATCTTTACCTGTTGCAATCTGAATAGCATAGTGGTTTTCAGAAGCGACTTGGGCGATACCACGGAGGACAGATGGGAAGAAAGGATTTTGATAGAAGGCGTCTGAGTCGTCAGGAAGAACCAAGCCGATAACTTGGGTATAACTGCTTACCAAACTACGAGCGTTGAGGTTGGGGTGGTAATTGAGCTCCTTCATAGCCTTGCGAACGCGTTTTTTTGTTTCGTCGCTAATGGTTGATTTATTTTGAATAACACGGGTTACAGTTGAAGGCGAAACACCAGCAGCCTTGGCCACGTCTTTAATCGTAACGGGCATAAAAATCTCCTATTTATGGTAATCTGGATCACGGAAATGTGTTTTATAAAAGATAGTGACCAGATACAGAACAAAAAGAATGTTTTGTACAGTAATCAGAGTTGTCATATTTTGGCCAAATAAGCCCAAAATAAGCGTAATCAGAGTAGGTAAACCTAAACAGTTCAAGATAAAATGATAGCACTCTTTAAAGGTCCTAAATGAAAAGAGGCGTGATTTCTTAGTGATATAAAGGAGAAGACTAGCCCCCAGAGAGACGATAAAGAAATTCAAACCAAAGAGGAAGCTAGCACCGAGAACTAGGAAGAGACTGATATAGACGCGATTCTGCTGGTACCAGTCTTTAGAAATGGCTTGGGTCAAGCTGTCTTTACTTTTGAAACTTTCAGTCTTAATCGCTCGGTAAGAGATACGGGTCAATTCCTTGCTTTCCTTGCTGATGACTAGTTCTTTCGTATCGAAATGCAGTTGCAAGTCCTTAGGTAATTCCTTGCTTTGACTTGGACCGATTACAATAGAAGGTGCTTGATTAGCTGTTCCTGTATAAGTTAATGTGCCATCAACAATTCTAGCATGTTCAGAGAGATCCTGGACAACCTCATCTGTAAGAGGCTCATAGACATTATCGATAAAGGTTTCTAGCGGATAAGTCTCCTGTGAGCTGTTTTGAATGGCAATGGGTACCATAGACAAGCTGATAAGGAAGATACTGGTAAAGAGAAGCTGAAACCAGTTGAGCCCGAAACGTTTGGACAGGGGCTTACGAAATCCCCAAATACTTGAAAAATAGGAAAATGGATATGGAAGCATAGGTATCTTTCTAAAAGGTGTTTTCTATATGAGTATTATTATATAGAGAAATGTGCTTTATTTCAAGTCTAGGAGACAAATTGCTTGCTTTGCAAGATAGTTTTTTATAGTCACAAG
>BNJS01001164.1_pt1 | contig 60368 bp, 101 predicted proteins | sample 8540461 | NCBI WGS metagenome assembly BNJS01 (sample SAMD00202454, study PRJDB9452) | human saliva metagenome | isolation source: human saliva | place: Japan
TCTCCTCCCATAACGACAGCACTATAAAATGCCAATAGTGATAGTGTATTCCAAGTGGCATGACTCAGCATAGAGACTACAAGGCTGTTATAATGACGACTCAAGACATTAAACACCATTCCACCAATAAAAAATACGATGAAACGTTCCATATCAGCATGTAACAAGGCAAAGGTAAAAGCTTGCTACAATCATTGCACCAAAGACACCTAGCTTACTGTCTTTATAGGCATGGTAAACTGCCCCTCTAAAAAGCAACTCCTCTGTAAAAGGTGCTAAAACACCGACAGTGACCAAAAGCAACAACAAATCCAATACCGTTGCCTGATTTGGGAAAAAAATGCAGTTAAGTCTTGTGCTTCAATGTCTCTACCCATCACGATTTGAAAAGCATACATATAAAGATTGCCCGCCATAAATAAGACCAAGCCTACTAAAATTGCAACAGTGTAGGCAGACTTTTTTTCCGGCAAATGCAAGCCAAACTTTCTAAAAACTACCTTATCTCGCCCATAATACCACCAAAAGAGCCAAAAAGAATGATGCTGTTTTGCACCAAAATAATGGTAAACAAGCGATAAACCCCTTCGATATGAAAGGTTTCCATCGCACCTGTCGCTAAAGAAATGGCAATATAACCAAAAAAATACGCTACCAAGAATAATACTTATCTTATACCAAATTGATTTATCCATTCTATCCTCCTATTATTAAAAAAACGACAGGTCAATGGATGACCTGTCGTTTTTTAAAATCCCAAAAATAACCGTTGCTACAAGCATGTAGTTTACTAGACCCAAAATATCTACCACCATGGTGATAAATGGTGCCGAGGCGACGGCCGGATCTTTCTTCACCAACATAAAAATCAGCGGTACCACGGTCCCCATCAAGGCAGCAGTAAAGTTATTGATAAATAAGGTAATCCCTACCACAAGACCAATTTGGAAATTGTCTTTCCAAAAAGTTGCAATCCCCATGACCAATAAACCTATGGTCAACCCAAGGATTAAGCCTACAATAACTTCCTTGGCAATGGTACGAATTGCTGTTTTAGGCGTAATGCTTCCTGTCGCTATCCCACGCACAGTAACTGTGGATGACTGGGTACCAACATTACCTGCCAGCCCTGTCAAAAGTGGAATAAAGATAGACAAGGCTGCCACTGTCTGCAATTTGACCTCACTGGCAGAGAGTACCGATCCACTACCCAATTCCCCAAGGATCGTGATTAAAAGCCACGGCATCCGTGCCCGATAGGCATTAAAGACAGTGGAATCTTCCTCACCTTCACGCTCAGAGGTACCCGCCATACGATAGATATCTTCGGTAGCCTCTTCATGGATGACATCGACGATATCATCGACTGTGATAATCCCTAAGATATGCTCTTCATCGTCCACAACAGGTAAAGCAAGAAGATTGTACTTGCTCATCAAGTCAGCGACTTCTTCTTGGTCGGCGTGAACATTAACCGATAATACATCAGGTATCATGATTTCCGCGACGGTAGAATTTGGATGGGCAACAATGAGTTCACGCAAAGAAAGTATCCCTACCAAACGATTGCTTCCATCAATGACATAAATATAGTAAATGGTTTCTGCATCTGGTGCAAAAGAGCGAATCAACTCTATCGCTTTTTCTACCTCAACAAATACAGGCACGACAACAAATTCCGTTGTCATCAATCCACCGGCAGTATCCTCTTCATAAGTCAAAAGATCTGTAATATCATCTCTAAACTCATCCTCAAAGAGAGATAGCACTCTTTTTTGTGTGTTTTCATCAACATCAGCCAATAAGTCCGTCGCATCGTCTGTAGAAATTTCATCAGTGATGAGTCTAGCTTCTTCCTCAGATACGTTAAGGAGGAGCTCACTAAAAAGTTCCCCATCACCAAGCTCATTTAAAACGATTGCCATATCTTCTGGCTCTAAGGCACTAATATAAGCAAGCTGATCTTCTCTATCTTCTAAATTATCAATAAATTCTGCAATGTCTTCTGCTTTGGTATCTTGCCAAATTTGGCGAAGATTTTTCCTTATCTTCTTCAGTTTCTGGTCGTTTTGGAATTGGCATATTTTCCATTTCCATAAAATCTCCCCTTTTACATCAAGTTACTCTTGTCAAAGCCAAGTTCAAGGAGGATATGACCCTTATCTTGCCAATCACGTTTTACCTTGACCCAGAGTTTGAGATACACTTCCTCTCCCAGCAAGTGTTCAATATCTTTTCTTGCTAAAATACCTATTTGTTTCAAGAGTTTGCCACCTTTGCCGATGACCATACCTTTTTGACTATCCCGCTCCACATAGATAAGTCCATGAATGATGAGCTTGTCATCTCTCTCACGTCGCTCCATTAGTTCAATGGTCACTGCAGTGGAATGAGGAATCTCTTCTTCTGTGAGCATAAATACTTTTTCACGAATCAGTTCTGCAACCACCTGACGTTCAGGCTGATCGGTAATAATATCTGATGGATAATAGGCTATCCCTTCTGGTAAGGCTTTTTAGGGTCACTTCAAAAAGCCTATCCACATTATCACCCCTGTAAAGCAGAAATAGGGAAGATTTCTGTAAAATTATAACGTTCTTGCCATTGAGCAATCAAAGCCAATAGGTCTTCTTTTGCTAATAAGTCAATTTTATTCAAAAGAAGATAGACTGGTATTTTGAGACGCTTAAAGCGTTCGATAATATAAGCCTCGCCACCACCAAAGGCCTTCGTCGCATCAACAACATAATAAACAATATCCCCTTCAAAAAGGCCTGCATTGGTTGCCTCTGCCATATACTCTCCCAAACGATGTCTAGGGTTTGTGGACACCTGGTGTGTCCACAAAGATGACTTTAGCTATCTTTATCATTGTAAATACCTAGGATACGGTTTCTCGTCGTTTGTGGTTTATCTGAGACAATGGCGATTTTTTTCGCCTAGGATATGGTTGAGCAAGGTGCTCTTTCCTGCATTTGGTCGTCCAATCAAGGACACAAAACCAGATTTCAATTAATTTTTCCTCCTTCAGAGTAAAGGCATGAGGCAATAGTTCCGAAAATTTATAATATCGCTTTTCCTTAGTTTTTAGGGCATAGACGCCCACTAGCGTACGCGGTGAAAAAAATTCACTCATCACTTGCAAGCAAGCACCACAAGGCAAGGGCAAAGTATCTGCCACAATTGCCAAGGCGACAAAATCTTTATCGCCTTGAGTCAAAGCAGAAGTTAGCGCAACACGTTCTGCACAAAGGGTCAAACCATAGCTGGCGTTTTTCTACATTGACCCCTTTGTATATCTTGCGTTTTGTTGTTAAAAGTGCCGCCCCTACTCGAAAATGAGAATAGGGGGCATAAGCATGCTCACGAACGCTCTGAGCTTCCATAAAAAGACGAGCAAAAATCTTTTCTACGGTATTATTTGGCTTAATCATCTCTACTAATCCCTACTTCACATAGTATCTGCTCTTCATGTTGACGCATTTCTTTTTTATCACTCTCTAGCATGTGATCATAGCCTCTGAGATGAAGCAAGGAATGCACAAATAGATAGGAGAGTTCTCTTTTTAAACTATGGTTATATGACTCTGCTTGAGCTTTGGCATGTTCTAGAGAAATCACCACATCACCATAAAGCAGAGGCACTTCATTGGTTAGATCATCATCTCGTTCATACTGAGGAAAAGACAAGACATCTGTTGAGACATCCTTTTGCCTGTATTCACTATTAATCTGGCGAATCATCTCATCATCAACAATTGTCATATCAATCAAGGCACGAGTAGGTACTTCTTCCAAACGACAAAATGCCGCTAGTAACTCATCAAAGGTAGCAATAACCTCATCTTCCAATCTTTCCTCTATTTCATAACTTATCTCTAAAGGCATAATTTCCTACTTTCCATTGAGTTGTTCTTTACTAGGGTACTCTATTCGCTTGTGATAAAGCCCCGCCATTACCTTTGTGCAAACCTCTGTGATCTTGTCAATATCTTTAAAGGTGAGATTACATTCTTCAAATTGCCCATCTGCCAACTTTCCATTGATGAGCTGACGAATAAATCCAGAAATCTGTCCCCTAGTGACACCTTTTTCTAGAACGTACTGCTGCCTCTACGGTATCAGCTACCATGAGTATGGCCGCTTCTTTAGTTTGAGGTTTCTTCTGATGATAGCGAAAATCACTGGCATTGACACTATCATCCAATTGTTTTGCTTTCATATAAAAATAGCCTACTATCGTATCACCATGATGTTGGGCAATGAGGTCAATAACTGCTGGGGGAAGTTTTTCTTTTTTAGCTAGGCTGACACCATCTTTTACATGGGATGTAATAATCAATGTCGAAAGTACGGGACTAATCTTATCATGTGCATTTTCACCAGAAAACTGATTTTCTGAGAAAAAAGCTGGACGCTTTAGTTTACCTATGTCATGGTAATATGCTGCTGCCCTCACTAAAAGTCCATTTGCACCCAACTCATCAGCAATTGCCTCACCTAAATTGGCAACCATCACACTGTGGTGATAGGTACCAGGTGCCTCTTGTAGCAAACGTTTCAACAAGGGTTGATTTGGATTTGCCAAGTCAAGCAAGGTCATTGGTGTTGTAATTTTAAAACCATTTTCCAAATAAGGTAAAATACCTAGTGCAAGTACAACAGATAAAAATCCACTACCAAAGGCATAAAGTAAGCTATTTAATACTGCCATCAAAGCCTGACCTTTTAAAAGGCCCAGGCTAATCACACCGATACCATTAAAAACACCTATGGTCAGTGCCACTTTCAAAAGATCACCACGCTTGGACAAACAACTCGTCTGTGCAATCCCAGCTAAACTACCTAAAATAGCTACAAAAGACAAACTGAGAGACACCAGTATAGACAATCAGATAAATGGAAAAAATGAGAAGCATAAAAATACTGTCTTTTTGGCTACGTAAATAAGAAATCAACATTGCACCAAGTGCCATAGGTAAAAGATAACCTGATACATTGATCTCCCCTTGAACATGACCTAATTTTTAAAGCTAAGGTCAAAGGCATAAAGACAACTTCTACTAAAGAGACCACCAAAAAGACTTTTAATGTTTTTGCCATTCCATCTTATATTCAGAATAATACCTTGCGTAACAATACATCAAAAAAAATGTCAAACACAGTGTCAATGCCACGCCAAGGGCATAAAACCATGTCGGTAAATCACTACTCAATCCAAGGGCTATCAAAGCTTGATATTGCTCATTGGTGACAACATCACCCTTATTGATAATAGTTTGACCTTTTTTTAAGGTATGAGAAACTGGCTCGACAGACTTTGTCACCAATTGTTGTTTTTTTCCTTTGTAGCAGCTTCATCATAGACTGCCGTAGGATAAAATTTAACATCTTGTAAGATATCTTTTAAAAGCGTTTTTTCTATTTGATTCAACGTCGTTGCTTCATCTATTGTCTTCAAGATATTGTTATAGGCACTTGATAAATCTTCCTCTGTTACACCCTTATTCATCACTTGACTAGCAAAATAAACTGTAATTGCATGTAAGCTTTCCACACTAGCCTCATTTAATTTTTAAGATGCTATCATATTGATCTTCACTACCAGAGAGTTTCAAACTTTCTTTCAAGCTATTAATTTTTCTCTTCTTTGGTCGTCGTGCTATCATCTATAATTTTTATAAAGTGTATCAAATTTTTTGGTCAATATCCACCAAAGTAAAAGGTATTAAAAGCTTTCCATAGACATCCTATTGACCTTGGAGACACCTTTTAGTGCCTCTTGTCTCTTTGCCTCAGTTGCTTCAATATCTTCATAAGTTAGTGAGCGATCTGCTAAAACATCGTTAGATGCCACAGTGCCGACTTCCCAGTGGGTTTGTTCAGGTATTGCACCATAAGACAATAAGATAAAAAGCAATATAAAACATATCCCGATAAAAAAAGAGAGAACGGTATCACTATCCTTCCATTTTTCTGTAGTGAACTTCTTAGCGATCTCTCTAAATTGATTTTTGCATACGAACTCCTTTATTTGTTCAACTTATCATATGCTTTTAATAATTTTTGCTACCACAGGATGGCGCACCACGTCTCTGGCAACTAGTTTTTGAAAAAAACCAATTTCCTTAATATCACCTAAAAATCTCACTTGCCTCAATTAGACCACTGGAAGTCACCTTCGGTAAATCAATTTGAGTGATATCCCCAGTTACGACTGCTTTTGAGCCATAGCCGATCCGTGTCAAAAACATCTTCATTTGTTCACTGGTCGTGTTTTGTGCCTCATCCAAGATAATAAAGGCATCATCTAAGGTACGACCTCTCATATACGCAAGAGGTGCTAACTCAATAATACCCCGCTCAAGATAGCGTTCAGCCACCTCTTGTCCAAGGGTAAAATAAAGGGCATCATAAAGTGGTCTCAAATAAGGATCAATCTTTTTCTTGTAAATCACCAGGCAAAAAAATCCGAGCTTTTCTCCCGCTTCAACCGCTGGACGAGTCAAGATAATTCTTTCCACTTCTTTACGTTTTTAGGGCACGTACTGCCATCACTACAGCCAAAAAAAGTCTTTCCTGTTCCTGCTGGGCCTATCCCAAAGGTGATTGTTTTTTTCTCAATCATTTTTTTAGATAGTCATACTGCCCCAAAGTCTTAGCAAGAATCGTTTTACCTCTTACTGTGGTAAAAATCTCTTTTAAACTTTCCAGACTCTTTTCTTCCTCACTCAAAAGCAAGCTCTAGGGCATAAGTGACATCAGTATTTGCAATTTCTCTTGAAGCTGCCAAAGTTTCTAAGCTCGTAAGTACTTTTTTTCACTAGCTCAATACTCTCAGCACTACCCTCAATATGAACTAGCCTCCCTCTAGAACCTAGCACAACAGGTAGTTCATTTTCTATTGTTTTAAGATGACACTCCATACTACCAAAAAAATATTATTTGCTAATTCATCTGTTTTGAGTTCAATACTTTCCTTCACCGATAGCCCCCTTATTTTTCCCATTATACCCTTTATACTAAAGCCTTTTGCAAGAATACAACTTTCATTTATCTTTGGATATTATCCTAAAAAGCACGACCGCTAAAAGTTTCGTTTAACTTTTAGCGGTCGTGCTATCTATTGTCAAAATCATTTGATTTTTTTACGCTCTTCTAGTGCCTCAATTTGCTGAAGCAAAAATTCAGAAAAAGCTACCTTCAACTACTTCTGCTTCACCTGTATCATACCAATCAAGGCTAACAATTTGATTGTTTTTTTATCAAAAGCAAAATATCCGATCTCCATCACCAATAATAGATAAAAATGGAATATAATCCGTAAAGCCTTCCTCATGTAAGGCTTTTGTCTTAAGACGAAGATTCAAAAAATCAGGTATCACATCTGATAGCCCATAGACCATAATACCACGGCAAAACGTCCAAAACGGTGCCACATCAAAGGCCTCACCCTGTGGCCAAATTTCTTCCCTTACTTCCATGTAAAGACCACCTAAGGGCGACATGGTAAATACTCTAAACTCATCAGGAAGCTTGATATGATACTGATTTTCAAATGCCTGAATTTCCTCTTCAGATGGCTCATGACCCATACAAGCTGCGGTTTCGTAAGTCTTTGAATCATAACTGCGAAAATAGTCATACACCTTTTCTAGTGACATTATTCACACCCTTTTTCTATCCACTACAATTTAACCATTTAATCCACCACATTCAACTTCATAGGCACCATTTATCTCCATTTCCGCTAAGTGACCAAGCAAATAATCTGGATCACTATCCAAATCAAGGGAAAATTCACTATTTCTTCCGTTTAGAAAGAGACTGACATTATGGACAAACAAAGCCTTTTTAAAATCATCCTCTGAAATTTTTTGTTCTGCATCAAAATCACCTTGCGCAATCATCTCATTGACCACTTCAATATAGTGATCGTTTTTCTGCCATAAAAGCATCCACGACCTTTTTCTCTATTGGCATTCAGCCAGTTGATTTTTTTCAAGAACCCTATCACTATCTTCTTCTGTTTTTTTCTTCAAGTGTCAAAAAAAACGTCTGTCACTCTTCCCCAAATCATCATTTTTGCCCATGTATTCACCACTATCATCTACAGTAAATTCATTTTCTCCAATAAGGATGGTCTCGGTCATAAAAAAATGCTGCCTCCCAATCTAAATTTTATTCGCTAAGCTTGCTTTTTTTGTATAGTGCTATTAATTTTTTTGGTAGATGTTGAATATTCTTTTCACAAAGCCTATAGAGTTCTAACCCCTTTGGTGTAAAACCAAATTTTTTTCAATATAGGCCAAGACAAAATCACCTTGTAGACTTTGATGTTCGCCATCACAGGTTAAAAGATAATCACAAACCAGCTGATGGTATTTCTCATCTGCCAAACCTAAGCCAAAGACAGCAAAAAGTACCTGGCATTGCACAAAACTCATTTTCTAGATTATGGTACCATTCAAATTCATTCATTGCCAGGCGAGCATAGTTTTTCAAGCTTAGCATATAAATTTGGGTAACGCATCATATTAGCAAATAGCCGATGTACACCTTTTTTGGGCAGATGTTTGATTGGCAGATAAATTTTCTCGCCCCCTCTACATTCAATCGCATAGGTCTTGGGAAAGCCACATTCAAGCAAAAGCACACAGATAGTCTAAAAATCTTTTCATAAGTCTCTTCGCACTCTTCTTTGATGGTTATTTTTTTATCGTTGCAAAGACATCATTGGCAACACAAGAGTACGCCTTTGTCTTGGTTTCTGCAAGCGCCTGAGGTAAGCGACCACTGCCATGTTTTTTCATTTTTTGGGGTAGCCTACTACCTAGTGCTGTGACAAAATAAAAGATTTCCTTGGTAAAAATCCTATCCCAGCTCTGTCCATACTTCGTAAAACAAACCGCAATATAACAAGCAAATTGAAAGTGTTCTTCTGATAGGCTATAGCCAATAGCTTCTTTTTTTAGTACCCATTGATGTGTAAAATCATCCTCACTAGCATCAAAGAAAAAAAAGGATCACGCACAACTCGTTCAATCCATGTACTCAAAGCCATATACACTTCCCATTGCCAACCACATAAAAATCCTTATCTTCTCTGCAAAAGCTTCTGCTGCTTCGCTTACAAATCCAGAGCGTTGTAGCGTAAAAAGATAATAGTTCAACACTGCACCCACCAAAATTTCTTTGCCCTCAATTTTAAAACATGGATAGGAGGGATAGCCTTTTTCTGCCCTTGTCTTTAATGGACGAAGCTCACCTTTTTGTATCCCCTCAACACAAGCGTCAAAATAGACACACAAAGTTTCATCTTCTAAAAACATCATCAAATAAAAGATACTTTCGTTTGCCCATTAGCTCACCTACCCTTCATTCAAACTTTATCAGCTTAACTTGTTTTTGATACATATTATTCTCCAAATCAGAAAATGGATGCCACAGTAAATCATCTAGGGTGATATTAGTATCTGCATCATAACCCTGTTGTTTTTGATACTCATCTACTCGAATGATAAATTGTTGTAGCGTCCTCTGTTCAAATTGATAACTATAGTTATTGCCTCTCATCATAAGAGAAGCAAATTTTTTCTCAATGACATCTAAAAATAAAATAGGACAATAAATCCTATCACTTTCTTTATAGTAAACCTGCGCTTTTTAAAAAGGAGATAACGCCCATCTTGACTGTAAAAAGGCTCTTGTATAGGAAATAACAATGAGGTGAGGTTGAGTAGTAGCTGGGGCTGACTTTTAGTATGCAAAACAGCTAAATAGCCCATTTCCGTGCCCATTCTCACTTCACCAATCGCATAAATCAGACAAGCTGTGTCAGACTTTTCATGCCATGCCATTTTTTCCAAATACCATGGATAGGACTCATATCTATCCCAATCCTTTAAACTCGTATAATCATACTGCCAACCGCCAATTTCCATGTTTTCTCTCCTCTAGCAACAGCCTACTTTGTATGCTCTATTTCACCTCACCTTATTGGCTTGATTTCATAAAAAATGCTTGATCAATTTCATCTACAGTCATTTCAGTATGTACAGCTGAAGGTTTGTTATAAAGTGCCGTCAATAAAGTTCTCACGAAATCTTGAAAGGCTTCAACCGTTTTTTGATTATAGTCAAACGTAGCATAAATGCCACTTGAGCATCTACCCCAATCAGATAAATAGCCTATCACTTCAAAAATGAATCATTATAGGATTCAAAATTCTTTGTTTCCCTACTCTTGAGATACTGTGAAATACAATGATCAAAGGAATCATAAAACTGAGGGGAACGGTAGGGCAATTGATTTCGTTCGGCATTGTGAAAATTGATATCTATAATATGAGACTGGCGCACCACTTCCATTGTTGGCTTATCTTTTTGTTTTTCACTGTTGTTTGAAGATAGGTATAGTGGGTCTCCTTATCAAAGAAAACACCATTTATGACGATCAAGGCACCCCATAGCCCATCTGTATATTGGAATACCATGACAGCACCATTGGTATATTTACTTTCTACTGGCATAGGAGGAGCGACTCTTTTTTTCGGTCTTGCTTTTTTTAACACTGATTTTTTTCTAAAAAAATTCTGCTAGATAACGTCTTCTTTGTGCTAAAAATTCATCATCTGCACCTAGTTCCTCACTAAGCGCTATATCCAGATCACTTTGAATAATTGCTTTGACTTCCAGTAAAAATTCCTCATCTAGCTGACCCACTTCCCACAAACAATGTGCCAAACTAAAAAAAGCACATTAAACCTATCCTCATCCTCTTCATCAAGCAATAAGTCATTTTTTTGATCTCACTTGGACCCTCACCACGATTATATCTTAAGAAAAAAATTCTTCTTCAGTCTCACATGAGACATCATTTCCAAAAATTTCTGCACTCCACGTTCCCATAATGACCTCCCTTTATTCTTCTATCTAAAGCTTAGATTAAAATACTGCCAATAAAAAAATCAATCAAAAAAACACTAGCTTCCACTAGTCTCATCAATTATAAAAAAATGCCTCTATCAAAAATGACAAAGGCATTTTTTTATTCAGTTTATAAGTAAGAACAAAGTACCTTGGCCTCTTTATCCTCTAGTTGTTCAAAGAGTGGTTGATAGGCGAGCAAGGCTTGATAAGTGTAATAATAAAAACTATAAAACAAGTCATCTGGAAATACCTCGTCTTCTTCATAACGCAGCTCATCTGCTGCTTCATCATAATCCTCTGACCACAAGTAGACTTCTCTGATCATATCTGTAAACTGTGGTAGCGGGGCGCTATGCACCATCTTTTTCCACCTCATGGATGACTTTGGCAAGGATGACAAAAAGCTCTAGTAATTCGCTTACAAGATAGGCAGCAAGCTTATTTTTTCTCCCTTTCCTCTACAGCCTCTTTAAAAACTCGCAAAAGAAAAAAATCAAGGCAAAGGGCGTTGCCTGCCAAAAGGTATCTTGATGCTCCATATTGATGGCTAGGGCTTCTCCTGCTTCTGCCATCGCCTTCTTATCTTCCATCTTTTTGTAGTATCTTGATATATTTGGGAAAAATCAGTCGCCCTACCATAAACTGTCGGTAACCTATGCCATGGTATTTCCTCAAGTGTGACCATTTGAATATACTTTTTTTGTTTCCTTTGTCATCTTGTTTTCCCCTACTTTGAAAGACGCTAGCTTACTATCACCAATTTCCTATTCTTCCCTCACTTCAAATGGTTCTGCCTCAAAGATACCTTCTTCATTTTTTTAAAGTAGGCACTATTATAAGGTGATGCTAAAAAAAGGCACTATCATAGGATCATAATTGCAAATCGTGTTTAACGTGTATAAGCTTAAATTATCAGGATTATTGGTATAGTCATCATCTTCATCGCCTGCAAAAAAATCGCCAACCACTATCCACTTTTCCAAATGCAGTATCACTGTCAGGTATTTCTCGATACATGTAACCAACCCTCTGACCATCCACGGTAATCCTATCTGTGGCAATACAGCCATCAGGTTCATCCCAGTCCACCAAGATAGCTTTTCAAATCTACCTTTTTAAACACTTTTTTTCCATCATATTTCACCTCGTTTAAAGATAGCCTTACCAATCTCTTTCTGCCAAGGCTGTTTCTAGGTCAATATCAATGTTAAAGTATTCTAAAATATCGCCAATCGTCGTTGCGATACTATCCCTTGCCATGGTTTCAAGCTCGCTATCGTGTTCGTAAAATTCTTCCTGTAGGTCATTTATGGCTAAGGTCATGGTATCAAGTGACTCTTGAATGACTGCCTCATCCTTTTCACCACTTTCAAGGCGTTCAATGACTGGAATAATCAAGTCCTTAACTTTATCAACAAGAAATTTAGGATAGTAGTCATCATTAACCATATCTTCTAACAAAACATAATTTTTCATCAAATTTTTTTCATCACACTATCTCCTTATGATTTATTTAAACTTGTGCCACTTCTAGTATACGCTTCTTAGCATAATTTTTTTCTATCACTAAATTTTTTTCCTTCACTAATAAAAAAACTAACCTTATCAGATTAGCCTTTAGGACTCATTTAATAAGGTTAGTTTTTTTACTTTATTGCTTGTTATGTTATGGTATACACCAAATAAAATGCTAGCGCTATAGAGATATAAAAAGCCTAGATTAAATAAAATATTTTTTTGTCGTTTTTTTCCTTAGCAGACATTTCTGTATTCTTTACTTGCTTAAGTGCTAAAACTCTAAAAATCATCGAAAGCAAAACCACCCCTGCTAATAATAGATACGTCATGTTATCCCTCTCTATCCCTACTACTCTAGATAGTCAAGTGCCATAGGCCCAATAATAACAGTATCGCCTTCTTGAATACCTGCTTTTCTAAGGGCATCCTCAACACCGATTTTTGGAAATAATATTTAAGAAGCGATTGACTGACTCATCATAATCAAATTGAGTCTTTTGTACCAATCTGATGATTTCCTCGCCTACTACTTCATAAGTTGTTTCATCTACCTTGATGATATTGAAGCCCTTATCTGGTAAGGAAATGGTCACTTCCTCATCGCTATCCAACTCATCTAAGGCACTATAGTCTTCTTTTTGGTAAAGCATTTAAAATCTGACTCAAACGATTCATCAGCTCTTTTAAACCTTCTCCTGTTGCCCCAGAAACAGCAAACACTTCCATTGTTGGATAAGCGTCTTTTTATCTTTTGCAAAGCCTCTTTTACATCTTCTGTAATATCTGTCTTATTCGCAACAAGAACACGAGGCTTATCGAGTAGTTTTTTTCACTATAACGTTCCAATTCTTTATCAACTTTGGCAATATCTTCCAAGGGATCTCTGCCTTCAGAGCCTGATAGGTCAAAGACATGGGCTAAGATACGATTTCTTTCAATATGACGCAAAAATCTATGTCCAAGACCTGCTCCATCAGCAGCACCCTCAATCAAACCAGGAACATCGCAAATGACAAAGGATTCCCCAGGGCCTACCTCGACCATGCCCAAATTAGGCTCGATAGTCGTAAAGTGATAATTGCCAATCTTCGGCTTAGCCTTAGAGACATGGCTAATAATAGTTGACTTTCCGACATTTGGAAAACCTATCAAGCCTACATCAGCCAAAAGCTTCAATTCAAGCTGTAGCCAACGTTCTTCCCCAGCTTCACCATTTTCGGCAACAGCCGGTGCACGATTGACCGAGCTACTAAAGCGTGCATTTCCTCGTCCACCTCTGCCACCTTGAGCGACTAAAATCTTATCGCCATGATGACGCAAGTCAGCATATACCTTACCTGTTTCACTATCTTTTACCACAGTACCTATTGGCACATAGAGGGTGATGTCCTTGGCACCTCGTCCATGTTGATTGGAGCCCTGTCCATGCTCCCCTCGCTTTGCCTTATAGTGCATCTTGTGGCGAAAATCAATCAAAGTACGTAGAGATTCACTCGCTTCAAGGTAGATAGAGCCGCCTCTACCACCATCACCACCCGACGGGCCGCCACGAGGTACATACTTTTCTCGTCTAAAAGCAACGACACCATTACCGCCATCGCCTGCTTTGACGTTAATTTTGGCATAGTCATAAAACATCCTATCCCTCCTCACGATCTAAAAAGTCCTGCTATACGCATTAAATGCTTAGCATTGGTGCTCTGACTACGACCAGTTTTTTTATCGTATAGTCAAATTTTATCTCATCATCCACATAATGTTCTTCAAAGTGGAAGTTTTTTCCCTATAATTTCGCCATTACTTACCATATCTGCCAATTCAAAATCGTGAGTGGTCACAATCCCCACTATCCACGGTTTAGATAATTTGGTGATGGCTGCCTTAGCGCCCTAGGATACGGTCTTTAGAGTTTGTCCCTTTAAAAATCTCATCTACTAAAACAAGCATTGGTTTCTTTTTCACTGGCATAACTCACAGCACGTTTAATGCGTAAAAATCTCGCCATAAAAAGTAGAAATCCCTTGCGACACATCATCACGTACACGCATAGAGGTAAATATCGCCATCGGACTGACCACAAAACTTTTTGCCGCCACTAAGCCTCCAGCGTAGGCCAAGACTGTATTTAAGCCTAACATACGCATAAAAGTCGACTTCCCACTCATATTAGAGCCAGTGATAATCACCATCTCTCCACTTTGCTCATAAGAATTTGAAACTACAGTTTGAGGATTCAACAATGGATGGTAACCATCTTCTACTTTAATATAAGGTGTATCTTGTGTGATAATGGTTGGCAGAGTCGTACGCTCAGGGTAGATACGACCCAAAACACCTAAAGAAAGGTAACATTCTACCTTGGCAATCCAAGAAAGCCAAGCTTCAAAAGAAGTCCCATAGCCTTTTTCCAACGTCTCAAAGAAAGGAGTAAGTTAAAATCCCAAGCAAAAAAACACCGCAAACAATCCAGTAAAACAAAAGTTTTTCTCGCCATTGCCACAGCTCAGCAATACTTTTGCAATTTTTTTGATCCCCTTAGCCACATTGTCTAAGTCTGCCCTCATTTCTTTTTAAGCGCGTGGAATGATAGTCTTTTTTTCTCAGCAAGTCCAATCTATCTTCATAGCCTTTAACACGTTCTACAAAACTTAAAATGATATCACGCTCTTTGGCAAGCATTTCATCAAAAAAATAACTGTTAAGCCAATTTGTGCCAAAACCATACAAATTGGATATAAAGGACTTAGGATACCCATCACACCAAGCCCAATAGCAGCAAGGGTTAAAAAGTGGCATACCTAAAGCGATAGGTAAAAAGAGTGAAGGCACTGGGCTATTGTCTTTAGCATAGGCAATGAGTTCTTTTTCTGCTTCTTCTTCACGTTTACGCTTGCGATCATTAAACTGATAGCCCATTGCTTCAAAAAGATAGGGCAAACGCATCATCTTCTATCAGCTCTTTTACCGCCTCTTGACGCAATTTTAAATCTTCATCAGATTGACCAAGCAAGGTTTTGGCAAAGCACTGACGACCTGCGCTAGTATGGGCAACCGATAAATACTGATAAAGTGAATACTCGCCAAAAAGATCCAAATCTTCTGATAAGGGATCACTTAACCCTTCATACCAATCACCGGTATCTGAAAAAAACTCTGCCATTTATTGGAAAGACGTGCTTCATAGCGATCTAAAATAACAAGTTTTGTCTCTAAAAAAACGAACACTTTCCATTGCCTTAGTAAAAACAGACACAAAGTAAGAAAACGCCAAGAGAAAAACAATTGCTAGACCTAAAAGCACAATCATATCTCGTCTAAAATACTCCGCCACAGAAACAATGATACCAAGGGCAAATAATAGACGCATGTTGCTGGCAAATCTCACTTTTTTCTTGGCACTAGTTAATTTTTTTATCAATATCTTCTTTATACTGTGCTATTTTCTCTAAATTCAAAATAACCCTCCTTTCTTATACAAAAAGAGGATGACCCGAAAGTCATCCTCCATATAAAGCATTCCCTACACTGCATATACGCTAACTTGGGTTCTCTTTTTGCCTAATCTTTCATATTTTTACAACACCATCAACTGTTGCAAATAATGTATCGTCGCCGCCTTTACCAACATTTACGCCTGGATGAATCTTTGTTCCTCTTTGGCGATAAATGATGTTTCCAACTCTTACGACTTGACCATCAGATTTCTTTGCACCAAGGCGTTTCGCACGAGAATCACGACCATTCTTAGTACTACCTACCCCTTTTTTTAGATGCAAAAAGCTGAAGATTCATTTTTACCATATCTTGCACCCCCCTATGTGCTACGCTCGTCTATAAAGGCTAATATACTTACCATAATCCTCTGTCATTGATGCTATGCCGAGTCTAAATGTCTCTATAAGCGCATTTACCACAGCGACTGACACCTCATCTTTTTGGCATCTGGATAATGATTTCTGCTTGTCCTTCATTGAGACGCTGTTTTAAAAATCTCACGCCATGATACTCTAAACTATTAACTGTGGCAATTGCTAGTGCACTCACCCCAGCACAAACAATATCGGTTCCCTGTTCCGAAAAGTTTGCATGACCCTTGACTCTAAAACCTATACGTCCTTTTTGATAAGTCTTCCTTTATATGAACCTTTATCAAAACTAACCTTCAATTTTTTTCTACGACAACTTTAGTGAATGGTTGACGATGACCTTTTTTTACGACGATAGTTTTTCTTTTGCTTTGAACTTGAAAACAACTACTTTCTTTGCTTTAGCATTTTCAAGGACTTTCAAAGTCACTTTTTGCACCATCGACATAAGGTTTTCCTACTGTCAACGCACCATCTTTTTGAACCATGAGTACTTTGTCGATGTCAACAACTTCACCAGCTTCTTTATGGAGAAGCTCGATAGAAAAAGCTCTTGTCCTTCTTCGACTTTGTACTGTTTACCACCAGTTTCAATAATAGCGTACATTCATTACACCTTCTTCCCGAGAATACTCGCTGTCATAGGTGCTATGCTTAAAACCTATGGAACAAGCGGTTTCGATCTGGATCATACCACATCAATTAATTATTATAAGTGAAAGTTTTAGCGGCGTCAAGCCTTTAACGTCATTAAAAATACCTCTAAAAAAATTCCAACATCTGAAATAATATTTTTTTAAACACTTTAAACACTAAAACTTCATTTAATTTATTTTTTTGTAAAAAAATGCTTGCATTTTTGTTTTTTTAGTTTGTTATGATACTAAAAGCAGTTGGCCGACATAGCTCAATTGGCAGAGCAGCTGATTTGTAATCAGCAGGTTGCGGGTTCGAGTCCCATTGTCGGCTTTAAGACCTTAGCAGATGCTTTGGTCTTTTTTTATTGCGCTTGACAAAATCAAAGTCTCTGTGATAGATTTAATTTGTTGCTGATGTAGCTCAGTTGGTAGAGCAGCTGATTCGTAATCAGCAGGTCGACGGTTCAAGTCCGCTCATCAGCTTCATTTGATAAAAAAGACCGAAGTGAGTTTTCTCACTTCGGTCTTTTTTGTATTCAATCTTTTCCTAAAAGCATCATTTCCTGACAGCGTTTATAGACCATTTCAGGCGTTCTATCTGTTCTTCTTGCCACTCCAGTTTCAAGTGCAGCTTTAGCCACTGCCATGGCGACTTGAGGTGCCACATTGGTGTCTAAGCTATGTGGTATAACGCAATCTTTGGAGAGATTTTCACCCACTGCATTTGCTAAAGCATTAGCAGCAGCAATCTTCATTTCTTCATTGATGACGCTCGCCTCTACATCAAGTGCCCCTCTAAAAATTCCTGGGAAAGCCAAGACATTATTTACCTGATTTGGAAAATCGCTTCTACCTGTACACACCACATAAGCACCTGCCTCAAAGGCATCCTCAGGCATAATTTCAGGTACAGGATTGGCAAGGGCTAGGATGATAGGGGTCTTTGGCCATAGATTTTATCATCTCTTTGGTGACAACTCCTGCAACAGATACACCCAAGAAAAATATCTGCACCTTTCATGGCTTCTGCAAGATCACCTTGTCTTTTTTTCTTGGTTAGTTATTTTCGCAAGGGCTGCTTTTTTTCTTTATTGAGTCCTTCACGACCCTCATAAATTATCCCTTTGCTATCCACTAAAATGAGATGTTTTACCCCATAATGTAGCCATAATTTAGCAATGGCGATAGCTGCTGCCCCAGCTCCATTAACAACAACTTTAATCTCACTGATATCACGATGGGTCAATTTAATGCAGTTTAACAGGCAAGCTGTCGCAATAATGGCTGTCCCATGCTGATCATCGTGGAAAATAGGAATGTTACAAATCTCCTTTAATTTTTTTCCTCTATTTCAAAAACACCTCGGTGCAGAAATATCCTCAAGATTGACCCCACCAAAGGTAGGCTCTAAGAGCTTGACAAGATGAACAATTTCATCAACATCCTTTGTCCCTACACAAATCAGGGAAGGCATCAACCCCACCAAAGGTCTTAAAAAGTACTGCCTTACCTTCCATAACAGGTAAGCCAGCCTCAGCACCAATATCACCTAAGCCCAAGACTGCTGTCCCATCACTAACAACAGCGACATAGTTGCCTTTATTGGTATAGGTATAAATATCTTTAGGATTTTCATAGATTTTTTTACACGGTTCTGCAACACCAGGAGAATATGCCAGGGTCAAATCTTCTGAAGTTCTCACTTTGACCTTGGAGTGTACAGCGATTTTTCCCAACATTATCCTTGTGCATTTTTAAGCGCTTTTTTTGTTCCATACTTTCCATTTATCATCTACTCCAATGTTCCAAATATTCTATCGCCAGCATCGCCTAAACCAGGCATGATGTAACCATTTTCATTCAAAACTTTATCTCTGGCCGCCAAGTAAATTGGGACTTCTGGATGAGAAGCATTTAAAAACTCTATCCCTCTATCTGCACCTAACAGCCCGACAAATTTGATTTCTTTGGCACCCTTATCTTTTAGGAAGCTTATCGCATCAACGGCAGAACCACCTGTTGCAAGCATAGGGTCAACCACGATACAAACTGCCTTATCAATATCTGTTGGTAGTTTTTGCATAATAAGCTTCTGGCTTAAGGGTAGCTTCGTTGCGTGCTAAACCAATATGACCTACACGTGCATTGGGTAAAAGGGTCTGCAAACCCTCAATCATACCCAAGCCAGCACGTAAAAATAGGAATAATCACAATATTGTGTTCATCCACTACCTCACATTGGGCAACACCAATTGGTGTCGTCACTTCAATTTTTTTCAGTTTTTAGGTCATTGGTGACTTCATAAGCCATGAGCATCGCCAATTCTTTGACTCTTTGGCGAAACTCATAACTTTTTGGTTTCCTTATCTCTTAAGGCAGCAATTTTATGACCAATAAGTGGATGATTAAAAATATGAACCTTACTCATATTTTGCCTCCTAATCTTGATCAGGATAAAGTGGATAGTTATCTGTTAATGCTTTAACACGTGCCTTTGCTTCATCATAAGCCTTGTCCACTAAAAACAAGTTTAAAGATTTCAGCAAGTTCTACCATGTCAGCTTCATTCATACCACGTGTGGTCACAGCAGGTGTCCCAAGGCGTATCCCACTGGTGACAAATGGGGTCTCATTGTCAAATGGAATAGTGTTTTTTTATTACAAGTAATATTGCATTCATCCAAGATAGCTTCCGCCTCTTTACCTGTTAAGCCAACGGATTTGACATCTACTAAAATCAGATGATTGTCTGTTCCACCACTAACCAATCTAAAGCCTTTTTGGCTTAGGGCTTGGGCAAAAGCATTGGCATTTTTGACAACATTTTCAATATAAACCTTAAAATCATCTTGCAAAGCTTCACCAAACGCCACAGCCTTGGCAGCAATCACATGCATGAGTGGTCCACCTTGAATACCTGGGAAAATCGCCTTATCAATTGCCTTGGCAATGTCTTCATGATTGGTAAGGATGAGTCCACCTCTTGGACCTCTCAAGGTTTTGTGGGTGGTTGAGGTCACAACATCAGCATAAGGAACAGGATTTTCATGCTTACCTGCTGCTACTAGACCTGCGATGTGTGCCATATCTACCATAAGATAAGCCCCGCATGCTTTAGCGATTTCACTCATTTTTTTAAAATCGATAGCTCTTGGATAAGCACTTGCACCAGCAACGATAAGCTTAGGTTGATACTCTAGCGCAACTTGGTGAAAAACATCATAGTCAATGGTTTCAGTGTCCTTATCAACACCATAATCCGCAAAAGAAAAATAAGTCCCACTGATATTTACCGGGCTCCCATGAGTCAAGTGACCACCATGAGATAAATTCATCCCCAATACCTTATCACCAGGCTTTAAGAGGGCATAATAGACAGCCAAGTTAGCATTGGCACCACTGTGCGCCTGTACATTGGCAAAAGCTGCGCCAAAGAGTTTTTTTGCACGCTCACGTGCAAGGTTTTCCACAATATCAACGTATTCACAACCACCATAATAACGTTTGCCAGGATAACCTTCTGCATATTTATTGGTCATCACAGAGCCTTGAGCTGCCATCACAGCTTGAGAAGTAAAAATTTTTCTGAAGCAATGAGTTCAATTTTATGTCTTTGACGACCTAATTCCAAATCAATGGCTTCGCTGACTTCCTTATCTGCCTGTGCTAGATAATGCTTTGTATAATTCATTTCCAAACCCCATTTCTCAAATTTCATCACTTCATTATAAGCCAATCAAATCAATAAAGTCCACCCATATAGGGTGGACTTTTTAAATCAAAACTCAGCTATCATGCTAGGATAATTTTTTTATTATGTGCTTTGGAAAACTGATAGGCTTTTGCCATCACGAAAAAAAGCACTAGCCTGACACTGCCTGTAAATAAGTCTATATAGTTAAACGAAAGATGACGTAGATTACCATCTTCAGCAGTAGTTTCTATAACAAAAAAACTTGAGGATAAACCTCTTTTTAATATGCCTCGGTAAAGCAAAGTCTTTTTCGTCCCACATCGGTACTGACCTCTGCACTTAAACCAATAAAATCATGTAGTTTTTTTCTTGCATGACATGATTTATGGCTTTCATGTCCATAGCGCTTCCTCCTTATAAAAAAATTTAGCCTATATCTACACTTATTCTTTACTCTAGTTATTATAACTTAAGATATAATTTTTTTGTCAAAAAGTAAATTGACTCTAACTTGGTTAAGTGCTACAATTCCGTTGTATTTCAAGCAATTTAATCCTTTTTTTGGGAGGTTACTATATGAAAAATACTCACCTTGACCCTGTTATTGACCTTGTGTCTTTCTGCTTGTGGAACGCCTGAAGTAAATGAAGCCCCATCTGTTCAGGAAACTCCCGAGGTTTCTGAAAAATCACCCCATAATCTCACAGAAGAAATAGGTATTCAATATACTGATAGTCAGTTTAACAATCTGCCGATTAAGGCAACAACTGATGTTTTTGCGATGGATACCGTCATGAGCCTCACTGTCTATAGTAAAGATAAAGAAACAGCCAAAAAGGCATTGACTGATGGTGCAAAAATCCTTTTAGAATTGGACAATACCCTCTCAACCAATATCGTTGACAGTGAACTCTATCAACTCAATAAACTTGGCAACATGGCTTTAGGTGAGGATGGTAAAGCACTGATGAAATCTGCCAAAACCTTTTACCAAAAAACAGATGGTATTTTTAATATCGCCATCTATCCCCTCGTCAAAGCTTGGGGCTTTACAACCAACAGTTTTCAAGTCCCTAGTAAGGAAGAAATTAAAAACTTCTCCCCTTAACTAACTTAAATGATGTCCATTATGATGAGAACACAGGTATCATTGACTTTGAAAAAAAAGGAATGGGGATTGATTTTGGTGGGATTGCCAAAGGCTATGCCAGCCAAAAAGTCATTTCTAAATTTAAAGAGGATGGTATCACCTCTGCACTCATTTCCCTTGGGGGCAATGTCCATCTCTTGGGCAAAAAGCCAACAGGTAAAAAAACTTTGTTGTCGGCATCCAAGACCCAAATAATCCAGAAGAATATTTTTTTGCACTATCCAGTCAAATGATGAATCCATCATCACCAGTGGTGCCTACCAACGTTACTTTGAAAAAGATGGACGCCTTTATCACCATATTATCGACCCACGAACCGGTGAACCGTCCAATCAAGACTTAACTTCTGTGACAATCATCTCTAAAGATTCTACTCTGGCAGATACCTACTCCACCACCCTCTACATCCTTGGCAAGGAAAAAAAGCCATCGCTTATTGGAAGGCACATAGTGATGAATTTGACATGGTACTCGTAGATAAGGATAATAAAGTCTATATCAGTGAGCCACTTGCCTCACGCTATCAAGATAATAACTTTGCTACCCCACAAATTATCAAAAAGTAGGAAACGCATGAAAAAAAGAAAAAAATTTGGATTGGACTGATTGCCCTCGTGTTACTTCTCTCCTTAGGTGCAAGCTACCTTATCAGTCAACAACATCAAGAAGAAAAAAATTGCCACAATTAGCTTAAAGGGCAAGGTGGTAAAAACCATTGATTTAGAAAAGGTAGAAAAACCCTATACCTTTAAACTAGACACAGGGGAAGGACACTACAATACCATCGCTGTTGATAAGGGTAATATCAGTATCATCGAGGCAGACTGCCCTGACCAACTCTGTGTCCATCAAGGTAAAATCACCGATGGACTCAAGCCCATTGTCTGCTTACCCCATGAACTGGTCATACGAATCAATGGCGAAGTCCTAGAGGGTGGGCAAACTCACCAACATGAAGACACCGAGGCAACAGTCGATACCATTGTGCAATAGGAGGTATTATGTCTACAAAACGTCTAACTGTGGTAGCACTCTTTACCGCCATCGCCTTGATTATCTTTGTCATCGAAGCTCAACTGCCCCCTTTAGCACCCATCCCTGGGATTAAGTTGGGGCTAGCGAATATCGTCAGCCTCTTTGCCCTATTTTTGGCTTGGCAAAAAGGAAGCCTTTACGATTCTAATCTTGCGTATCATCCTTGGGAGTATCTTTTTCAGGACATGGGGCAACCTTTCTCTATAGCTTATCTGGTGGGCTACTCTCCTTTATTATTATCTTGATTTTTTTATCGTACCTTTTTCCATCAAAGCACTCTACATTCCATCAATTATTGGTGGGCTATTTCACAATATTGGTCAATTAAGCTGTGCCATTTTTTATCTTGGGCGAACCTCGGCTCTTGACCTACCTACCAGTACTTTTTAATCTCAGGTATCTTGACAGGCTTATTTACAGGTCTATGTGCCCAATACCTCATCAACCATAATCATTTTTCTCCAAAAGCCTTTTTACAGACTGACCATCTAAATAAAAAGCTGGTGTCTTGTAGCAAACCAATCCTATATTGGAACCCTACAAGACACCAGCTTTTCTATTTTAGAGCATCTAAAGTACTACCCTAGTTCATCCTCTGTAAATTCAAATAGCTCTTCCACAGTGACATCAAAGACCTTGGCAATCGCCATTGCCAATTTCAAGGAGGGATTGTATTTGCCATTTTCTAAGTGAATAATCGTTTCTCGTCTCGTGTTGACCATCTCAGCAAGCTCAGCTTGCTTGTAATTCTGCCCTTTCACGATATTCTTTTTACCTTGGTGACTAGAGCCATCTCATACCCCTTTGATATCCATAATGATGAATAGAACGGTACGCAAAATCGAAAGCCCAAAAATTGCGCCAACGATAATCCAACCCATCGTCGCTGTAGAAATGGCATCCACATGGCCTAAAATCCCACCCAAGTAAGCCGTAACTGCCATCACAATCACTAAGACTTTCAGACAAATCGAATCACAACGCCTTAAGTTTTTCTTCGGCGAGTTCATCTATCCCCTCTTTTTTTATATTTATTGATTCTTATGGCTTGCTGTGCAAAAAAATATAAGCAACATCAAGGCACCTATACTTTGAATGGTTTGATAATAATCTTGCCAATCTGTCCTTGACCACATCCAATAATAACCTGCCAAAAAAATAGCAAAGACTACCTTGTTGGCGACAAGCTCCCTTAACGATACTTTTTTTACCCATAATCAAATCCTCCTTATTCCCTCTCTTTAAAAAGAGATGTATTTCGCACTTCATGTTATGAATATATCTCTTTTTAGAAAGACTGTCAAGATAAATGTTAGAAATATTTCACATTTTATGCTATAAACATCTTTGACAAGCCCCATCCTTTGCCAAACACTCAATAAAAAGCAAGCAAAACGACCATCGTTTTTGCTTGCCAGATTGTTTTATCCTATACATTAAGCCTTGCTAAATCTTATCTCTTACCTAAGCTATAGAGCGCCTGAGCCTCATCTTCCACAAAAAAAGATATCATTTCCAGTATTGCATTCATGGATAAAAATCTTTTAGTGCCTTGCTCTCATAAGCAGAAAAATCACCAATTATCGCTAATTTCATTTTTATAATTTATCAGTTTTTTTGCAATATACCCCCAGCAATTTTTAGTGCTTAAGTCAAAGAAGTCTTTTGCAAGATTATCCTTGTCAATTATAATTTTATTTTTCACCTGTTTCATATGCTATACTCATAAAGACATCCAAGGCAGATTGTTCGTCTGATAGTATAATAGACTTGTCTTCAAGGCGTACAACTACCACCCCATTGTCCAAGGTAATGATGCTATAGTTCACTAAAATTCCCCTAAATGATTGAAGCACAATATTTTTCTTTTTTTACATTTTTTGCTATATAACACCTAGTGTTGCATTTATCACTAAACTTTCTATTGATAAAAAAATTAAGGAGCCTAGGCAATGAATCTCACTTTTAAAAAAACACCTTTAAAAAAATATGAAACCATGGCAGAAGTGCTTATGACCCAACTCTTTGCGCTACTAACAGCCCTAGATGCGCTTGAAAAAGAAATTTTTTTGAGCGTAATCATGCCATGGATTTAGAAAAACCTTCCCTCAATCTCCCTCTCATCAAGTCCATCCTAACTGGCATGCCCTAATGGAAGAGTACGAAGAGCGTTTTAAAGCCATTTTTAGAGGGCAAGGTCACTGAAAAGCTCCTCTCAAGGGGCTATGCCAGCCAGTATAGCCAACCCAGTGAGTACGCCTATCTAGATGATGAAACCTTTAGTGTTGACTTTACCATGCGCAAGGCAGATATGGCGACCATCATCATCCACTATCAACAAGCCCTTGAGATGAAGCATAAATTCGTCCTCAGATTGATTGATGGCAAGTGGCTAGTGGACGAAAAATATTATGGCTTTGAAAAATGAAGACACCTGGCACTTGGATAGAATATAGTATAAATTTTTAAGATAAAGCGAGCGAAATACTATGGAATGGTTAGCACGAAAAAAACGCAAAACAAAAGTGCAAGGTGCACTTTGATGAGGATAGTTTCCACGTGGAGGAGGCTCTCCTTGCCCCAGTCCATCTCATGGATAATGAAAGCAGTAGTAATCAAGAATATGATTTTTATCTTCAGACCTCATACGATACCTACCTACTTCGGCTCATCAATTGTGAAGAAAAAAATCTGTCAGCATTTGTCCTGCCAATAAAGGTGGCATCATCTACATCGTATGCCATTTGCCGATCCATAAAGATAGGCTTTCTTCCACGATTCAAACCGTCCTTCACCAGCTCAAACCCTATGGCTTTCCTAAGCTAGCCAATCCCAAAAGAGACCATCACCATTACCCTACCATCTTAAGCGAAAAAATCATAAGGAGGTATTCACATGTCCATCGAAAAGTATTGGGGTGACTATCTTGGCGGGACAGATGATAGTCTGACACTCCTAGACTATCTGCTCGATAAACAAAAAAAGCACCCTCACTCTAGAGGAAATTTTTCCAAGATACAGGCTTAAAAGCACCTAAAGGGTAACTTTTGCACTTCACCTAAGCTCCACTATACTGATACCAAAGGTCTCATCTACGACTTTTACTATGCCATTGATTTGATAGGCGACCTCGCTCTCCTGATGTTGGAATCTATGCGCAAGGGAACTATTGCCTTGGGTGAATTAATGGATAATCAAACCAAAGACACCCTTTGCCTGACCTTCACAGAGTCAGAAAGGCTAATGATGATTGACGCACTCGCCCATTTTTGCTGAGCATCCAACGCTCTACGATATCTATGAGGTATTATCTGATGAGGAACTGCAGGAAATGGCAGAGGTGTATGACAGTCTCCGTCAAGAATTATGCCAATACTCGGTACCTGATGGTACAATAAAGTAACGAACACTTAACCTCATTTATTTAAAAAATTCCAATTACTATGGAGGTACCTTAAAATGTGCCCTTATTGTGAGAATATTCCACTGGTTGATAAGATAAAAAGCCCAAAAGCATTATGAGGCAGTTATCACCTCAATCACCAAGCTCGTCCAAGAAAAAGCAATTTATCCTAATAGAAGGCACCTGTCCCCTTGGCCATCATCAAGTCAACCAGAAGTGGGTTGATGACATCATCTACCATGTCATCCAATGCCCCTAAATGCCAGCAAGCCTTTACCTGTGTTGTCAATACCTATCGAGGTGGTGGGCAATTTAAGAAAGGGCGATAAGAGGAGTGATAAGACAAAAGGAAAGTGCCAATCCAATGGATTTACACCTTCCTTTTGTTGTAGTCGGTGCGATCTGACAACTAATTTACTATAGTTTCTTAAAAAAATCCCTGCTGATAATGCTCAACTACAGGATAAAGTGTCTGCTTCATCACTTCATCTTCAGGAATAAACTTTATGGCTGTCATTTCTTGAAACACCATTATCATTTCGTCCACTTTATTTATTATATCAGTCGTATCAAACTTATCTAACTTACCATTACATTTCTGCAATTTCTCGATACACTCGTTCAATCCCTCAAAACATGCTTTTCCGCTGTCTTTATCTATCCTTACAAGATTTGAGTAAGGTTTCAATCTATCAATATATTTATTTAACTCCTTTTTTTCTTATTACCATCAGTCCAATCTTTTTTTCTTTTTCTATCTTACTCTGAATTTCTCCCATCTTAGCATCAAATTCTTTTCTCTCACATTGCAAATACTCTTTATTTGCACATAAAAATTGATTATCTTCTTTTTCTGTAGATGTATATTTTTTTACTATCCTTTTCTTGATAATAAATAAATGCAATATTTGCCATTTTTACTGTAAAAAAATTATTGTACCAAAAACCAAACTAAACTAACTATAGCCATCAATAGCAGAAAAAAATATAATCCATGATACTTCATTCGAAATGAACGTTTTAACTAATTCTAAAAAAATTTGTCTGTCTTTAATGTAAGTAATTGATAACCCAATAGAGAAAAAGCCAAGAAAAAAAATAAAAAAATGTACCCCTATAAAAAAATCAAATAAAAAAATTTACTTAATTTACTAACTTGAAAATATTTTTTTCTTGATTATAAAGTATATGCATATAATACCTATTAGATTTGTCAAAAAAATGCTTTCCACCCTAAAAAAATAATATAACAAAAAAACCACCATTATTAAGTAAACAATACATAGAAAAAAATAGGAAAAAAACTTTTTTTCTTTCCCTTGTACTTCTTTGTCAGTGACATTGGTATTAATATATAATATAAAAAAATATTATAGCAGCAAAATGAAAGCTTCCAAGCTTTAATAAGAAATGGTATAACCATTTCTGCTTCTACCTTAAATACTTGTCTCTCCATGTAATACATAGCAAGATATAATGTTATATATAAAAAAATCCACATTATTGCTTGAAACGCTGACAGTATACTATTGATATTTCTACTTCTATTTTTGTTGTTTAAAAATTTTTTTAAAACTATATTCAATGCCACTAGAAGCATTGATAGAAGAATCTTTTTGAAAACTCCATAAAAACCTATACTACCAACTACGATAGTCAATATAGAACCTATAATACTTAATATAGTATCTATATTTCCCAACATCCCAACCCCCTATCTATACTTTTATCTCTACGCTCTCCCCAGCTTACCTTGGTAGTTAAAGGTATACTGGAGAACTTTCATTTGAGTATCATAACCTACTGTATTATAAAAAGGCGATAGACTCTTCGTTCTCCACCTGTTCGGTATCGACAAAGACAGCTTTGACCCGATGATTTTTGGGCATAGTTTAGTAAGAAGTTTACCAGTTTTTTTGCCTATGTTTGGATATTGCCTCTTAGCCCTATACGCTATTAACTTGAGTATAGGGGCTTTTTATTTTTTTCAACTCCATAAATCAACTCTACAGCCTATTTGGTAAAAAAACAAGCACCCAATCCCATAGCTCAGGAACGCTCGCCTGCTCAAAAAAAGATTTTTGAACCAAGGTCTTTGCCGCTTCCTCACTTAAGCCATCCTTGCCATAAATCAAAGTTTCATAGCCCTCTTCATTGCTTGTAGCAATTTCAAAGTGAAAGTATTTTTGGATTTTTTTATCTTGGCAAACTTGCACAAAGGTTACATTACGTCCAAATTCTTGGGTTTGGATTGGTTTTGGTGGCGTTAAAACGATAAACGTCACTACACCATTTTTTTATCAAGGTGAGTTGGGCAAAAAAATCTCACTTAAGGCAAAAACTTTTTTTAATGTACCATCACTATTGAGCATCCAGTCAGCTGTCCTCTTATCCGACTTCCCAAAAGATGTTTTTCTCCTCATGATCAGCGTGATAGCTTTCTCTATAGTCTTGATGCGCTATAGCCTTAAGCGCTTCTGATTTTATCAAGGCATTTTTTTGCAATGATGGCAATAAGGAGAGGCGCCACAAATAAAGGAGAAGCAAGGGCAGCACTGAAAATGGCTAAGCCTTTCATCTGCGTTTTTGAGTGGCTAGTTTCAACAATACCATTTAAAAGATCTGCTAGCTCATTTAAAAACACGCCACCACCTAGCACAAACAAACAATACGCCTCTATAAAAAAATCCCATCAAAACGATAAAAAAACAATTTTTTTCTGGCGACTCGAGCACATATTTCCATTTTTCTTTTTCTAAGGCTATCGCCTCATTATTTGGTATACGACGAAACCATCTTTTAGCACGTTCTTCTTTAGTCATCTATTATCCCCCTATAAAAGGTGCTATCTCTTTTTAAGTGCCTCCTCATTATATCACTTTACAATATTATTTTTCATCGTTTTCTTCCCTTCTTCCTCAAAGGATAAAAATACAGTATGACTTCACTTCCCTTTCTTGAAAAATAGGCGCTATTGGCTTAAAATGTACTCTTAATCATTATGGAAAGGGGTCTTGGCATGAATGAAGTCCATCTATTAATTGATCATTTACTAAATTGGTATGACGAAAATAAACGCCCTCTTCCTTGGCGTGAGCAAAAACAATCCTTACTATACTTGGGTCAGCGAGGTCATGCTCCAACAAACACAGGTCAAAACAGTGATTCCTTATTTTGAACGCTTTATCACAGCCTTACCTACGATTCAAGCCTTGGCAGAAGTCTCTGACGATAGGCTCCACAAGCTTTGGGAGGGCTTAGGCTACTACCGCCGAGCCAGCCATCTTAAAAAGCTGCCCAAGAGGTCATGACCTACCATGATGGCTTATTGCCAGAAACCCTATGAGGCCTTACAAAAAAACTCTCGGGTATAGGGGCGTTACACTGCTGGAGCGATTGCCTCTATTGCCTTTGGTGAAAGAAGGCCTGCCATTGATGGCAATCTCATGCGTATCTTTGCTAGACTGCTCTGTCTTTCCTATCCCACCAATACAACCAAAAGCTATGGGCAGTATGAACAGATTATCACGCCCTACGTCCCTAGCCATCGCCCTGGCGATTTCAATCAAGCGATGATGGACTTAGGCGCCACCATTTGCTTGGCAAAAGGCGCACCACTTTGCCTACACTGCCCTATCAGACAACACTGCCAAAGTTTTTAAAGATAATCTCATCCATCTCTACCCCCAAAAAGGAAAGCAAGCCTGCTAAAAAAAGAAGAAAAACGTATCATTTTCATCCTTGCTCGTCAAGATGGTAAGTTACTCATCAAGCGTCGTCCTAGTAAGGGACTACTTGCAGGCTTATGGGAATTTATCAATCTCCTTGATACTGGTCAGTCGCCAGAAGCCTTTTTAGAAGAAAAAAATTATCACCCTCTTGAAGTTCAATCTTTAGGCAAAGCCAAACATATTTTTACCCACATAATATGGCACATGAGGGCCTACTATGTTATTATAAATGGCGATGACTATGAAGGGACTTGGGCTAGTTTAGAAGAGATCGAAACAAGCTATCCTTTTCCCTCAGCTTATAAAACTTACTTAGATCAACTACACCAAATTTCAAGGAGACGATTATGAAAATCCTACGCTATTTTTGTTGCCCTACTTGTCCTGACTTGCCTCCTCTCCACAGCAACCTTAGCAACCTTTGTTACCATCTTGCCTGAGGGGCTCAGCTCATCAAAGACCTCTTCTGAGCGTAATGAAAAAGTAGACACTACCTTAAATCCAGGCACTTATAATATCCTTTGTGTCGGTATCGACAAAGAAGAAACCAATGCCGATACCATCGTCTTACTTTCTTTTGATAGTATCAATAAAAAGCTCAATTTGCTCAGTATCCCTAGGGATACCATGAGTAATGCCCCACGTGTTGTCAAAAAAATCAATGCTTCCTATGGTGAAGGTGGGATTGAAAAATACCATCAAAGAAGTACAAATGCTCACCAGTCTACCTATTGATCGTTATGTGGTCACCAATTTTGATGGGTTTGAACATGTCATTGATGCACTTGGTGGGATTGATATGAATGTCCCAGAAGATTTAAGTTATCAAGATACACAACAAGACCTTTACATCAACCTCCCTGCCGGCCAGCAACACCTTGATGGTAAGACAGCACTACACTTTGTACGTTTTCGTTATGGCTATGCTTCTGGGGATATTGGTCGTGTCGGTGCCCAACAATTATTTTTTTAAAGCCTTAGCAGAAAAAAACTCACATCTAAAAATATTTTTGACCGCCCTCCCAGCTATGGCAGAAACGGTCAAAAAAAGATATGAAAACTGACCTTACCACTGCAGAAATGCTCTGGTTTGCTAAAGAAGGCTTAAAGGTTAATTTAGATACCGATGTGCATATGTTTCTTTTACCAGGCAGTGCGCAAACTATAGATGGCTTGTCTTACTATTTGCCATCCCAACAAGGTATTTTTAGCCATGTTAAATAAACACTTTTTTTGTCAAAGAAGACAATCAAATTACCCCAGATAAACTTGATCTTGTCCCAATTGCTAGTAGCGTGGCACAAGACTATCTCACTGAAGGGGATAAGCCAGTGCCAACTGATGAAAAACAATATTCCTATCGAGCCAGCACATAGCTACAACCCTTATAATCCAACACCAGTAGAAACAGGAGAAACCAGAAATTACACCTCTTATAAAGACCCTGTTAAAATCCTCGTCCATGGTCCGTTGGATACTACCTTACCTGAGTAAGATAGGCACATTACCCCCTTGCTCAGATTACACACTCATGTTATACTAGGTGAATAAATTATCTTAAAAATCATTATAGGTAAAAGGACTGTGATTATGAAACAAACATGGAGAAAAAAAGACTAACGGCTTTAGCTTTACTTACTAGCCTAGTGGCTTCTCTTCCTTTGTATGCTGATGAAAGCGATGATATTACACAAGATAATACTCATGAAGCCAAGACTTCTTCCCTTACAGTAGCAGTTTCAGAAGGTGAGACTACCATAGTTACACCAGAAGCAACCACTGAAGCTACACCAGAAGCTAAAACAGTAACAACAGATGCTCAAAATAAAAGCAATAGAAACTGTAGCACCATCAACTGAGCAAAAGAAGTCCACGACAATTACGGGTTCTAGTCTAACCCCTGTTGAAGTCGTAAATACAGAAGAAACTGGCAATTTATCTGGTAACAAGACAGCGAATAGTTCTTATGATAGCATCACAAAGGTAGAAGAACTCGAAAGAAAGAAAAAAAGAAAAAAAGAACGTAAAGACAAAGAACGCAAAAGAAAAAGAGAAAAAAAGCTAAAGAAGAATTAGAAAAGAAGAAGAATGCAAAAAGATCCTTATAAGGGTGAAGAATTAAAAAGAAGAAAAAGCACGTCATTACAATACTGTGTACAAAGGTTCTGCCCTTCTTTGGGAAAGTGAAGATGTCTCTCCTAAGAGAAGAGAGCTTAGAGAAGTTGCTGAAACTATGCTCGGTTGGGATTATTCTCAACCAAATCGTATGAGCGAAGGGGCTGCTGACTGCTCTAGTTTTATTCACCGTACCTTGATGCAAGCAGGCTACATGCCAAAAAGAATCTTGGGCATTTACCACTTATACCATGCCAAACTATACAGACTATCTCGAAGAAATCGAATGGAGCGATATCAAAGTTGGCGATATCATCCTAGGTGATGGTCACGTGGCTTTCTATTGGGGCGAAGATGACCAAGGTCATCCTATCACTTTAGAATCTTGTGGGGCTTTTGGTGTTGGCTATGGTTATATGATGTATGGTGGTTGGGATTTCAACTATACCAGTGTATGGCGTGTCAAAGGTATTGATGATGGTATGCCAGAAAAGGAAAAAGAAGTCGTCAATATTACCCTTGCTAAAAAAGAAATCGTCAGTGTATGGGATCTCTTACTTGAAAAAGATGCGGTTGATGAGCAAGTAAGTGAAATCGCTAAAAAAGCTCAAGAAGCGCAAGCAAAGGCAAGTGCTGAGGCAAGTACCCCAGCACAAAATGAACAACAAACACAACAAGTACAACAATAAAAATAACCTGTAGAAAATTTCTACAGGTTATTTTTATTATCTTTATAAATTATAGAGATGATTGACTGGTCCACTGCCTTGACCCAAGTCAAAGCATATCGCTTAAAGCACCATGGAGATATTGCTTGGCTTTCTCGATGCTATCAATTGAGTTGTTGCCAGCTGCCAGCTGACAAGCAATTGCAGAAGATAAGGTGCAACCTGTCCCATGGGTAATAGGATTTTGAACCTTAGGTAAAAGGCAAAACGGTGGGTCTTGCCATCATAAAGAATGTCGACAACATCTTCACCCTCTAGATGTCCACCTTTAATTAAGATATTGGTACCAAATTTTTCATACATCATTTTACTAACCTCTAAAAAGGCTTGCCTCATCTGTTATCTTTTTCGCCTGAAAGCGCTTCCGCCTCAAAAGGTATTTGGTGTAATCACTGTTGCTAAAGGAATGAGTCAGAGGTCAAGATATCAATCGCCTCATCGGTCAAAAAGCTATAACCACTTGTGCAAATCATCACCGGATCAACAACGATGTTTTTGGCATCATATTGTTTTAATTTGTCAACAATCATCTGAATCAATGCGGATTGGAGACCATACCTATTTTTGATACTATCTGGATAGATATCTGTAAAAATAGCATCAATTGCTCTGCTAAAAACTCAGGCGTTGTATCAAAAAATAGAATATACCCCTTTGGTATTTTTGTGCTGTTAGCGCAGTGATAGCACTCATGCCATACATCTTGTGGGCACAAATTGTTTTTAAGTCTGCTTGAATCCCTGCCCCACCACTACAGTCCGAACCCGCTATGGTCAATACTTTTTTCATCTCTTTACCCTCCTATGACTTTTTGAGCCTTTTTCCTTCATTAATTTTTGCTGCCGTGTGGCAATCTTTTTGGCAAAAAAATACAGGAAACCACTGCCACCCCACTGATACCTGTCCCTTTTAGGCTATCAATATTATCTTCATTAATGCCACCAATTGCTACAACAGGAATCGTCACTGACTGGACAATCTCTCGCAAGGTATCAAAAGAAAGGGTTGTCGCATCTTTTTTTGTCCCTGTCTGAAACATCGCACCCACACCAATATAGTCTGCGCCATTTTTTCAGCAAGACGTGCCTCTTCTACACTATGTGCTGACACGCCCAAAATCGCCTCTTCACCTAGAAGGGTTCTAGCCTCTCCCGCTTCAAGATCACTTTGTCCGACGTGAACGCCACTAGCACCCTATTGTCTTGGCAATCTCTACTCTATCATTGATGATTAAAGGCACCTTATACTGGTCACAAAGTACCTTGCATGCCTTTGCCCTTTCTAAAAAGCTCGCATCGTCTAGCTCCTTTTCTCGTAACTGTAACACATTCACTCCTGCACTGAGTACTTGCTCAATCTGCATCAGAAAAGCTTCTTTTTCTGCCCATCTGCTATCTGTAATCGCATAAAGCGTCATCTCATCTAATTTCTTCATACCTTGCTCCTTGAATGATTTGTTCATCTTTAGCACAAAAAGCCTCATCAAATAACGCTATCTTAAAGCTTAAATTCCCCATTTTGCTATCCAAACGCTTAGCCGCCCTTTCACCCAAAACGCCCATCAAAGACACGCCATAAAGACAAGCCTCAAAATCATCCTCGCCCACTGCCAATAGCCCTGCCAAAAGGGCAGACTGCATACAGCCACAACCTGTCAAGCGTGCCATCATCGGATGACCATTACTCACCTTTATAACCTTGCCTTGACCTATTATGAGATCCTCCTCGCCTGATAGAACAAGGATGCTACCCAATAGGGTACTTGTCTTTAATAAACGGTCTATATCAATCTTTACCTTGTCATAAGAAAAGGGTGCTATCTACGCCCTTTTCTTCCGTTGCTAGTCCTGCTAAACACATCAATTCTGCATAATTGCCTCTTATCACCCTCGGCATTGCCAAATCCAGTAAGGTTTTGACACTCGCCAAGCGGTAAGGACTACTAGCGATCCCTACAGGATCTAATACAATGGGTAAACCCGCTCTACTATAAGCTAGTATCGCTTCCTTCATCGCCTCAAAGCGATAGGTGGTAACTGTTCCTAGGTTCAAATGAAGCCCTTTCGCCACTTGGCTTAAAGATGACATTTCAGTTTTTCTTCTGCCATGATTGGCGAAGCCCCCAAAGGCCAGAAGAAAGTTTGCACAGTCATTGGCACTCACATGACTAACCATGTTATGGATGAGTGGGGCTTCTGCTTTCAAGGATGATAAATGGGGCTTAAGCATTCTTTTTGCCCCATACCTTATCTAAGACCAAAGCCAAAATCGCAACAATTACAATGACAGGTAGGGTATTGCCTATTGGCGTTTCCAAAGATAAGAAGTAACGATAAAGCCCAAAAGCCAATCAACCACAAAAGGAGATTTTTGCCACCTAAAGGCTTGCATTGAAAAATCATTTTTCAAAATAAAGAAGTCCACCATCAAGATGGTAATCATTGGTGCAAATACTGAGCCAATCAAATACAAGAAAGATTCAAAAGCATTAACAGGGGCAAATAAGGCTAAAAAGCAAGCCTACTGCCAAGACCACCAAGGCAACTACTCTTTCAGAAAAGTTTTTTTGTTTAAGGCATTGGCACTAACTCCGGCAGAATAAACGTCCAAAAAGGTCGTCGTTACCGTAGAAAAAAATCACGATAAATAGCGCCACCAAGCTAAAGCCTGCCCCCACTAAGATTTCAGCAATATCAGACTTTCCAGCATATAAGCTTGCCCTCAAGCCCAATCACATACATCCATGTGCTGACGACGATATAGGTACTGGCACTGGCACAAGTCGCTGCAAATGGCTTTTCAGCTCTTCTAGTATAATCTGAGATTAACGGCAACCAAGATAAAGGCATTGCCAAAGCAAGCTCTATCGCATTACCAAAGCTCAATTCTCCTTCTACAGGGCTAACCTGTCCACCACCAAATATCTTATAACTCAAGAAAATTGTGAGTAAGAAAAAGGGCACTCATTGCCACAATATTAATCTTACTCATATTTTTTTAATGCCAATAAAAAGCCAAATTAAAATCAGTCCACCGATAATAAGGCTCCAAATCCATTGTCCACCAATGTCCATAGCAGTATGTGCCGCAGCAGCCCCACCGACAATCATGATGGCAGTCCAGCCTACAAGCTGTAAGACATTGAGGGAAGAAAAGAGCATAGAACCCTTTTTCACCAAAAAGAGCCTTTAACCGTTTCCATTGCCCCTTTTCTTGTCTTAGCACCAATATAGCCAGCAAAGAAAAGCAAGCATCCACCGATAAGATGACCAATAATAATTGCTAAAATACCATTCACTAAACCTAATGGGGCAAAAAGTGTCCCTGTAATAATTTCCGCAATAGAAACTGCCGCACCAAACCATATCAAACTATTGGAAAATACTGACGTTCTTTCTTGATTCATTTTAAACCTTCTTTCCTAGTTAAATTTATTTAAAATTCCTCTACCCCTCAAGGCATAGATAAAGGCTCCCGCAATCAAAGCCCCTGTAAAAGTTGAGAAGAAAAAAACGGCAAGATATAGGCATAAAAGGCAAGTTCCCCTGCTGTTTTACCCAAAAAAATAAAATCGCTATCGGATAGGCACATAGCCCACCTAAAACCGAGGTACCAAAGACCTCTCCTACCAGGGCAAAGGTCAGCTTTTTACCATACTTGTAGCCTAGTCCTGCCAAAAAAGCACCAAACATACTACCTGGAAAAGCCATTAGCGTACCTATTCCTAATAAGTTTCTGAGTAAACTTGAGGCAAAGGCAATCCCCAAAGCATACCATGGTCCCTAGCATCACTGCACCTAAAACATTGACAATGTGCTGAACTGGAGCAACCTTGCTCCCTAATACAGGAATCGAAAAAGCTACCTAAGATAGCAAGGGCGCATAAAATCCCTGCCAATGCGAGCTTTCTACTCTTCATACACAACACTTCCTTTCAAGTAAACAAAAAAACGGAGACACCTAACTAGATGTCTCCGAAAAAGTACTAAAACCTACTCCCTACGGCGGTATTATCCACATCAGGTCAAAGGGTCAGAGCCTTTGTTGGGCTTTTTCTCAGCAAATTCCGCTCCCCTGTATGCTAGCCATTTTACCATAAAAGCAACTCGGCTTTCAAGCTAAGGGCAGACAATCTTTTTTGCAATACGTTTGGCTTCGTATAAAATTTTCTCTTCATCTAAGGTCAAATACTCACCTTTTTCATACAAGCATTTACCTCCGACAAAGACATAGTCAATATCACTACTCTTGGCACTGTAGAGCAGATTTGCCAAGTCATCATGATGAGGATAATGATGTGGTTTTTCTCGACTTAATAAAATAAAATCTGCCTGATAGCCTAATTTTTATCTTGCCAGTATTTTTCAAAGCCCAAAGCCTTTGCCCCATGGCTCGTTGCCAAAGAGAGCATCTCACTGGCTTTCATACTTTCAGGGTCAAGGCGCATCATCTTATGCACCAAGGCACCCATTTGCATTTCTTTTTAGCATATCCAAGTTATTGTTACTAGAGGCGCCATCTGTCCCAAGGGCAACGATACCCCCTTGCTTCTGATAAGCAATAATATCTGCCCAACCACTCGCTAATTTCATATTGCTGATAGGGTTGTGCAATAATATGGCATCCTTGCTCGCTAAAATCTCCCTATCCTCGTTAGTGAGGTAAACACCATGAGCCACTCCTGTTGGCACGTCTAAGTCAAAGACACCCAAATCATCCAAATACTGGGTTGGTGTCTTTTTGGTAAGTCTCTTGTATAGAGGTGACCTCTTCCTTGGTTTCTGCTAGATGGATATGGATACCTGTATGGTGTGCTTTTGCTTGTAACCATTTCCTCTATATAGTCAGGTGGACAGGTATTTGGCGCATGGGGGCCAAAAATATACCCTCACACGATCATCTTTACCATGCCATTTTTGATAGAGGGCAATATTTTTCGCTAATTCCTCTATGGGTATCATCAAACATCCCCACAGAACCACGACAGATATTGATACGCATGCCACTGGCATAGGTTGCTTCCATAATGGCTTCGGTATGATCATACATTTCCATAAAGGCCGTTGTCCCAGAAGCCAGCATTTCCAAAAGTCCTAATGAAGTGCCCCAGTAAACATCCTCATCACTTAATTTTTGCTTCTGCCGGCCAAATATAGTCATTGAGCCAAGTTTTTTTAAATTGGTATCACTCCCATACCCCCTTAAAAGCCCCCATAGCAACATGGGTATGGGCATTTTTGAAAAGCTTGGCAAAAGAAGATGTCCACTACCCTCTATGACCCTTGCACCATCGACATCACTAGCCTTGCCAATCGTAGTAAAGACGCCATCTTCTACCAAAACATCTCCCGACACAAACTTGGCTTGCACCTCATCATAGTAATGTGTGTTTTTAATGTGCGTCTTCAAGATGGTTTGCCTCACTCTCTTGGCTCGCTACCGCTTCTTCAGTTTCTTCTACTTCTTCTGTCTCTTCTGCCTTTGCCAAATCGCTAAACAAAGCATCGACAAAGCTTTCTGCGTCAAAAAAACTTGCAAATCTTCCATACCCTCGCCTACGCCAATAAATTTGACCGGCAAGTCATACTCTGAATGAATCCCCAAGATGACGCCACCTTTGGCTGTCCCATCTAGCTTAGTCAAAACTACCCCTGTTAAGCCCGCAACTTCACTAAAGACCTTGACTTGACTCAAGGCATTTTGTCCAGTGGTCGCATCAAGGACAATCAAGACTTCCTTTAAGGTTTCTGGATTTTTCACGGTCAATGACACGTTTTATCTTTGCCAATTCATTCATTAAGTTGACCTTATTGTGCAATCGTCCCGCTGTATCAATCAAAAGCACACTGGCCTTTCTTGAGGTTGCTGCCTTAATCCCATCAAAGACAACCGCCGCTGGATCAGCGCCCTCAGTGTGAGCAATGACGTCAACACCGACACGCTCACCCCAAATTTTTTAACTGCTCACTGGCTGCCGCTCTAAAAGGTATCCCCTGCAGCAAGGACGACTTTTTCACCTTGGTTTTTTTGAGGTAATGAGCAATTTTACCAATACTGGTTGTCTTACCAACACCGTTGACTCCTACCACCAAGATAATATTCAAGCCCTCACTATCCAAATTGAGCTTGCCACGTTCTCCAGAGAGTCTTTCTGCCAAATCCTCTGCAAAGGCCTCTTTCAATTCGCCAACGTTTTTGAGTTTTCTTTCTTTTTCTAACTGACGCAAGCGTTCCACCATCTCAAGGGCAGTATGCACCCCCACATCCCCTGCAATCAGTGCTTCTTCTAAATCATCATAAAGATCATCACTGATACTACTCCCTGAAAAAAACATCAAAAATCTTTTCGATAAAGCCCTTACGGGTTTTTTCCAAACCTTGGCTTAAGGCTTTATTATAGGCATCACTATCCGTTCTTACCTCTTTATCTTTCTTTTTAAAGCGATCAAAAAATCCCATGTTTATGCCTCACTTTCTAAATAATCTTCTAGACGTACGGATAAAAGTTTCGATACGCCATCTTTATCCATGGTCACACCATATAAAACATCACTTGCCTCCATCGTACCCTTACGATGGGAAATAATGATAAACTGACTTTTTTGGCTATATTCCTTGATAAAATCTGCCAGATGGTCAACATTGGCCCTCATCAAGTGCTGCCTCTATCTCATCTAAGATGACAAAAGGGCTTGGCTTGATATGAAGCAGGGCAAAAAGCAAGGCTATAGCAGTCATCGCCCTCTCTCCACCGGAAAGCAAGCTCAAAAATACGCTCCCTTTTGCCAGGAGGTTTTGGCAATGATTTCTACCCCTGTTTCAAGATAGTTTTTAGGCATAGATAGTTCAAGCCTTGCACTGCCCCCACGAAACATACTTTGAAAAATTTCATCAAAGAGCCTATTGATATGGTGATAGGTTTTTGCAAAGCGCTCACTCATCACTGCTTCCATCTCAGTGATTAACTTCATCAGTTGTTTTTTTCTGCCTCTTTTTAAGTCGCTCATCTGTGTACGCATGAATACGACACGTTCACTCACTTCTTCATAAACCTCAACAGCCGTAAAATTCAATTCCCCTAAAGCCTTGATGGCTTGTTTCAAACGTGCCTTTTTCTGCGATGGCTTCTTCTTGATCGAAGTCTTTTTGAGTCAAGGGTGGTAAAGTCTATACCCTCTTGTCCCAAGAGCTCTTCGCCTTCTCTTAAAATTTCTGCTAAGCGCTCTTCCTCACGTACACGTTTCATCATGTATTGATGGTGTTTTTTTCTAAAGTGTAGATGGTTTCCTTTAAAATGTTTGATGCCTCTTCTAGTTCGCTCAAACTTTTTTCCATCGTATCGACATCTTGACTGGTTTGCTTTAAGGTCACTGTCATAATTTCCAAGTTTGCCTTCAAGTCTCTATGTGTCTGGCTAAGCTCTGATTGTTTGCTAGTGGTTTCTTCTAAAGCTTGACTGAGGTGTATGAGTCTTTCTTCTGTTTTGATAAAATTGATACCTAAGCTCTCAAGCGCTTCTTCTCGCTCTTTTAGCTTAGCACTTAAGTTGCGATATTTTTCTTCACGTATAGAGACTTCTGTATTGGCCTCATGTGTCCCTACCGTCTTCGCCTCTAAACTTTTTGTGAGCGCCTCTAAAGTCAATTTCAGTCTTTCTTTGTCTTCATTTAACTGACCAATCGCCTCTTTTGTTTCTGCTAAAGTGAATCTATCTTTTTTTGAGCTGTGCAAGATAGCTTTTTTTCTTCTGTCTCTAGTACAGAAAAAAATCTGCTTGTTCTAGCGTTAGATTTTTCTTGTTGGATGATTTCTCGCCTGACGCTCTCCAACAAGACTGCCTGCTCCATCTGACGCTTCTTTTTCTTCTTGATACTTGAGACTTAAGCCTTCATGGGCTTCTTTTTTTGTCTTGTGAGCAAGTCTTCAAGTTTACATCGTTTTTCCAAGCCCTTTTGGTGATCTAACTCTAGTGCTGCAAGTTCATTTTTCCAAGTTTCTTTTTTTCGCTGTTTCTTTTTGAGCAAAATTGGTGCTTTTTTTATTGACCCCACCTGTCAAGCTCCCCTTAGGAGAAATGACTTCACCAGATAAGGTCACCATCCTATCCAAAACTTTTTTTGTGTTTTTAAGAAATACAGCGCCTTATCAATATCACGTACAATTACCACACGGCCAAGGAGAAGAAAAAAATCGCCTCATAGCATTTTTTCATAACGTACCAGTTGATTGCCATAGCCTAAAATGGCGTCATCTTGGTACAAGCTATGACTGCTTTCAGCTCGAATCGTATTTAAGGGTAAAAAGGTTGCCTTGCCCAGTTTTCTCTCTCTCAAATACAAGATAGCACGCTTGGCATCCTCGTCATTTTGGGTTACCAGGTGTTGTAAAACTCCCTCCTAAAGCATTTTTCAATAGCAACTTGATAAGTATCTTCCACTCCAATGAGCTGGGCAATAGTACCCAAAATACCCTCCAACTTGCCTTCTTCTTTCGCCTTTAGGGACACTGGCAACACCAAAAAAATAGCCTTCTCCTGTGCTTTCCATCTCACGCAAAGCCAAAAAAACCGACTCTTTTTTTACTTGCAATTTCTTTTTTCCAAACCTTGATTTGTCAGTAAACACTGTGAATATTCTGTTTTTAAGCTTTTTGGTACGCTTCTTGCTTATCTTTTTAATGTTTCAGCCAAATGATCAAGATTGCTAGTTAACGCCTTGCCCTCTTTTTCTAGGGCGAGTAAATCCTCTTTTTTCTTTTTGAAATTCTTCCTGTAAGCGATCCTTTTTTTCTGATTTTGACGCTCTTTTTTTATAACTTAACGTCTTAATATTATCTTCAAGGGTACTCACGCTATTTTTTTAGACTAATTTCTTGACGCATAAGGTTAAAAATAGATTTCCTCTTGCGTCACCAAAAGTTCTTCTACTTGCTTTTTTTCTAGCTCTATTTTTATTTTTTTCTTGATTTTTTTATCTTCTTTGACTTGTCTTAACTGGTCAAGCAAGTCTTTTTTTCTTTTTGAGCGCTCTCTGTGAGCTCAAAAATCAACTCTTCTTCTTGCTCTAACTGGATTTTTAAGCTCAGCTACCCTTTTTGGTGAGCTCTGCTTTTTGTTGTTCTTGATGTGCTAGACGCTCTGATAAAATACCAAGTTCACGCTGAAGGGCTTCATCCTCTGTCTTTTTTTATCCGAAAACTCATCCTGCAAGGTTTTTTTAAATTTTTCCTTAGCCGTTCCCCAAAGACTTTTTTGTGCCTCTAGGGCTTGACGCTTACGCTCATAGTTCTCTTGTACTTGAATGAGCCCCGCACTTGACTCTTTTTTTCACCCTTGACATAAGTTTCAAAGTTTTTCTTTTTGCAAGGTCAAAATTGCTTTTTTAAAAGCTTAAGGCTCAAGTCCTTATAGGCTTGATCATAGGTCTTAAACTTTCTGACTGCTTCGGCTTGTTTTTCTAAGGGTTCTAATCTATCTTCTAGCTCAAGCAAGATATCTTCTAGTCTTGTCAAATCATCTTGAGTGCTCTCCAGTTTACGACTGGCCTCTCTTTTGCGATACTTATACTTACTAATACCGGCAGCCTCTTCAATCAAGCCTCGTCTTTCTTCGGCATGCAAGGTAAGAATTTCATCAATTTTACCCTGACCAATTACAGAAAATCCATCCTTACCCAAGCCGGTATCCATAAATAGCTCCTGGATATCCTTGAGTCTAGCAGACTTGCCATTAATCTCATAAAGGCTCTCACCTGAACGGTGCAAGGTACGTGAGACACTCACCTCATGATAAGGTAAGTCAAAAATCCCCTCACTATTATCTAACGTCAAACTCACCTTTGCCATACCTAGGGGTTTTCTATCCTTACTGCCAGAGAAAATAACATCCTCCATCTTGCCACCACGCAAGCTTTTGGCACTTTGTTCCCCCAAAACCCAGCGTACAGCATCAACAACATTTGATTTGCCACTGCCATTAGGGCCGACAATAGCAGATACTCCCTTGGAAAAGTCAAAATTCACTCTATCGGCAAAAGACTTAAAGCCTTGTAGCTCCAATCTTTTTTTAAATACAAGGTCTCACCTCCCATTCACTTAAGGTTTTATCTGGTTTAAGATACAAATTGGCGCCATACTTTTTTAAAAAATACGCCCTGTTTTCTCCCTTATGACCAATAGCTTTAGAAAAAGCTTTGGGATGAATCTGAAACTGCCATGCCTTATCTGGAAATAAAAGGTGCTAGCTTTTTCCATCTTTTTGACGAAATAAGCGTCCATAAGCAAGCTCACCCAAGGCAGGATGATAGTAGCCTGCCACAATTTCATCAGATAAGTGCAATTCATCTTGTAAACCAATACGTATCATCGCTACATCATGATCAATAAAATATGCCATGCAACTTGCCAAGGTATCCAAAAGCGTTTCTCTTGACCATGGTACATACTTGCCTTCATCATAAAGCCTTGCCAAATCGGTTTCTTTTAAGACCACTGTAGGGTATAAGCGTACCATCGCTATTCCACTTTGTGCCAGTTGACGAGCGGTCTCAATAGATTTTTGAGGCTCGTCTTTATAAAGCCCTAACATCATCTGACCACCAACCAAAAAGCCACGATCCAGCAAGCTTTTGACTGCCACTAAACCTACTTGATGATCATGTCCTCTTTGGTTATGGGCTAAGACCTCTTGATCTAAAGATTGAAAACCTATTTCTACCGTATCTACCCCAAAAAGCTTCTAAAAACATCAAGCCTTGCTTCTTCTAATTTATCCGGACGTGTTGAAAGACGAATCTCATTAATATAGCCTTCTTCTTTTAGCTGTTTTGCTTCTTTTAGATAGGCTTCTTGCAAAACATCAGGCAGTGCTGTAAAACTACCCCCATAGTAAGCTAGACCCCTCGTCTCGGGTGAGTTTTTTTCTGCCAGGTTAGAAAAAGTTTCTCTTACTTTTTTTAGGTGGCAAGGGCAAAGACTGCCCTGTGATTTTTATGCTGATTACAAAACACGCAAGTATAAGGACAACCCAAGTGAGGAATAAAAAAATTGGGCAAATCCTATGCCTCTTGATCATCAAGTTCTCCTAATTTTACCAAAGCTTGAAACGCAGCTTCTCTTTCAGAAAGTTTCTTAGTCTTGCCCTCTCCAATCCCATAAGGCACTCCATCCACACAAACCTCACTGGTAAAAACCTTATTGTGATCGGGACCCTTGGATTTTTAACAAACGATAACTCACACTTTGTCCATTTCTTTTGTACAAACTCTTGTAAACGTGTTTTGTAATCACCATAATAGCCATCTGCCACCAAGGCAATCTCTGGTGCTAAATACTTCAGGAGTAATTCATATAAAGGTAGTATCCCAACATTAAGATAAATGACCGCACTCATGGCCTCCCAAGCATCTGCTAGATTAGAAGGGCGTTCATCTCCACCATTTGCCCAATTTTTATTTCACCTCGCCCCCAAACGCAGGTAACGTCCTAAATCTAACCTTTTTGGCTGCATTGGCTAGGGAATCTTCACAAACAAGGGTTGCTCTCTTTTTACTAAGAAGCCCTTCACCCTCATCTGGATACTCTATATATAGGTATTCCCCGATACAAAGGTCGACAACGGCATCGCCTAAAAACTCCAAGCGCTGATTGTCTTCACTATCACTATTTTTCCACAGCATAGGAAGGATGGGTCAAAGCAATCGATAGTTGCTTTAAATCAAGGGTCTCTATGCCAAGTACCTGTTGCAAAAGCTTGCATTTCTAAAATTCTATTTTTTCCATAAAAATAACCTCCGTCAATATTGTACACAGTTTGAAAAAGGCTTTTTCAATTGGTTTTACTTTTTGATTAAATGGCCCAAAGGTGTTACACTAGTAAAGAAGGAGTGATATCAATGAAAATTGCTTGTCCAACAAAAAGACAATATGGTAGATAACCATTTTTGGACATTGTGCGTATTTTACTATTTTTACGCTTGAAGATAACAAATTAATCAAAGAAGAAAACCCTACCTTCACCAGTCGGTTGTGGCTGTAAGTCCAATATTGCTGGTGACTTAGAAAAATTAGGCGTCAGCCTCATGCTTGCGGGCAATATGGGCGACGGTGCTTTAAATGTCCTCAATACTCATAACATCCAAGTCATCAGAGGATGTCAAGGTGACATCCATGATGTCCTCAATGCTTATTTAGACGGCAAACTCGAGGATTCACTTATCAGTTGTGATCATCACAATTGCGACCACGAACATTAAAAAAAGAGCCTTTGTACTACAGTACAAAGGCTCTTTTTATCTACTCTTCTTATTCTTCTGAGAAGTCTTCTTTACCAGCACCGCAAAGTGGGCAAACCCAATCTTCTGGAAGATCTTCAAACGCAGTTCCAGGTGCTACACCGTTATCTTCATCACCTTCAGCAGGATCATAAACATATCCACACAAATCGCATACATAACTTTTCATTATTAAACTCTCCTTTATCATATCTAATCTCAAACTTTACATTTTTGTATATAACCATTTTTTTCTATTTTATGCACAAAAAAAGCAAAAAAATATTAAATCTTTTTCTACACGCTTAATCTTGGCACCCAACTTTTGAAACTTGCCGATGAGATTTTTCATACCCTCTATCAATATGATGAAGATTGCCTATCACTGTTTCCCCTTCAGCGACCAAGCCAGCAATGATGAGTGCTGCACCCGCACGCAAATCTGTTGCAAAAACTTCGGCACCAAAAAGCTTAGGAACGCCATCCACATGGGCAATGCGACCATCTAGCTGAATATTGGCACCCATTTTTTTCTAAGCTCATCCACATGCATATAACGATTTTCAAAAATCGTTTCTTCAAAAATTAGAAGTTCCCTTGGCCAAAAGTAAGCACTGCCATAAACTGCGCCTGTATATCTGTAGGAAATCCTGGATGTGGCAAAAGTCTTGATATCAGTACTTAAAAAAATTCTTTGACAGGTTTAATCGTAACCTTATTGTTTTTTACGATCAACAACAAAGTCTGCACCACATTCTCGCATTTTTTTCCAAAATAGGTTCTAAATGTTCAATAATGCAGTTGGTAATAGTGATTTCACTTTTCGTCATCGCCGCTGCCAAAAGATAGCTTCCAGCCTCAATACGATCAGGAATGATACAGTGGGTCGCTCCATGAAGCTGCTCTACACCAACGATAGTGATTTCTTTGGTACCGGCACCCTTGACATTGGCGCCCATCTCATTTAGAAACATTGCCAAATCAACAATTTCTGGTTCTAAAGCAGCATTTTTTATCACAGTCACGCCTTCTGCTAAGGTTGCTGCCATCATCAAGTTTTCTGTTGCCCCTACTGATGGAAATTTCAAAAACAGCTCTGCACCTTTTAATCGCCCATTCACTTCAGCAATAATACTATCCTCTTGCAAGCGAATGGTGGCACCTAGCTCTTCTAAGCCTCTAAGGTGCATATCCACAGGACGAGAGCCTATCGCACACCCTCCAGGCAAGGAAATCTTTGCCTTGGAAAAACGTGCCAATAGCGGCCCTAAGATTAATACAGAAGCACGCATCTTTTTGCATTAAATCTGGACTTGCCTCGTAAGTCAGAATCTCCTCTGCACCTATGGTCATCACATTATCAGTAAATGTTATCTTACATCCAAGGGATTCTAAAACTGCTTGTATAATATAGACATCAGCTAACTTTGGAACATCTTGAAGCACACACACGCCATCTGATAAAAGGCTTGCTGCAATAATAGGCAAAACTGCATTTTTGCCCCACTGATTGCCACTTCCCCAGATAGAGGGTAGCCGCCAGTTACAACAATGCGCTCCAAATTCTTATCTTGCACGCCTATCTTCCTCCCTCTTACTCACCTAAATATTCCTTTATATTCTAACGAAAAAGCCTATTATCGTCAATGAAAATAACTTAGTCATTTTAAGATTAGAAAAAGATTGTGCCTGTCTATACCATCATCAAAAAATCACCTATTTGAACTATGCCTTATTCTCCTCTACCCAAAGTGCGACCCCCACTGGTTGCCTTGTCGTGAGTTTGGCAAAAACCACAGGCTTTTCTGCTACAGAGATATCAATCACTTCCCATTGTTTGAGACGTACAAGTGAGAAGTGATTGATTTTTAAAGGAGATAGTGTATCCTTTTGCCCAGTTTTTAGCTATCTTCTTCACCCTATCAGCGTATAACTGCATCATGCCCCTCATCGTATAATCTGAAAAGTAAGCCACTTGCTCTCCCATCTCTTTTGGATTTCTACTAAGTTTTCTTTCTATCATACTCGTCTCTTTAAGCTCACTACCAACTACCTTAAAAATAAGCTTTTTTTCTTTTTACTAGACGTTTATGCATCTCTTGAGGCAGTAACATTTCCAGTAGCCATCCCTCTACTTCCTTTTCTGTAGTCTCCGGCACTGTTAATAAAAAGGATTTGTTCCTCAGTTGGTATGGTGACAGGTAAGGCTAGCCCCATGTTTTTTTACCTTCTGTGGATTGAGAGAAACATATTTTTACTAGAGGATTCAGGGTTGCTTTTGATATTTAAGTTCATCAGTAAGTATACCCCAAGTATCACTGTCAGCCCATCGGTTATAATTTAGCAAGTCAGTTTCTGCTAGCCACTTTAAAAAAACTGGCTTATTGATAATATCAGCACTACCCTCTATGGGAATAGGTTGATAATCCATACTATAACGTTCTGACGCTGTCATATACGCTTCCATACTCTCCATTTGGTCTGAATGCGCTTGCCACAGTACCCCTAGAAAAATCAGACCAACGACTAAAAAAAGCCAAGTAACGATTTTTTCATCACCATCATCCTTTCTTATCCATTGCTAATATTTTTATTAAAGTATAAAATTTATCCTCTTACTTCGCAAGAGATTTTTTTCAATACTATCCCTTGCTTTTTGCTATGCTCTGCACTTTCCTTTTTAAAAAAATAATCTCATGCTTTTAGTAATCCTTATTGACTTTTTAAAACTATTTAGACTATCATCTAATTAGATAAATATCTAATTAGATTGTAGTCTAAAAGGAGTGATTTCATGGCACTAGAACTGACCTTTAAAGCCCTAAGTGATGTCAACCGCCGAGAAATCTTGCGTTTGCTACGCCAAGGTTCTTTAAATGCTGGGGAGCTTGCAGAACATTTTGAGATGACATCAGCAACCCTCTCTTACCACTTAGCGCTATTGAAAAAGCCGGCCCTAATTGTCGAAAAGCGTGAAAAAAACTTTCGACAATACTCTCTAAACACCAGTGTTTTTTTGAGGAAATACTCTCTTATATCTATAGTTTTTCAAAGCAAAAAGGAGGAAGACTAATGTCTAAAAAAATGCTTTTTTTATACTTGGTAATCTTATCAATAGCCTCAACATCCTGCTCGCCATTTATTTTTAATGCCTTACCTGATAAAATGATTACCCATGTCAATTTTTGACAATGTGCCTAATAGCTACATGCCCTAAAACAAGTTTTTTTAATTTTTTTATCCTGTATTTTTTTATCGTTATTTTTTTAGTCTGAGCTTTTTATCACGATAAAGACCCTCGCAATGCCAATCAGAGAAAAAAACCCCTTTATTTTCTCTTTATTGCCATTCCTATCTTTAGTGTTATTGTCTTTATTGCCTAATTCGTTTTCAATCTAGGACAGCCCACTGATATTGGTCTAATCATCAGTATCGCTGTTGGTCTCCTCTTTATTATCCTAGGCAATTACTTGCCAAAGATTAAACCAAATTATACCTTTGGTATCAAACTTCCTTGGACCCTTGCCAATGACGAAGTTTGGCAAAAGACCCATCGCCTTTCAGGCTACCTTTGGATAATGGCTGGTATTATAATGATGGCCTCCTATTTTATCAGCCCAAACGCTTACGTTTTTAGGTGTCCTCATTATTCCTCTTTTTAGTCGTACCTACAATTTATGCCTATAGGCTTTACCATAAGTTAGAAAAGGACAATAAAAATAGCCTACCCTATGAATGGGTAGGCTATTTTTCTACTGCGATAAGCTCTATTTTATAGGACACTAGAGAAAAAAACCTCAGGAGTGTGATACTTATGGAAGCTTTGAAAAAACTGCTACTTTTTAACTTGGCACAAGCTTATTGTCAATTTGATTTTAGTTTATCTCTATGTGCAAACAATTGCTCTCATTGCTATAGTCAATATCACTCTCGACCCTGTAGACTATGATATTACACCTAATTTTACCAAGCCACAACTCTCACCTGAAATGATTTTTCAGGGGCTTTTTATTGATTTTTTTCTAGGTATTATTTTGCTATCTATTTATGGTTTTCCTTATAAAAAGAAATAAAGATTACTTTTTCTCATCTTTAATCTACTAGGATTTATCTATTTTTGGTTTGCCCCTGTATATGACATCTATCTACTCATAACCAACTACAATACAAGACAGCTTTTTAATTTTTGGCTATGATTTCGCCGTGCTGGCACTCTGTGCATTTTCTTTTTATGTCCTTATCTATATGAAAGACAATCAATTGTCTTTTATCAAAAGATACTTACGTTAATAAAACTTTTTTTAATCTATTTTCTATACCCTCACACCCATTTTTTTACTTACACTAAACTACATTGTATAGAATCTTAGGGAGTGTGATACTTATGGAAGCTTTGAAAAAAATTGGCTTTTTCCTTATAGGACACAAGAGTGCTATCAATCTTTTTCTTATTTTTGGTATATGTCCATCTACTGATTTTAACTTCTTTTTATTGGTGCACATGTCTACTGGAAAGCACACTACTCACCTCAAGGTCTCACCTACACAGAAAGCTTGGCTTGGCTCTTTATTATCACTATTGCTAGTGTTATTTATCTCGCTACTATTTTTTTATTGCTAAGGCTAAATTATCCAACCTTTTTTTATTCTTTTTTAATGCTATTAGCTTACTATTATTTTTGCTTCGTACTTCATTCTAAATTAGAAAATTACTATTCTGATAGTAATACCCTTAATCATTTAGAAGCACTTACCACCTATAATATCGGTGTCCTCGGCCTCTTCATCCTTATCATGGTTAATCTAATCCTTTTTAAGAAACATCACTTTACCTTTCAACAAAGATTTCTACACACAAATAGATAAAAAGCTTATTTGTATTGCATTTTTCGATAAATAAGGAATATAAAAAAATGAAAACTATTGAGGTTTACCAGTGTGAACTGAATAAGACCATTCCCCTTGAGTATGTGGGAGAAATTTTTTTGAAATAGCGATAGCTTACGAATAAGAAAAAAACTATCATCTAGTCAAAGATTAAACAGGATGGATTAAGGTTGTCGATAATAGTGAGGAAGATTGATGATGATAGGACTCAATGCCTACCCACATCCTAAGACAGTTTGCCCTATCATCGCCAATAAGGCAGTAATAAGCAACATAAAAAAACATACAGTTTCATATCAATTCAAGATATGGTAAGATAAAAATCGTAAGGGTCTGTTACATCCCTCAAACTAGTTAACTACTACTTGAAAAGTTGAAAAAAATTAACATACCAAAAGTACCTAGAGCGATGATGCCTTGGATAATTACTTCTATCACTCTATCAAGTGGTAGTTTCTTCTTTTTTTCTTTATCACAGTTAAATAGCAATTTAAAGGAGAGATTTTTTTATGGCAAAATGAACTACAACCAATCACTTCTTGGACTTTCCTCGAAGAAACTTCTATCCCTGCAGATGTGCAAGAGCTCTTAATTGATACAGAATATGCCAAAGGAGCATTTAAGACATTTAGAGATGTGGCAATTTTTTACAAATAAACGGTTGATTGTTAAAGATGCACAAGGATTAACGGGATCAAAAAGTTGAAGTTTATACTTTACCGTACTCTTCTATTGTGATGTACTCAAGTGAAAATTCAGGAAAACTATTTGATCTTAGTGCTGAAATAGAACTGTGGACTAAAGCTGGACATATAAAAAAATTCAACTTGGTAAAAAGATTGATGTTCGACAATTTGACAAAAATTATCGCTGAATCCATTCTTTAAGACAAATAAAAAAATATTATTATTTCGTACAATGTCTTTAGAAATCAGCTTATCTCCAATTCTATCCTATCTCTAACGCTTCAAACTATTGTAATTAAAAAAATATCATATTAACCATGATATTTTTTTGTATAGAAAAAAACCCCTATCTGCATTAACAGATAGGGGTTTTTGTTATGCTGCTTAAGCTCTTTTTCTATTCGTATAATCATATATAATTATTTTTCACAATGTTACATTCATCATTACAATATTAAAAGCAAAAAAAGTGTGGAATTTTTTTCAAAGGCTTTTTCTATTAATGCGCTTTCTGGCTGAAGACAACAATCGCCTCATCTTCAGGCACATATTTTTCATACTTGTTGTAAAAAATGGACTTTCAAAGTAATGCCTTTGTCAAGTGCTATAACCCTGACGTAACCATAACTTCCGACAGCTCCATATTCATATCCCATCTACATCCTTTGAAGCGGTAGCGTTACCTTCATCTTGTTATATACTCATGTTGCGATTGCTGTAACTGTACTGTCTTATACTGTTTTTTTGCATATTGTCTAATTTCCATGACCATCTACCTTCCTTTTTTTGTAACACATCCATGTGCTAAATTGTTTTATTCGCTACCCAATAAATGTTTGTGCATTTGATTCAATAAAAGCAATAGCTTCGCCTCGCTTGAGATTATCCTCTAATCATTCTCCTGTCGTTAGTTTTTAACGCTTTCATTTCATCAAGCTCTTTTTTTCACCTTATTTATAAACCTCTGCCAGCCTAGCGCCTCAGTTCGATGCGGGCAAGCCGTTGCTAGAGAAATTAAAAGAGTCACCACACTCCAGTTCATCGCCAACTTAATCAAATAATCCATATTTCATCCCCTTTTTTTCTTCTGGATAACAAAAAAATAGACCATTTTATAATTTCTAGGTCATTATTTCATTTTTCCTACTTGCGATAAGCTCTATTTTTATAGGACACTAGAAAAAAACCTTAGGAGCGTGATACTTATGGAAACTTTAAAAAAATTGGCTTTTTCCTTATAGGACACAAGAGTGCTATCAATCTTTTTCTTATTTTGGTGTATGCCCATCTACTGATTTTGATTTCTTTCATCAATTCATACTTTGCTAGTGAAGTACGTCATAATCTTCAACATCTTACTCATACAGAAAGTTTAGCTTGGATATTTATCATCGCCATTGCTAGCATAGTCTATCTCGGTATCGTTTTTTTATTGCTAAAGCCAAAATAACTTATCTCTTTATCCTTTTAAATAGTTTTGGGCTTTTATGGTTTTACTTTGAAGATTCTTTCGGATTAAACAGTCATTCTGAAGCTATTATCAACCATGTAGCACCAACACTTACCACCTATAATATAGGTGTCCTTAGTCTCTTTATCGTTATCATAGTTAGTCTAATCCTTTTTAAGAAATATCACTTTACCTTTCAACAAAGATTTCTACACGAATAGATAAAAAAATAAAAAAATGAGCTGATTGATATTTCAACATTCATCAAAGAAGTGTAAAAAAATGAAAACCATTGAAGTTTACCAGTGTGAACTGAACAAGACCATTCCCCTTGAGTATGTGGGAGAAATTTTTTTGAAATAGCGATGGGCTTACGAATAAGAAAAAAACTATCATCTAGTCAAAGATGAAACAGGATGGGTTAAGGTTGTCGATAATAGTGAGGAAGATTGATGATGATAGGACTCAATGCCTACCCACATCCCTAAGACAGTTTGCCCTATCATCGCCAATAAGGTAGTAATAAGCAACATAAAAACATACAGTGCATTTTCATATACATATTTTTATAGCATTAAAAAAACTGCTACTATATTTATTATAGTAACAGTTTATCATTTAATATATTATATGTCTTGTAAAAGTAGTTTAGGAAATTTTCACTTCTATTTTTTTGTTCAATAAATTCTATCTTTTTTTATTCTCACTATATGTGTATTCCAATAATTTATCTTGACCAATAAGTTTTATTAGGTTCTGTATTTGTTCACCATAAGATTTAATATCATAGTAAAATATTTTTCACCTTAGTATATTTACTTTCTATTATTTCACCCAAAATATCTCTATCAGATGTTGCTAATGAATGTCCAAAAAAAGTACACATATACCATCTTATTCTTTCCATCTCTATAATCTATTCCTTCTACCTCATCTCCACTATATGTTTGTGTTGTATTTAACCATTCTTTGTATTTAGCACCAAGTTTTTTTATATTCTTTGAAAATATTTTTTTAAAAATATACAAATGTTAGATTTGTACTTTTTAGTTTCTTTTGGTAAATATTCATCTGTTCCAAGTACAATATTATTTATTCCTTTATCTAAATCTTCTCTTACATTTCCATGTAAATAATTTATCTCTACATTATTATTATATTTTTTTGAAAAAAAGTATTAGTGTAATTAAATGATATTACTTTATCTATTTGCCCTATATTATCAATATTTGTATTTCTATTTTCTACAAGTATAGTTTGAACAACTTCTTTTAAATATAGTTCAAAAAAACTAAAATTAAATTATCTAAATCTTTTTGTAATTTTTTTACTATAGTACATATACTTTCATTATAAATTTCTTTCCATTTAAGGAAATTATTTTTTTCCAATATCAGATCCTTTAACCTTATAAGAGGTATTGTTAATATATATCTTACCTTCGGCATATATTCCAACGTGCTCATCTGACTTACGTTTCATATTGTATAAATCATCTGATATGCGTCTTCCCTCTGAAGAATAATCATAGAATTCTTTTTATTATTTCTATGAATATTTCAAAAAAATGAATCTTCCCTATACTACAATTTTTTTCCAATACATTAGATATTTCTTGTTCAAAGTCTATCCAATTTTTCCCCAATTTCATTTCTTCTTTATAAAAGAAATGTCCAATCCAAAAAGTTATTACATTCAAAAATATTACTCCTTGAATGCCCATCGATTGACACACTTTTTAAAATCTAATATACTATGAATTTTTCTTTTTTATATCATCAATATTATCTAACTTATTAATAAAATTGTTCATTTTTTTCTCTTCCATCACCAGTTAAATACCTTTTCATCTTCTCCTCTGTATAATTTGTATAATCTTTTTATATGTTCTTCTCCTAATAAAGCTATAAAATTCAAAAAAATCACCATATTTTTGTTGGTAAATTATGAGCCAAATCGAATCCGTTACCTATTACTAAAATATTCATCTTAACACTCCTTGTACCTGAAATATTTACATTAATAATATTATCTCTTTCTTAATTTTACAATCTAATTCGGCATTAAAACGATAACCCGTTTTTTTCAAATGCCTTGGCTCTAAAAAGTGGAATTTTTAAAACAAAGAAAAAAACCCCTATCTGTTAACAGATAGGGGTTTAATCGTGCCTCGAGGCGGAATCGAACCACCGACACGAGGATTTTCAGTCCTCTGCTCTACCGACTGAGCTATCAAGGCCAACGACGCAGATGGGGCTCGAACCCACGACCTCCAGCGTGACAGGCTGGCATTCTAACCAACTGAACTACTGCGCCAATGACTCGTACGGGATTCGAACCCGTGAATGCCAGCGTGAAAGGCTGGTGAGTTAAGCCACTTCTCCAACGAGCCTAAATAAAAAAATGGACGTTGACGGGATCGAACCGCCGACCCTCTGCTTGTAAGGCAGATGCTCTCCCAGCTGAGCTAAACGTCCCTATGACCCGTACGGGATTCGAACCCGTGAGTGCCAGCGTGAAAGGCTGGTGAGTTAACCGTTTCTCCAACGGGCCACAGTGAGCCATGAAGGATTCGAACCTTCGACACCCTGATTAAAAAGTCAGGTGCTCTACCGACTGAGCTAATGGCTCAAGATATTCTCATATCTCACAAGGAGAAATGATACTAGAAAAGCCAATAATTGTCAAGGATTTTCTAAAAACTTTCTAAAAAAAGAAGGTATCGCCTTAATGGTGACACCTTCTTTTTTTATTATCCGATTTACTTTTTGTCTTACCTTGTAAGCAGTTTCTAAAAAAAGCGAACAGTTTCAGTCTTAGAACGTAAAACAACAGTATGGGTCTTGATAAAAATCCCCTGATTTTTTTCAATACCACGGAGGACATCCCTGTGGTAACACCTGTGGCTACAAACATGACGTCTTCACCACTAACCAGCTTATCTAGGGTAAGGACTTCATTGATATCATCATGTCCCATTTCTCTGGCACGACGGATTTGCTCATCATTTTCAGCGATAAGCTTACCTTGCATATCGCCACCTAGACATTTGACACAGGCAGCTGCCAAGACACCCTCTGGTGCCCCACCAATACCTAAAATAAGGTCAACTTCACCTTCTTTTTAGGCTCGCTGTCAAAGCTGGTGAGACATCACCATCGGTAATCAAGCGTACTCTACCCCCAAGGGCTTTAATCGCTTGCTTGATGTGTTCGTGTCTTTCTCTATCTAATAGAACCACTGTCATTTCATGAGCTGCCTTACCGAGGGCACGACGTACATTGTCAAAGTTTTCTTCTACAGACTTATTGATGTCAATGGCACCTTTAGCCTTTTTGCCAACGATAATCTTATCCATGTACATATCAGGGGCGTGCAACAAACCACCTTTTTCGGCAACTGCCATCACAGCAATGGCACCAGGTTGGTTTTTGGCAGTGAGGTTAGTCCCTTCGAGAGGGTCGACAGCAATGTCAACTTCTTCCCCACCAAGTCCGACTTTCTCCCCCGATATAGAGCATTGGCGCTTCATCCATTTCCCCTTCGCCGATAACGACAGTACCGGAAATATCAATGGTATCAAACATCTGGCGCATTGCTTCTACAGCAGCACCATCAGCACTATTTTTTTCTAGCTTACCTATCCACTTGCTGGCATTGATTGCAGCAGCTTCTGTCACGCGAGCAAATTCAATCACAAGCTCTCTTTGCATAATATCCTCCTAGGCTTTGCCATTTGAACCAAAAATGCGAATTTTTTTCTTTTTACACGATCTTTCATGCGTGCTTTTTGCTGGCCCTAAAATCTTTCTTGGATCAATTTCATTAGGGTTAGCTGATAAAACTTCACGCACGCCATCTGTGAAAGCTTCACGAAGGTTGGTATCGATATTGATTTTTCTGACACCACGCTTGATAGCTTCTTTTTAAGGTGTCATCAGGCACCCCTGAAGAACCATGTAAAACAATAGGAATCTTGACGAGGGCTTTAATTTCACTCAATCTTTCTAGGTCAAGCTTAGGTTCACCCTTGTATTGTCCATGAGCGGTTCCAATAGCAACAGCGAGGGATTTAATCCCAGTTTCTTGAACAAATTGTAACGCTTCTTGAGGATCGGTGAAGGTTGCTTCCCTTTCAGAAACGGTAATATCATCCTCTGTCCCACCAATTTTACCAAGCTCTGCTTCTACAGAAATATCTAAGGTATTGGCAATATCAAGGATACGCTTGGTCATCGCAATATTTTTCTTCCAATGGATGCTTAGAATAATCTATCATCACAGAGGTAAAGCCCTTAGCGATACATTGTACACATTGTTCAAAACTTGTCCCATGGTCGAGGTGTAGGGGCAACAGGAACAGTAGACTCTTCAGCAGCAAGTTTGACAAGGGCAACGATATAAGGTAAGCCTGCATACTTAATCGCACCTTGGCTGGCTTGGATAATGACTGGAGAACGTTCTTCTTCTGCTGCTTCAATAATCGCTTGCACGATTTCCATGTTATTGCAGTTAAAAGCACCGACAGCATAGCCACCTTTTTTTCAGCAGCTTCAAGTAGAGTATCAACATTTACTAATGGCATAATAAGCCTCCTTATAGAATTACACTTACATACGATCAGGTGCGTCAACACCTATGAGTTTCAATACATTTCTTAAGGTGATACGTGTCGTATCCACCAAAACAAGACGAGCATTTTTGAGTGCCTCATCATCCGTGAGTACCTTACAAGCATTGTAAAAGCTATGGAAGGTATTGGCAAGCTCTTTGGCATAATAAGGCAAGCGATATGGTGCCAAGTCTCTGGCTGCCAAGGTTACTTCCTCTGTCCATTTCGCCATCATTTCCATCAGTGCAAGCTCCTCAGGGGCCTTGAGCAAGGTCAAATCTACTTCACTTGCCCTTGGTGTTGGCAAGCCTGTTGCTTGCAAGATACTGACAATACGGGCATGGGCATATTGTACATAGTAAACAGGGTTTTCACTGGATTCTTTTTTTGGCAAGGTTCAAATCAAAATCCATCGCACTGTCAGGGTTACGCATAGAAAAGAAGAATCTCGCCACTTCTTGACCGACTTCCTCCATCAGCTCTTCAAGGGTGACAAAGGTGCCTCTACGCTTGCTCATCTTGACAAGCTCACCATCACGATAAAGGCGTACCAATTGCATGAGGATGATGGTAATCTTCTCCCCATCATAGCCTAGTGCTGTCATTGCCTTTTTTAACCGTGCCACATGTCCATGATGGTCAGCACCCCAGATGTCAATCAGACGGGTATAGCCTCTCTCAAATTTGTTCTTGTGGTAGGCAATATCTGCAGCAAAGTAGGTCGAGGGTGCCATTGCTTCTGATAAGTACTTCATCTTTTTCTTCACCAAACTTGGTGCAGGCTAGCCAAAGCGCCCCTTCATTTTCATAGACATAGCCTTTTTCTTTGAGGGTTTCTACGACAGCTGTGACCTCACCACTATCATGCAAGCTTTGTTCACTAAACCAGTTATCAAAGACAACACCAAATTCTTCAAGCTTTTTGATGCCACCCACTTTTTTCAGCCAAAGCAAAATCTAGCATCTGTGCCAGTCTCTCTTCTCTTGGAAGGCTAGCTAGGCTTTCACCCTTGAGCTCAAGTAGGCGTTTGGCAGTGGACTTGATGTCCTCACCTTGATAGCCATCTTCCGGGACTTCGTAGCCTGTAACACCCAAGGCTTCAAAATAACGTGCCTCTACAGACAAGGCAAGATTACGTACTTGATTGCCTGCATCGTTGATATAGTATTCTTTATCTGCCTGATAGCCTGCCATGTTGAGCACACGTGCAAGCAAATCCCCCAAAGACCCCCCACGAGCATTGCCCATGTGAAGTAAACCGGTAGGATTGGCACTGACAAATTCTACCTGTACCTTTTCACCTTGTCCAAAATCACTTCTACCATAATCTTCATTTTCTGTTTGGATGGCTTCAAGTAAAGGATAAAGCCAACCCTCTTTCAGACGAAAATTTAAAAATCCAGGGCCGGCAATCTCTACACTGGCGACACTTGTATTGTTAAAGTCCATTTCCTCGACAATGGCTTCTGCGAGGACTCTAGGATTCATCTTTGCCAGTTTGGTCATTAGCATCACGACATTGGTCGCATAGTCCCCATGATTTTTTTATCCCTAGGTAGCTCTAAGACATAGTTAGGAATCTCACATTGAGGAATCTTACCTTTTTCCATACCTTGCGTGATGGCTTGAGTGATAATACCATAAAGTTCATCTTTTACATTTGCTATAATATTCATCGCATTCCTCCAGTATCGTCTCTATTTCATGATAACACAGATAATTTTTTTCTTTTCTATGCCTTGCCAAGGTAAAATTGCGCATGATAATAATCTCCCTCATAAGCAAGATTCCCTGACTTCATCTTTTGAAATTTTTTTCTGCCCCTTTGCCTAATAAAAGCACCACATCATCGGCACTTGCTTGCGACAGGGCATAGGCAATGGCTTCTTTTTCTATCCTCGATAAACACATAGGGTCTCGGACTCAAAAAGCCCTCAGCAATTTCTCCAGCAATTGCTTCGGCAAGCTCATCATAAGGATCATCAGAGGTCAAAATAATCTCATTGGCATATAAAGCTTGCCATCTCTCCAAGCTCATGGCGTCTATTTTTTTGCCTTGCCACCAGGCGCCCCAAAGACTAACCAAATCTTTTTGACCCCTTGTATGATACTCTTTTAAAAACACTTTCAAAAGCTCAATTTATTGTGGGCATAGTCTATGACAACCTCCGGCGTTGTCTTTGTTTTTTTCGATGACTTCCATACGCCCTGCCAAATAACAAGTCGCTAAGCCCTTTTTGGATAGAGACCACATCAATACCTGCTTCACTGGCAACAGCGATGGCAGCCAGTGCATTTTCCACATTGAAAAAAAGCCACCTACTGTAATGGTAAATACCTCATTCCACGCCTTGCTTTTTCACTCGAAAGCTTGTTTGCCCTGCTTGCGTACGAATATCATAAGCCATGTAGTCACTTGGTTTTTCCAGGGCAAAAGGTGACTACCATCTTACCCTTAGCTTCCTCTTGTACACGATCAATAAACTGCATATTGAGATTTAAATAGAGCTTGTCTGTCTTATGGACAATCATCAACTTACTCTTAAAATAATCTTCAAAGTTCGGATGCTCTATTGGACTGATATGGTCACTACCAATATTTAAAAACAAGGCATGAGCAAAATGCAAACCACCCACACGCTTGTATTTTAAAGCTTGGCTACTGACCTCAACAAGCATCGCTGGCAAATGATGATCTCGTGCTGTTGCCAAATAGCGAAACAAATCAATATTTTTCCGGTGTGGTCAAGGTCGCCACCTTGTCCACCACCCCATCAAACACCCTAAGCGAAGACGTCATCCCCACTTTCTTAGGATAATAATAAGTGTCAAAAATCGCTTCTAAAAAAAGCGTTGTCGTCGACTTTCCCTTGGTACCTGTAATCCCAATCACAGGCAAATCTTGCCAAGGTGAGCGAAAAAACCAATCTGCCACAACAGCCATAGCACTTCTCATCTCACGGACAATAATGGCGCCCACCTCATCGTGATGCGTCTCATAAGCCTTGGTTGCCATGTAGTAGGTAGCACCCTTTTTCTATCGCTTTATCCAAATAGGCTTGGCTAAAAACTCTCCCCTTTACAAATAAAGAGATAATCCTTGTCCACTACCCTAGAATCATAGCTTACTTCCACCACTGCCTTTGAGCTATCTCCCTCAAAATGCACAAGTAAGCCCTCTTTTTCTAAACATGCGAGTAAATCGCCTACTATCATCTTCAAGCTCTTTCCACCACCAACGCTAGCCACTCCCCATTTTGTTTTTCTTCTATTATTCTATAATTGTACTTTTGCCAAGGCGCTTTTTCATCTCTAGCGCTGTCTCTAAGGCGATACCTGAAAGCAAGGCCTTACCATTTTCAGCTAAGTGTGCTGAAAGGTCAGGCAAAAGCTTTAAAAAGAATCAGTGTCACAATATTTGCCACCACAAAATCAGCCTTACCCTCAACATTTTTTTAAATAAATCACTGACATAAAAATGCTACATCCGTTTCTTCATTGAGTTCTGCCATCTCCTTAGCAGAACGAATGGCCCTGAGGATCATAATCATACCCTGTCACCTTGCTCGCACCTAATTTTTGGCACATAGGGCTAAGATGCCACTACCTGCCCCAATGTCAAAAACGCTCATCCCTTTTTTGATGTAACCTTC
>BNJS01000928.1_pt1 | contig 60305 bp, 77 predicted proteins | sample 8540461 | NCBI WGS metagenome assembly BNJS01 (sample SAMD00202454, study PRJDB9452) | human saliva metagenome | isolation source: human saliva | place: Japan
ATCATGGAACACTGGCGACCGGCACCGATGAGCGGTCGCGAGCTGAGGCTTTCCTGGCGATGTTCGGCGACGCGTCGGCAAGCTAAATACTCGGCCTGGTCGCTTTACCTGAAGGCAGGGCCTCGGCCCTCATCCTGGTGCACGCGGCGGCGAGGGACTGCTGCTGGGCAACATCTCCTTCATGGAGGCCCGCTACGAGGCTCATCGTCGTCAGGCCGTGCTCATAACCACTGGCACGCTTCAACGTCATGCGCCGTGGCCTGCTCCTTTGGTGACTTCGGGTCGGGGGCGGGTTTGTAGGGTGATTGGTCGGCCAGCTACTTTTCGACTGCATGATCTTCAACACTCATCAACCGTCGTCCTCCAGATGACTGGCGCGACCACACTGGCACTTCCTGGGGCCCTGCCGCTCTGACCGTCATGGGGATCGCGGAGCATTCCGGCAGGGAATCCTCGGGGTCATTCTTGCCCGCCCACTTCCTGTCCGTGGACCGAGTTCATTGAGAACGGGGTCCTGCAACGGGCTGCCGACGCTACGCTACCTGGGCGAGGGCGGCGGCCTGGTCGTCACCCTCACGGTGGCCAGCTCTACGTGGAGTTCCTGCGCCTGGTACTTCCGCGACTGGTTTTCACGGCGCGGGGCCAGGACCGGTTCGTCGATCGGCACTCACTTTTACTCGACTGGGGCCGGGACACTGCGACCCGGCCCCAGCCATACGACAAACGTGGTTGCCTCTTCCGGTCCCCAGACGCTTGAGCGTGATCGGCACGCTGCCCGAACGCCTGAGCGCGGGACTGCGTGACCCGCTCGCCGGGTTCGCGCTGGACCCGAACCCGCTCAAACGTCGAACCGAGACCCTCGCGTGAGCTCTGCATGATCCAGCACCAACATGCGCAGTCAGGGCGCCGAGCACAAGCCCGCTCACCTTCCCGGGCCCGAGGCCCGAGGAACTCGCGGGTCCGGGAGTGCTCGCCAGGCGACGGCCAGGTGGTCAGCCCGGCGACACGATCGTGGCCAACTACCTGGGCCAGATCTGGGGGTGGCGACGTCTTCCGACAACTCACCGACCGCGGCAATGCTGCGACTTCAGGTCGGTGTCGCTGGTCATCCGCGGCCAGAACTGACGCCTCGTGAACCAGCGTGGGCTTTCGCGCACTCTGCTGTCCATCCTCCGAGCACCGGCTACGGCGACCGTGGCGTCCTGACCGGCATCACGCGGCAACTGTTTCACGCTCGTCTTCGTCCGAGAGATCCTCGGCGTCGCTGGGCGAGGCTCTCGGCACTGTCCGCGCGTTCATTACGGTGAGCGCCGAACGCGTACCTCGGGGTGCGTCGAGCCCTGATTTTTCGAACAACATGCGTCTGCCGCCACAACGCCCCGGTTTTGATGCGCTAGCCTGGGCGACGCGCTCACCTTTCCCGCCAGTAACGAACGCGGTCGGAGAAGTCGGATGACGCCGTCGGGCCACAGGCCCTGCATCACGCAGGCTTTCGTCTCGTGGGCGAACGACAACCAGGCGTTCGTCACTATCGCGGGGATGCGAGATTTCATCCGGTCGCCACGGGACTCACTGCGCCGATTGCGATGCTCTTGCCAGGGAGTCCCATGTGTCGGTATGTCCGCCTCTGACAGCCGATCCACCGTCCTCGCCTGCATCTCAGCCCAGTTCACCTCTACTTCGACGGTAGCCGCTTCTGGGTCAGCGATCACTATTTCATGAACTCCGCCGCGCGGCGACGCGATCAGTCGATGCCATCACCGGTGCAGGCGGCACGGCCTCTTCGGTGAGCCAGCGACGTCGGTGACTTCCTTCATGACTCACGGCGGGGCCCTCATCGACCGGGCTGCTTCTCCTCAATGCGGCGTCCAGGCCGGTGGACGTCGTCGACTTTCCGCCCCCAGCGCGCCGCCCGGCGCGGGCCGCCAAGGGCAGGCTCGGACGCGCGCCCATCCCACTGCCGCAGGCGGCCTTGGCCGCTGCCGAAGACCGCGACCCGGCCTCCGCGTGACCGGGTGTCGCGTCGTCGCCAGGCGGACGGTGGGCCGTCGTCGGGGAGCGGGCGGCGTCTACCTGCGCAGCCGATGACGCAAGCCGCGTTCCTGGGCGTCGCGGCGGTGAGGCGAGCGCGCAGGGTGCAGGACAGGCCCGTGACCACGCCGGGTCTGACAGCGGTCTCGGGACAGGAAGCGAGCGGCCCAGAAACCAACGAGGGCGCTATGGCAACACGGCGATCGTGAGCCTGGCCACCTGAGCCGGCTCGCACGACGCCCGTTCAATCCATCTGCCGAAGGAAACCGCTCATGCCGCAGTACCACACCTCCACCCACGGCCGCACTGCAGCGCGGGCGCCCGTGCACTACGTGGCGGCGCGCCGCGGCGTCAAGGACCCGCTGGACTTCGGCAAACCGATCATCGCCACTCGCGAACACTTCACGCGGTTCGTCCTCGGGCACGTGGAGCCTGCGCGGAAAGCGTCTGGGCGCCTCGCGTGGCCACCGAGATCGAGGCGCTGCCGGCGCCCGGCCAGCGAAGTTCAACAACCTGTCGCCGTCGACGACGGCATCGCCGCTACGCCACGACGGTGCTGCTCTACGCCCGCCCAGCCGCGAGACCTCACCATCGCCGAGCCGTGGGAGTACGATGGTCATGCGCACCGCGCCGACGCCCTGGTGCTGCATCTCCAATCTGCGACAAGATCACGGGCATGCTCGCGCTACGCCGTGCGGCCCTCAACTCGTCAGCCATCTTCATCTCCGGCGGCCCCATGGAGTCGGGCAAGATGACCGCCGCCGACGGCTCACCCGCAAGGCTCGGCGACCTCATCGACGCCATGCAGTGGGCGCCGCCGACGCGTCCTGCGGACGAGACCATCAGCGCCATGCGACGCCGCCTGGCGCTGCACCTGCGGCTCCTGCTCGAGGCAATGTTCACCGGCCAACTCATGGCGACTGCTCACCGGGGCCCCTCGGCCCGGCCCTGCCCATGCAGACGGCACCCTGCTGGCCACCCGCGCCGACCGCGGCGAGGCTCTCTCTTCAAGCGTCGCGTCACTACCAGATCGTCGAGATCACCCGGGCTACTACGAGCACGACTGACGGCTCCGTCCCGCCGCGCTCCATCGCCACCAAGGCCGCCTCGAGAGCGCCGCCGAGCCTCGACATCGCCATGGGCGGCTCCGCCAGCATACACCTGTCCTGCACCCGCTGGTCAGCCGCCCAGGAGGCAGAGCGGTCGACTTTCTGCCGTGGCCGACATCGACCGCCTCTCGCGCAAGGTCCACCTGGCCAAGGTCGCGCCGTCGACGAACCTCTACCACATCGAGGACTGCCCACCGCGCCGGGCGGCAGCATCGGCATCCTCGGCGCGAGCCTCGACCGCGGCGGACCGCTGGAGACCATCACCACCTGCCAGCGTGCTGCGCATTTCCGCGACGAGCGCGCGCCAGCGTGACGATATCGCCCGCCCGCGCGACGGCGTCGGCTCCCAGGTCGGCGAGGAGATCCGCACCGGCTGCCTCGCCGCCCCCGCCAGGCGTGCGCGCCACCTGAGTACTCTCCCAGGCCTCTGCTGGGGAGTCCTCGACACTGCAACCGCGCCGGCGGCTGCAGGTCACGCCATGACATCGAGCACGCCTACTTCCGCTGACGGCGGCCTGGCCGATCCTCTTCGGCAACATCGCCGATGAAGGGCTGCCTCGTCGAGACCGCCGCCGGCGTCGACGAGTCGATCCTGACCTTCTCCGCTCGCGTCGTCTTCGAGGTCCCAGGGAGGACGCCGTGCCACGGAGATCACTCGGCTTTAAGCAGGTGTCTCCGCGACGTCGCCAATCATCAGCCACGAGGATCAAGGCGCGGCGGCCCTGGCATGCTGAGATGCCTACCCGACCACCCAAGCAGCGTCCATACGCACTGGCAAGGAGTAGCGCCTGCTCACCGACGGGCGCTTCTCCGGGGCACCACTCCGGGCTGAGCGTCGGCGACGTCTCGGAGGCGGCGAGCCGGCGACTCCTCACGGCCTGGTACGCAGCGGCGACATCATCGACATCGACATCCCGCCGCTCCATCTCCGGGCGCCCGAGCGAGGAGGAGATCGAGGCGCCGCCGGGCCGAGGAGGCCTGCGGCGAGGCCGCCTGGACGCATGGACCGGCCCGGGTCTCCTTTAGCGCTGCGCGCCGCCCGCGGTGCTCGCCACCAGCGCCGACCTGGCGCCGTGCGCGACCTCAAGCGCCTCGAGCGGGCATGGTCGAAAGCGGCGGTGACTGGCCGCTGACCAGCGACATATTTGAAAAATCATGTCGCACTCGCATTTTCAGGGTTTGGCTGATGGCCGACAATCGTTCTCAGAGTCTGCTGGTGGTGCGCTCCGGCGGCACGAGCGACTGGTCGACAGCACGTCGCCCTCCGCCTCGCCTCGGAAGCCAGCTGACCGCCCTGGTCGGCGCCGCTGCCGGTGTCATCACCTGCGCCGCGCTCGCAGGCACCCTGCGGCACTCGCGAGGTCTCGGCTCCCTGTCCGTTGAGCCCGCGACGACGCCGACCCCGGGACAACGAGGCACGCGCGAGCCTCCGACCGGGAGTCTGACTGCGACAGGCCGGCGCCAACCTGCTGGGCCTGCTCGCCGCCCAGCCCCCGCGGCAGCCGCATCGCGCGTCGTCGCACAGACGACCCACCGCCTGCACCCGCTCATATCGCGGTCCGGCCGCAGATCGCCCTGGCCTCCCAGGCCGCCGGACGCGCTGGCGCGAGGCCCGGCCAGCGCGCGCCGACTCACCTCTCACGCCGTCGGGCTCGACGAGTCCTTCGCCGACCGCGTCCCCGTCGCGCTCTCCGGAGGCCAGCGCGCGACGCGTCAGCCTCGGCCCTGAGTCCTGGCCTCCCGAACCCGCCCGCTCATACATTGCCGCCGATCGAGCCCACCGCACGTTCTCGACTGACGTCGACCGCCCCGCGCCGCCAAAAGGATCCCTCAGTGCTCCACTGACCTCCCTGACCAGCCTGCCCGAGGGCTCGCCCTGCTCCTCTCGCCACGGCCGCCCGCCGCCATCTGCGCAGCAAAGGCATCGTCACGTCCTCCACGACGGCGCAGCCATCATCGAGTCGGGGCGACACTCGGGCTGCGTCTGACCGCGGCTTCACCGGTCACCGAGCCACCGCCATGTGCGAGGCGGCGCGAGAGGAGACCATCGACGCCCTTGGTCGCAGCGGGAGCCGCCGCATGAGCGCTCGAGACCCGCGCCTGAGGCGCTCCCACCCAGCGCGGCGAGCGGCGCGGAGGTGCTGCGCGGCGTGGACCAGGCTCTGGAGCCGTGAACGTGGCACATCGGGCGCTCGGGATGCGGTAAGATGACGACTGCTGCTGCGCCCTGCTGGCTGCGCGACTCGCCCGGGCCCGGCGGATGCGAGAGCTCGACGGCCGGCCCGTGCGCCGAGGCGGCGCCCGAAGCGCTGCGGGCCTTCCGGCGGGCGGTGCAGTACGTGCTCAGGACGCCGCCGTTAACACTCCACCACGCGCCGCCTCCGGTGCTGGCGCAGGTGATCTCGATCCTGCCGCTGCACCACTGTGACGCGCATTCTGCGCGAGGCCGCCAGCCGAGGCCCGGCAGAGTGCTGGAGGGCTCCGAGATCCGCCGCAGGCGAGAGACCTGGAGAGCCGGCCGCACGAGATGTCCGGCGGCGGGCGCAGCGGGTCCTCCGCTCGCCCGCGCGGGCCCTGTGTCGCGCGCTACCTCCCGCTCGACGAGGCCGGTCCTCCGGGCTTCGGCGGCCCCCTGCGCCGCCAGACCTCGACCCGCTGCTCGCCGCCATCGAGCCGACGACACCAGTGCAGCGCGAGCGCCCGCGCCGCGAGTCGACGCAAGTGGTGAGGGCGCCTGCCGCCAAGAGTCCGGCGCGGTGGCGAGCCGGAACCCGCCCCGGCTGCTGTCACGCGCCGCGCCCGCGGCCGTTCCGGCGCCGTGCGCCCGCCCCAGCCCTGCTGGTGGGTGTCGCTACGACCCGGCGCCGTCGCTTCCGCGTCTGCCGGCGCGCGCTGGGTGTCATGGACGACGGGCGCCGTCGCCGAGGGACGCATGCGCCGGCTCCTGACGAGCCTCCACCACCTGGCCACCTGCGCCCTGCGCGACGCCGTCACGCTGACCGCCCGTAACCGACCGGATGACGACCTACCCGACCGATGACACGACCCAGGTCGAAGGGAGCATCCATGTCCCCTGCCCGCCCGCCCGCCGATCACCCGCCGCCAGGTCGCTGCATCGCCCTCGGCGTCGGGAGCGGCGCACGCCGCCATCGCCTCCCTACGCGCTGCGCGCGCTCAGGTCCGGGCGACGGTCGCACGCCTGGCCATGTTCCGCGCCCCGAGGCAAAGGCTCAGCCCGCTCACCGAGCGACGGCTCTGCTCGCCGCGCTGTCACTGCGCCGAGCTCACCGTCGCCCAACGCCGACGGCGATGCGCGCAGGGAGCCTGCTCGCCACCGCCTGGAAAGGCGGGAGGGCGGCGAGACCGCCTGGCGCCTCATGCGCGCGAGGGCGCGTCTGCCTTCCACGACGCACCGCCCTGAGCGCCGGACGCGGCCGCCGCCCTCACCTTCGCTGCCGCCGCCGCGCTGCCGCCTGCTGTCCTGGACGGATGCCGCTCTCACCGCGAAGGCCGACGGCAAGGACCTCTCTGACCACCACGGCCCCCGACCGCCATGCCGCAGCGCCTGTCCAGCAAAGCCGTCATCCTGTCTCGGCCGCTACCCCGAGCTCCGCCGACGGCGCCATCGACCCCGTCGGCCACGGCACCGCGCGCTTCATCCTCAAGAAGCCAACGGCTCCGGCGCCACCCTGGAGCGCAACGACAAGTGCTGAGGCAAGAAGGCCACCGCCCCTGCATCGACGTCACTACGGTTCGACGGCGTCCGCCCGCGCCAACGCCTTGCTGCGCACCGACACCGCCGACATCGTCGAGGCCGTCCCCGTCTCAGGCCGGCAACGTGGACAAGAACCTTCTCCACGAGGTCTCCACCCCGCGCACCTCCACCCTCTACCTCAGCACCTGCTCCGGGCCCCTGCGCCGACCCGGCCCTGCGAGCGCCGCCTCAACGCCGCTCGACCCCGCCGCCTCATCAAGACCGTCTTCAGGGCCACGCCGACTCTCCCGTCGGACTCCTGGGGCCGGCCGTGCCTGGGCCGCTGACCTGCGCGCCTGAAGAAGGAGACCACCCCGGAGCCCTGGGCGCGGCTGCCACCGGCAAGGTCCCGGGCCGCCGCCGCCGGGACCGTCCCCGCCGGCAACCGCCATCACCCTGGCCTCCACACCGACCGCCCCCGGAGCTCGTGAGATAGGATCCCCTCCTGGCGAGCACCGAGGCCGCCGGCACAAGGTCACCGGACGTGCGCGAGTACAACCAGATCGAGTCCGGGGCCCTGGCCGGTGAGTTCCACGCCGTCCCGTGTCGCGGCCCACCGTCCTGGACCGGCGACGCCGTCGCCACATGACCGCCGACTTCTCCTCCTCCGGCTCCTACGCTGAGCGGCCTGCACGATGAGAAGGTCGATGCCGCCATCTCCAAGGCCGCCGCCACTGAACCCGGCGACGAGCGCCGCAAGGCCATCATGGCCGCCGGAGCAGCCATCTCGTCACCGGCGCCGCCATCCCGCTCGCCCACGAGCGCCTCATCCAGGGCGAGGCCTCCGGCGTCACCGGCGCCGAGACGCGACCCCGAACGAGCGCGCTCATCACCTCGACCACGACCGTGAAGAAGGAACGGCGCGTGCTCACCCGCTGCCGGGCGCCTCGCATCAGGCGACCTCGTCACCGGCATCTCGCGCCTGCTCGCCTGGCCTGCCCCGTCGGCCTGGTGGGCAGCTGCCGTGGCTCTCCGGGCAGGCGACCCGGCCCTGACGATCCTGCGCGCCACCCTCCGACCGGGAGCCCACACCGGAGGTCCTGGATCCATCCGCCAGAGCATCGATCGACGGCGCCCCTCTACGTCATCGGGCACTGCGCTGGCTGGGGTGGCCTGCGGTGACCTGGGCTGCTCCTGGGTCTCAGCCCGACGTCGACGCCGTCGACGCCTTCGTCTCCCTGGCGCCTCATGGCCGCCGCGCTCGGCGTCGGAGTCGTCGTGGCCGCCGTCCCTGGTCCTGCCGGCGCCCTGCTGCGACGGGCTGCGAGAGCGGCTCGGCCCCGCGGCGCGCCGCCTCGCGGTCCTCATCTCCCCGCCGAGTACCTCCCAGCTGATCCTCATGCTCAGTCCTGGCCGTCTGCCGCAGGATCCCGCCGCCCTTCGCGTGCGCTGAGAGAGCCCGTCATCATGCCGACTCAGCCTGGGCCTGCCCACCGGCGGCTACCTCGGCGGACCGTCGCCCGACGCCGTCACCGCCACCTTCTCCGAACGCTGGGTGGCCACTGATCCACTGCCGGCATCCGCGGCCGGACCCTGGCCGAGCCGTCCTGCGGCGGGGCCCTGGCGCCACTGACCGGGCAGGTGGCGCTCGTCGTCGTGGCCTGACCGGCGGCGCGGTCGCCGGGAGAAGATCTTCGCCATCCCGGGCTGCTGGGTCGCGAACTCTGGACGCCGCCCTCCGCCCAGGACTGCCAAGCTCCAGGCCCAGATCTGCTGCTGCTCGCCCTGGCGCTGCCGCCGCGTCATCGCCGGAGCGGCCCGCGCTCCTCATGGGCGGGCCGCCGGGGCGGGTCAGACCGCGCGCCCCCGTGTGAGACCCGGGGCGGGCCGCCGCGTCATCGCCGTCAGCGGCGCCGCCCTGCTGGCCCCTCGCGGTCGGCCGTCGATCCGCCGCGACCCCCTACGCCGTCGTCGCGGACTGCCCAGCAGCCCGCGCCGCTCGCGCGGTGCCGACTCAGCTCGGGCGCGACGTGCTGGCGCGCGTGGCTCACGGGGCCGTGTCCACCGTGAGCGGCGTGCCGTCGTCACGGTCGTGTCTTCGTCATCGCTATGCTGGTGGGCTGGCACCGCGGGCCGCCACGGGGTTCATCGAGGTGCAACGCCGCCCGCGATCCCGGCCGGCTCATCGTCGCCGGCGTCATCCGCCCAGCGCCACGGGCGCCGCCATCGCCGTGGCCGGCGTCGGCTGGGCGCCCCTGGCCTCACGCCGCCGGGCTCGTCCGCCGAGAACCGCAACGTCCTGACGTCCTCCTCCCTCAACGGTCCTGGGGAGGGGCGTGATGCGGATCACCTGACCCGGGTCCTGCCCGCCGTCGTCCGGCCCCCTGGCGCGCCACGCGGCCCCTGAGGCTGCCCGGCAGGGCCCCTGCCCCTGGCGGCCCTGGGATTCCTCGGCCTGGGCGCCCCAGAGCCCTGGCACCGGAGTGGGGACTGGTCCCGTCCGGACGCACCTGCCCCACATCGAACGGGCCCTGGGCCGTGGCCACGCCGCCGCCGCTCGTGGTCCTGTCGATCACGTCGGTCGCCGCCTCCCGCAGCATGCGGCGCTGAGACCGGTGAGGCCCGGCTGCAGCGGCCCGGCTCCGGCAGGCGCGAGGAGGGCTGCGCCGATCGGGCTGCAGATAACGAGGCGGGCGCCAACCGCGCGCGCATGGGTCGGCGTCGCCTCATCGTTGATCGGGACCTCAGCCCTCCAGGGCGTGAGGCGGTCGATCGGGGTGAGACGGCCTCACGGGCGCGCACCACGGCGTCCCGTCAGGGCGTCGGTCGCTACGCAGCACTTGACCGTGTCCTCACGCACATATGGTGCGCAGAAAGCTCACCTCCGGCACCTGGGCGTAGCTTGGGGAGTTACTTCTACGCGCTGTGGTAGGTCCCATGGAGATCTCCTCGGGATGTCCCACTCCACGAGGTAGTCGGCCTTGCGGGCCAGGGCGCGTCACGTCCTCCGCTCGGCACCCATGAGGCGGACCTCGTCGGGCCGGTGACCCGGCGTCGGCCGCAGCGGACCGAGACAGCCCTCGGTCAGGTTGTCGACGTCGTCGGAGGCGAGTTCTGACGATGGTGAAGATGCGTTCGTGGCTGGCGGTGACCTGCGACTCAGGACGGATAGCAGTCGGCGGGCCTCAACGGCCTGAGAGACCTGGGCGATGAGGGCCTCGGCGCCCACTGGCGCACGTGACGGAGCTGGGGACGAGCGAAGAGCTGGAGCGACATGGCGGCCTTTTCCGTAGGGTGCGTACCAACCTTTCGGTCCGTCCGAGTATTCCCGCTGGCTCCGGTGAACCAAGCGGGCGTGCTCGCTAGATGGACACACCGCGGGAGAGAGTACCGCGTGCGGACGCGTCGCCACTCAGCGCCGTCTCGGGGCGAGGACGATGCGCGAGTAGTCTCCGTGCGTCGGGCTTGTCTCTCGCCCCGGTGAGGTGTCGACCGGACCGTGACGGACGGGCGAACGGACCTGCGGTCTCCTTCCACGCGCCGGCTGGAACGGCGGCGAGTTCACAGCTCCCGCGCCCTCCGCTGTGAGCCGGCAGGACATGGCAGAGGCGTCTCCCTCACCCGGTCCGCTCTACGCGTTCCGGGGATGGGAACGACGTCGTCGCCCTGGGACAGCAGCCACGCGAGGGCGACCTGGCCCGCTGTCATGTCCCAGGACCCTTGCGAGGTGAGTGAGCGCCGCAACCTGACCCAGGTTGGCACGAGATGATCGCCGTTGAACCTGGGGTCGTTCGCCCGGAAGGCTGTCGGCGACGGTGCCGGCATCGATTCGCCCGCTGAGCGCCCGCGGCCCAGGGCTGTACGGCACCAGGTCGCTCCGAGGTCCCGGCGGCGGGCACGATACTGAGCTCGGCTCGCGCCACGCCGAGACGACCACTCCATCTGCACTGCTGCGATGGGGTGAACGGCGTGGGCGCGCCTGGCCCTCGGGCGTCACCTCTGACACCCCGAGATGACGGACCTTGCCTTGAGCGGACCAGGTCAGCTATAGCGCCGCGATGGACCTCGATCGGAACCCTGCGGGTCCACGCGGTGCAGGTAGTACAGGTCGATGGTCTCCATTCCTCAGCCGGCGCAACGATGCGTCGCTAGGGCGGCGATGCGGCTGGGATGAGCATCCAGCGGACGCCCTCGCGCCGGACGATGCCGAGCTCGGCGATCTGAAGACCGTCGCGTGCGATGCCGCTGGTGGAGACGGCCGCTGACGATCTCTCATTGTGGGCTCCCGCCTGTAGCCTGTGGCGGTGTCGGGAGCATCGTGATGCCGGAGTCGAGGGCTGCATGGATGGCGGACAGGGACTCGTCGTCGGCTGGACTGCACCCTGGGACAGGCCCATGCAGCCGAGTCCCAGGGCGGAGGTTTCCAGGGCGCCCAGATGGTGGATCGTGGTGTCTGCGGTGGACTGATGAACGTCATACCTGGAACGGTAGGTATCTCGACTTCTATACGTCCAAGACTGAGTTCGCATGCATCCCATATCGATGTAATATGGTGAGGTGGAATCGCTGCGATATCTGCAGGTCATTCGAGGCGATCGTGCGGTGCGGTGGGTTCACCAGGGCGGCTGCTGACCTCCACCTGGCTCAGCCCGGTCGTCTCCGCCCACATCAAGCGGTTGGAGCTGGAGCTGGGGTGACGCTGCTGCCCGCGCTCGACCGGTGTCCCTCAGCGCCGCCGGGGAGTCCTTCCTGCCATTACGTGCGTCGAGCCCTGGCGAGTCTTGATGAGGGGAGCGGCCGTGCGCGCTTCCGGTCCGTGTCCGTCGGGCACGTCAGAGGTAGCTGCGACGTCGCTCCTGGGCGAGGTTCGACCTCGTGAGTACGATCGGTCGGTTCCGGCTGAGGCGTATCCGGGAGTCACGGTGTCGCTGCGCACCGGGCTCATCGCCGACCTGCTCGACAGAGCTCCATCGAGGACGGGTCGACGTCGTCGTCGGTCCTGTGAGAGCAGGGAGCAGGAAGGATCTCGTCGTACCGAGATCGCGGACGAACGGCTGGTCCTCATCACCCCCGCTATCGACTGCTCGGCGGGTGGGCCCATTGGCCGATGTGGTGGACGAACCGTTCGTGTGCCTGTCCTCGGACAGTGGACTGCGACGTTTGCTGAATACAGCATTCAGTGCGATCGATGCTGTGCCGCGAGGGTTTCGAGTTTGAGACGCACAGCCCGGGCCAGTATCCGTGAGATGGTGGCGGCCGGCCTGGGGTGCGCGCTGATCGCGCAGTCGGCCGTGGACGAGGGGCCGGACGTTCAGGTCCACTGCATCCCAGGGCTTCCTCCGCATCCGCCGATCGCTCGCGATATCGGCGTCGGACGCGGCACCGCCCATCGCCCGATTCGTCGATGAGCTGACAGCGTCGCGCGTTCTGCCTCGCGTACGGCAGGTGCCGCTCGCCGGCTTGAGGCTGACGGCCGTCGCCGTTAGCGCTGTCACTCGTGAATGAGCTCGACAGCGTCAGCAGCAGCGGAAACCCGGCCTGGGACAGCGCCGCCACCTGCAGGAGATCCTCAAGGCCCCCGTCTACGGGCGGCTGAGCACACGCCCTGCAGGAGATGCCGACCCTGTCGGACCGCCTGGGCAACACCCGTCGAGGGTCAAGCGCGGGACCTCAGTCGGTCCACTCCTTCAAGATCCGCAGCGCCTACAACGCCATGCGCTCCCTGAGCCCGGCCGAGCGCGAGCGCGGCGTCGTCACCGCCTCGGCCGGCAACCACGCCCAGGGCGTGGCCCGCTCCCGCCGCCCTGCTGGGGATGAGCGCCATCATCGTCATGCCCACCGTCACCCCCAGATCAAGGTCGACGCCGTTCGCGCCCTGCGCGGCGAGGTCCGCCTCCACGGGACAACTTCTGACGCCGCCAAGGCCGAGGCCGACACCCCGCTCAGCCGAGGTCGAGGGCCACTCCCTACATCGCCCCTTCGACGACCCCCGCGTCAGTCTGCCGGCAGGGCACCATCGGCCTGGAGCTCATCCAGCAGGACGCCCACCTCGACCGCGTCTTCGTGCCCGTGGGCGGCGGCGGGCTGGCGGCCGGCGTCGCCGTCCTCACAAGCAGCTCATGCCCGGCATCAAGCGTCATCGGCGTCGAGCACGAGGAGTCGGCCTGCCTCAAGGCCGCCCTGCTGGGCGGTGAGCCCATCACCCTGCACCACGTGGGCCTGTTCGGCCGAAGGAGTGGCCGTGCGCCGCATCGGTGAGGAGACCCTTCCGCATGTGCCGGGCCCTGCTCGACGACGTCGTCACCGTCTCCTCCGACGGGACCTCCCGCCGCCGTGCGATGATGCTTCGACGACGTCGCGCCATCTCCGAGCCCTCCGGGGCCCTGGCCCTGGCCGGGCCTCAAGCGCCACGTCGCCGAGCACCACCTGTCCCGGCGAGCGCCCCTCGCCTTCAGTCCTGTCCGGCGCCAACCTCCACTTCCACCAGCTGCGCACATCTCCGAGCGCAGTGAGATCGGTGAGCTGAGCGTGAGGCCATCCTCGGGTCACCATCCCCGAGGAGCAGGGGCCTTCCTGCGCTTTCGCCGCCTCGGTCCTGGGGGCCCGCTCTCGGTCACCGAGCTCAACTACCGCCTCTCGCGGCCCGCACCGAGACCGACCCCGCCCGCATCTTCGTGGGCGTGCGCATCGCCCGCGCCAGGAGCGCGCCGAGATCGTGGCGGACCTGGAGGCCGGCTGCGACGTCGTCGACCTCACCGACGACGAGCTCGCCAAGGTCCACGTGCGCTCCATGATCGGCGGGCGTGCTACCCGCAGGCGTGCCCGAGGCGCCTCTTCTCTTCCTCTTCCCCGAGGTCGCCCGGGCGCTGGCCCACTCCTGGAGGTGCTGGGCACCCGCTGGAACATCACTTTGTTCCACTACCGCACCGACGGAGCGCCGACTACGGCGCATCCTGTGCGCCTTCGCGGCCGGTCCCGACGACGTCGAGTTGACCCTGACGCATGGACCGTCTCGGCTACTCCTACAACGAGGGAGACCACGACCCCGCCTTCCGCTTCTTCCCGGGCCCGATAGATCCAGCTGACACTATGGCTCCACCCGTCCTCACAGGTGGGGACGCGGACGGGTGCGCCTGTGTTTGTGGCAGGCATCATGCACATAAGGGCTCGCTGTTTCTGTTGAAACTCCCATAGTGTTATCGGCACATCATTTGTCGCGAGCCGGGCGTGCCATAGGGAGTCTCCGCCTGACCCAGCCCCGGACCCGGCTCATCTCGACCAGGAGAAAATATGACCCGTCTTGCCGTCGTCGTCGGTTCCGTCCGCCCCAACCGCGTGGTGGCTCCATCGCCCAGTGGTCGTCGACGAGGCCAACACGATCGAGGGCGTCGAGGCCGAGATCGTCGACTATCGCCTCCTTCAACCCGCCCCCGTTCGCCGAGGAGATCCCCCGCGCATGGCCGTCCCGCAGCGACCCGGCCGGCGCCGCCTTCGACGAGGCCTGAGGTCCTTCGACGCGCTGATCTTCGTCACCCCGAGTACAACTTCTCCATCCCCGGCGCGCTGAAGAACGCCATCGACTTCCTCCAGCCCGGCGCCGTGGCTAACAAGTGGGCGTGGGCGTGGTCGGCTACTCCTACAGCGTCGGTATCCGTGCCGTCAGCCACCTCAGCAGATCCTCCAGGGCATGGGCGCCACCCGTCGTGGCCTCCAACGTGTTCCTGTCGCTCAACACCGACTTCGCTGACGGCGCCTTCTCGCCGGCCTCCTTCCACGACGCCAGGTGCCGGCTGCTGGTGCGCGACGTCGTCGCCCACTCCGACGCCCTGGCCTCCCCTGCGCTGAGGGCTCTGAGCTCGGCTGCCCGGCTGCCCGGCTGAGCCGGAGGATCGCCAGTCCACCACGTCGCCGTCGGCGGTACTCTGCAGGTGCCCGGCGGCGACGTCGTCAGGCGGCGGCTGCCGGGGCGCGGCATGGCGGGTGGGTGAGGGTTTCCATGACTGAGCGCAGCGAGCGAGGCGTCTCCACCAGGACGACAGAAGGCGGACACGGCGAGCGCAGGTACCGGGAGGCTCCGGCGGTGGTGACGAGAGGCGACCGCGGCTACCGTGGTGGCGACCGTGGCGACCGTGGCGGCATCGGGTGTCGGTGCGGCTCGCGGAGCGACCGAGGCCACCGAGGCAGTGACCGCGGCTACCGATGGTAGAGCGCGGCCGCTCGCGCCGCGTCTACGACGACGAGCCCGTGACGGCCTCCTGGCCGACGCATCGGCCACCTCCACGCCCCTCGATGGACGCCCTACGCCGCCTAAGGCGATCGTCGGACGGTACCGGGCGCCCGCCGGCTGGTTCCCGCGCATCGACCGCGTCCAGTCCGGCCCTACGCCCCCGCCCACGCGCATCCACGTGGACGTGCCCACCGACCTGCACGGGCTGGGCTGCTCGACGAGGCCGACCTGCTGACGACGTCGACCGGCGCTCTGGCCGTGGGCGACTTCTCACCCGCGAGGCTGCACGCCGGATTCCGCGGCACGGCGCTGTCCATCGCCTCCCCGGGCCAGGAGATCCTGCAGCGCTCCAGCATCATTCTGCGCCCTGACGAGAAGGAGGAGGGCTCGGCTGGATCACCCGGAGGTCCGCGCCGCCTGGCCCCTGCCGCCCAGACCGCTCCATCCAGGGCACGAGGCCTCCCGGATCGTGGGGCGCGATGCCTCGTGCGCGAGCTGAGGAGGCCATGGACCTCACCGGCGAGCAGGGCGACCGGCTCGTGCGCCACATCGCCACCCCTCGAGGACCACCGGGCCCCTGACCGCGACGGCGGCCCGCAGCGGCTGGGTGTCCTTCCTCGCCGACGGTTCCGGTCCTCCGCGCCCGCTCCGGGGTGAGCGACGAGCCCCTGGACGGCGGCGTCCCCTCGAGGCCCCTGAGTCCATGGCCGCCACGGTGGAGCTCTCAGCACGCCGGGACGGTGCGCGGCACCGTCGTCGAGGCGGGCGTCAACGTCATCGTCGGAGGCGGCTACCACGGCAAGTCCACGCTGCTGAGGCGCCATCGAGCGCGGCGTTCACTGCGCACGTGCCCGGGGACGGGCGCGAGCTCAGTCGCCACGGTCCCCGACGGCGGTCAGGTGCGGGCCGCCGACGGGCGCGCCGTGACCGGCGTCGACCTGACCCCTTCATCTCCCACCTGCCGGCTCGGGCGCGACACCGCCTCCTTCACCACCTCGCAACGCCTCGGGATCCACCTCCCAGGCCGCCTCCATCATCGAGGCCGTCGAGGCCGGCTCCACCGCGCTGCTGCTGGACGAGGACACCTCCGCCACGAACCTGCTTTCATCCGCGACTCGCGCATGCCGCGAGCTGGTGGCCGCCGACCGCGAGCCCATCACCCCTGGTGGACCGTATCACCGCGCTGTTCCGCCGGCGGGGCGTCTCCACGGTCATGGTCATGGGCGGCTCCCGGGGACTACCTGGACGTGGCAGACCTGGTCCTGCTCATGGACGCCTACCACCTGCGCGACGTCACCGAGCAGGCCCGCTGGGTCGTGGCCGACCAGCCCCGGCCCTGACCGAGCTGGAGGACTGCCGCGCCTCGGCAGCGCGTCCCCGAGCTCCGCCCCTGCCGCGCACCCGCGCGGGGACCGGTGCGCACCGCGCCCAGGGCACCTCCACCTCGTCCTGGACCGGGAGGACATCGACATCTCCGACGTCGGCGGCGTCACTCGACCCCGGGCAGGCGGAGGCCATCGCTCACGCCCTGCGCGCTCTGCTGAGCAGCGCTTCGACGGGGTCTCCCCGCTGCGCGAGTGCCTGGACGACCTCGAGGCCCTGCTCGATGAGGAGGGCCTGGACGCCCTGACCGACGAGCGCGAGCGGCCCGCCTTTCCTCGTGCGCCCCCGCATGGTCGACGTCGGCGCGGCCGTCAGCCGCCACCGCAAGCTCGAGCTGGCCGACCGGCGGGCGAGGACCGACGGGCGAGCGACCGACCGCCGGCCTTCGCCCAGCCGCACTTCAACAAAACTTCACAAACGACGCGGCTCCGAGTCGTTTCTGAAGATTCGGTCGAAGTGATCCACGATGCCGGTGTCCACAAGACGCCGCCGGCCCCTGTTTCCACAGGAAGGCAAGTGCTCCGGGGAGGCCGGGCGCCGCGGGCAGCATAGGGGATGACCACCGCGATCTCCTCGCCCCCTGTCCGACGGCGGGTCCCTGCGCCCGCTGATGTGGAACGAGACCGGCCTCGACGGCGCCGCGTGCGCGCCCGGACCTCAGCCACGACTGGCTGCGTGTCGCCGCTGGTGTCTACGCGCCCCGTGCGGCCCGGGCGGGAGGCTGCGTGGATGGAGCGCTACGAGCTGCTGCTCGGGAGGCGGCGCACCGGAAGTACGGTGACGAGCTGGTGCTGGCAGGCGCTCCGCCGTCGCCGCTACGGGCTGCCACTGGTGGGGACGGTTCTGCGCCGGGTGGAGGTCGTGGACGGACACCCCGGCCGGGTGCGGACCTCCTTGCTGAGGCGCCACGTCCGGCGCCCCGGCACCGAGGTCGTCAGAGTGGGCGGGCATCTCGCCGTCGCGTTGCCGGACTCACTCATTGACCTGGCTCGGTGGAACGGCCTCATGGGGGGGGTCGCCGCCATGGATGCGGCCCTGCACAACGGACTGTGCTCCGCGGAGGCCCTGGAGGAGGCGCTGGCGCGTATGCCCGAGACGGCACGTGGCGGCCCTCGTGCTCGGCAGGCCGTGCGCTTGGCCGACGGCCGCCCGGAGTCGCCGGGCGAGTCGATGTCGCGCGTGCGCATGGGGAGCACCGGCCTCCCAAGCCGGAGCTGCAGGTGAGTGTGCGGGTCGGGTCGGAGCTCTACATCCTGGACTTCTACTGGCCGGACTATGGGGTGGCCGGGGAGTTCGACGGTCGGGTCAAGTACCGGTCGGCCTCCTTCGGGCAGGACCCGGAGGATGTCGTGTGGCGTGAGAAGCTCCGGGAGGACGCGCTGCGGGCCTCGGGCTTGATGGTGGCCCGCTGGACATGGGCGCAGCGCCCAGGGGGTGATGCTCGGGGCGCAGATGCTGCGGCGGCTGTCCGCTGCCGGGGTCAGGCCCACTGGCCGACGCTGGTGAGCCCCTCCTCCTTCTTCCACCCTCACTCGATCAGGACTCTCAGAATCGACCCGGAGCCGCGTCGATTCTGAAGTTTCGTCGAAGTGAGTGGGCTGGCGGCTGCTGCGCGGCTCGCGCTAGGGCGGCTGAACCGGTCCGGTACTCGGTCCGTACGGTGCACTCGCTGGTGCGGGTGTGGATGAGGCGGGGGATCGAGATGGTTCTTGTCGAGCGGCCGTCGCGGTAGCCGGCCTGGAGAGTTGAACAGCACCAGTGAGTCGCAGTGCGCAAGGGGTTGCTCGTGCGGGCCACGCGACGCAGCGTCGAGACGGGCATCTGGCGCAGGATGCTCGCGATCCTGCCGGCGTCGCGCAGGGTGGCCCGCACCGGGGCACATTGAGGCGGTTGAGGCCTCGGACCTCGCGCAGGAAGCAGTCGGCGCCCTCCTCTCCGGCCGCGCGCCACCAGCCGGCGCGGTAGGTGGCCTCGAGCTGCTTGACGGCGTCGCACAGGGCGTCGTAGTCGACACCGACGACCTCGGTGCGCAGCTCCTCGGCCCGGATCCGCTCCAGGGCGGCGTGCGCCAGCGGCAGGATGACCCGGGCGACGTCATCGACGGCGTTGTTGCGGGTGAGCCGGTCGACCTCCGGCAGGGCTTGCCGTCGCGGGGCAGCGCGCGTCGACCTCCTCCAGGTGCGCGACGGAGGTGCGCAGCTCGCCGGTGAGGCGGGCGGTGGAGCGTGGGAACCCCCATGGCGATGAGCAGCTCGGTCGCGGCGCGCCACTGGAAGTCCCTGTCCTCAGACCAGTGGGTCTCAAGGTCGTCCCTGCCGGAGACCGGTCCGACGGGGTGCTCGTCTGCTGGCTGCCTCATCGGGGTTGGAGCCTCCTGTGGTGCGCAGGGAAACAGGTCAGGAAGTCGCGGGCGCTCAGCAGCTGGGAGGTGCTGGCCTGTTGCATGGGACAGCGTCTCAAGACAATGTGTGAGAACGCTGGTGATTGACCCTTCAAAGGCTGAGGTGAGCCCTCAGGCCGGTGCGTCTTCTGGGTCCAGGATGTCCGTCTGGGCGGGCAGGTCCGTGATACCGACCGGGCAGGTCACCCCGTTGGGCGCGTGGTTGCAGTAGCCGTTCGGGTTCTGTGCAGGTAGGCCTGGTGGTGAGTCCTCAGCCAGGTAGTAGGGGCCGCCGGAACTCGGCCGGCGCGTCGGCGGCGTCCTCAATGGTGGTCACGCAGGTACCCAGGCCCAGGCGGGTCAGCTCGCTCTGGAAGGCCGCGCGGATCCGCACGGCCGCCTCGTGCTGGGCGGGCGTCGTCGTCCACACCGCCGAGCGGTACTGGGTGCCGACGTCGTTGCCGTGACGGTTCAGGTGCGTGGAGTCGTGGTTCTCCCAGAAGGTCCGCAGCAGGGGTCTCCCCGCCTCGCCGCAGACAGTCGGGTCGTAGACGACGCGCACCGTCTCGGCGTGACCGGTCGCCCCGGTGCACACCTCCTGGTACGTGGGGTTGGGTGTCTGACCGCCCATGTAGCCGACCGACGTCGAGACGACGCCGTCCTGGCGCCACAGGATCCGCTCCACGCCCCAGAAGCAGCCGGCCGCCAGATAGATGACCCTGACTGCCCTCGGGCCACGGTCCGTCCAGGGCGTGCCCAGCACCGGATGGTCCCCGGGGCGGTCCAGAACTGGCGTCTCGCGGCGCCGGCCAGCGCCGATCCGCTGAGTGAGTGACGAAGGGCGTTGAACATGAGAACGACGGTACTGCGCCCCGCCTCTATTCCCGCCCGCGCTTCACCTGACCGCGAGGAGGTCGGGGCGGAGGTCTGAGAGCAGGTGTCAGTCAGGAGCTCGGTGAGGCTCCGGCCCGGAGCGTTCAGCCCCCAGACGGGTGAAGGCCCGCTCGCGCGCCAGTCGAGGAGCTCTGGAACCCGCCGGTGAGCAAGGCCTGAGCTCCTCGCCGCTGTCGACGGCGACGATGTCCTGCCGCTGATCCTCCCTCGCTCATACCTTGCGTGATGGCGCGCAGATTCTCAGCGGGTGTGGTTCCCTCGCGGGACGATGAGCTGGGGCCTCCCCCTGAGGGTTGACGATCGCGAAGTCCCGCCGAGACGCACAGATCAAAGATGAAGTCGCACTCACCGGCGGTGGTGGGCGTGCCCGTCCCCGCCGTCATCGCCTCATCCCTCCTCGAGCACATTGGAAGGTGGAAGTCCTGGAGCCCATCGACATTGATGTCGGTTCCGTCCTCGTTGAGCAGCGTCGCGAACGAGGACCGGTCTGCGCTGGAGGGCGGGAAGACCTTCATGTGCATTCGACGCCGTCGCAAGAACTCCTGCACGCCGTCGCAGATCCGGATCGACAGGTCGGTCTCCGTCGATCTTGTACAGATGAGAGAGAAGCCCATGGGTGGATACGTCCTGTCCGTGGTTGGAGTCCCTCGTTTTTACGGAATACGCGTCTACTCGTACTTTAATGCGGCTTGCATTTCCCTGCCAGCTGTTGGCAACAATCACTCAATCTCACCTCGGTCTGCGTCATCCCTCACCTCTTGCGGCAGCTGGTCGATCCGGTGATTCCCGTCCGGGATCACGAACAGCAGAGGCACGTCCACGTGAACGAGGAGGAAGCTCGTCGAGACGCACAGGTCGTAGAGCAGTTCGCACTCGTCATCGCTGAGATGGGCGTGTGCACGAAGGCGCTCAGCCCGAGTCGTGAATGGAGGGTCGGAGAGGATGAGATCTCGTAGGTAGCCGTCGTCGAATAGCAGTACCGACCCGTCGGCGTTCGCCAGGTGTGTGGTGTCGCTGGAGTGTGTGCTGCGCTGAAGGCTCAGCCCTCGGCGCTCAAGAAAGTTCCACAACCCCCGCTTGTCGCCCCCGATGCTGCGTCCATCGCTGAATCTGTAAAAATACATGGCGTAACCCATGGGACTCTCCTCGCACCATCTCAGGGGTTGGTTGTTTTCCTGGGTGTCCATAGAGTCGAGGCGAGGCGTTTTTCGCGCAGCCCACGAATCCCGGTGGGGCTGCGCGAGAAACGCCCGGCTCGGTGGAGGCGAGTTCAGACCCGCTCGACCTGACGATCTCGGCCTTGATCTTCCCGGCCCGTGGGGGCCTCGTAGGAGACGGTGTCGCCCGCACGGTGCCCCATGAGGGCCTGACCCAGTGGGGCGTCGGGGGAGAAGACCTTGACGCCATCGGGCACGTCCTCGGTGATCTCCTGACCGCCCAGGGCGAAGACCTGCTCCTTGCCGGCCACCTTCGCGGTGACGATGGTGCCGGCTGAGACCGAGCCGTCGTCGGCCGCCTCGCCGATCTGTGCGTTCTCCAGGGTCTCCTCGAGCTGGATGATGCGCGCCTCGTTGAGCCCCGCCTCCTCGCGGGCGGCGTGGTAGCCCGCGTTCTCCCGCAGGTCACCCTCCTGGCGGGCCGCCTCCACGCGCTGGGCGATCTCCTTGCGCTCGGTCGTCTTGCGGTGCTCGAGCTCGGTGGACAGTCGGTCGTAGGCCTCCTGGGTGAGCCAGGTGCCCTGTGACTGCTCGGACATGGGTCCTCCTTGGATGACTGGTGCTGGTCGCTCGGCAGCCGGTCGGGTCACCTTGCGACGACGACACCCGGCGGCTCCTCGTAGGGCCGACCGGGTTTGAAGCGCGAGTCTACGCCGCAGCCTGGGGGGATGCTGTGTAGTTGGCGAAAGGTGCTGGAATATTCCGGGTCCGCGGTCGGGTGCCGAGGCGGGTGAATCCTTGCCGGCCCGCCTGATCAGCGGCGTCGCGGGGGTCGGAAGACTCGGTGGGTAAAGCGCTCGGCTCGACGGTGTGGCGGCCCGTGCACCGGGCCTGGCGGCCTCTCGGCTCGCCTCACGGTCGGCTCCGCCCCCTCTAGCGCACAACCGCCAGGAAGCAGGCCACGCACTGGCAGGCCCATGCGGCCACGGTGCACACGTGGAAGATCTCGTGGAATCCGAACCAGCGCGGCGAGGGGTCGGGCGTCTTGCGGGCGTAGACGACGGCACCCAGCGTGTAGGTCACGCCCCCGGCCACCAGCAGCCACACGATCGCGGGGCCGCCTTCCCGCCAGAACTGCGGCAGGAACCAGACCGCCACCCAGCCCAGGATGATGTAGAGGGCGGTGGTGAACCAGCGCGGGGCGTGCATCCACAACAGGTTCGTGGCCGTGCCGATCGCGGCTCCCGCCCACACGATTCCCCAGGACCAGGGTGGCCGTGCGCGTCGGCAGCAGCGCCGCCGACAGGGGCGTGTAGGTGCCGGCGATGAGCAGGTAGATGTTCGCGTGGTCGATCCGCCGCAGCGTGGCCGCCACCTTCGCGGGCCAGTGCCCGGTGCCGATGTGGTAGACGCCGGAGTTGGCGAACAGCAGCAGCGAGCAGGTCAGGTAGACGGCACAGGCCCACTTCAGGCCCGCTCCCGGCGCCAGCACCGTCAGCACGATGCAGGCCGCCAGGGCCAGTGGCGCTGTGCCGGCATGGATCCACCCGCGCAGCCTCGGCTTGACGGCGGCGATGACGCCCTTGGCGCTCGTGGACGCGGAGCGGCGCGAGGCCGGCGGCGTCGATGGCGATGTCGGTGACATGGGCGTGAGCGTCCTTCTGGGTGGCGTGGGCTGAGCCCGGGACCGGTTCTGAACCTTACGACCCCGTAGGTTACGTGAGCGTAGGTTGTGGTGGTAGCGGTCCGGACGGTGATGTGACGCGGCAGGCACGATCACGTGCCTCGGGAGGTTCCTCGGTCGTCGTCGCCTGAGCCGGTGCGGTCGCGCGTCCTCGCATGACTCCGTTGTGCCCCCGTAACCCTGGGTGAACCTGATGACCGGATTTGACCCGGCTGTTAGCCGACTCGTCCAGCACAGGAGGGCATCGCGCGATAGCGTTGGAGATGGCCCCTGAGCCGTCGGGCCCCGTCCCCCATCAACCCCACCGAGGAGTCCCTGAGGAACACGGCATGGCAGGCGACAACCTCCTCACGACATCTACGAGCGCCGGCTGGCTGCGCGCATCGACCCGGCCACGGTGCCCCCACCACGTGGGTGTCATCCTCGACGGCAACCGGCGCTGGGCCAAGTCCATGGGGGTTCGGGGCCGCGCAGGGTCACAAGCGAGGCGCGGACAAGATCGAGGAGTTCCTCGGGTGGGCCGAGCAGATGGGGGTCCAGGTCGTCACCCTGTGGCTGCTGAGCACCGACAACCTCTCCCGAGACCCGGCCGAGCTCTCACCCCTGCTGGACATCATCGCCCACGCCGTCGACGAGCTCGCCGAGACCGGCCGCTGGAGCCTGCGTCTCGTGGGCGCCGTCGACCTCCTGCCCGAGCCGCTGGCCGAGCGGCTGCGCGCCGCCGTCGTCCGTTCCCGGCCCGCGAGCGCCGGGGCCTCCGAGTCGGACGGGCGGCGGGTGAGGCCGCCAAGGCTCGAGGACCGGCGCATGCAGGTCGAGCACGCCGTCGGCTACGGGGGCCGCCAGGAGATCGCCGACGCCGTGCGCGAGCTGCTGCGCGAGCGGGCCGCCGCCGGGGCGAGCCTGGAGGAGGTGGCCGCCTCGCTCAGCGAGGAGGACATCACCGAGCACCTCTACACCAAGGGCCAGCCCGACCCCGATCTGGTCATCCGCACCTCGGGCGAGCAGCGGCTCTCCGGATTCCTCCTGTGGCAGTCGGTGCACTCCGAGTACTACTTCTGCGAGGTCAACTGGCCGGCCTTCCGGCGCGTGGACTTCCTGCGGGCGCTGCGCGACTTCGCCAGTCGGGAGCGCCGCCTGGGCAGGTAGCCGGGCCGGCCGCCGTCCGCGCCGGGTGCCGCCGCACCGAAACCGCGGAGGGAGCGCCTGAAGGAGCCGCGGCGCAGGTGACAATACGGGCGTGACGAGCGGTGAATCCCACCCGCCCCGAGGCCTGAGCGGCAGCGCGGGCGCAGGTGGCGCGGGCAGTGCGGTGGCGGGAAGGGTCCCGGCGCTGCTGGTCTTCGTTGCCTCCGCCTTCTCCCAGTATCTCGGTGCGGGCATGGCCGTCTCCCTGTTCTCGCTCATGCCCTCGACGACGGTGGCCTGGTGGCGCCTGGTGGTGGGCGCTGTCGAGCTCCTGGCGCTCCGACGCCCGTGGCGCCGGAGCTGGACGCGTCGGGCTCTGGCGCTGGCGGCCGCCTTCAGGGCGGCCACCGCCACCATGAACGTCATCTTCTACGCGGCGATCTCACTGCTTCCGCTGGGAACGGTCGTCTCCCTGGAGTTCCTCGGACCGGTTGCCGTCGCCGCCATCACGGGGCGCGGGTGGCGACCGCGCTTGGCCGCGGTGCTGGCGCTCCTGGGAGTCGTGTGCGTCTCCGGGCTCGGCGTCGACCTGGGTGACTCGGGTCAGAGCACGGGGGTCGTGCTCGCGCTGGCGGCCGGTGCGGCCTGGGCGGGCTACATCCTTCTGGGGCGGCGAGTGGCCTCGGCCGGGGCCGGAGTCGACTCGCTCGCTGTGGGCATGGTGTTCGGCGCGCTCGTCTACGGTCCCTTCGCCGTCGGCACGGCTGCCGATGCCCTGACGTCGGTAAGGTCGACGGCGATGGCGCTGGGAGTCGGGGCCGCTGTCGACCGCGGTGCCCTACGGGCTCGATCAAGTGGTGCTCAAACGGCTCGGACGGATACCTCGCGCTCCTGTCCTCGCTCATGCCGGCGACGTCGATGCTGGTGGGAGTGGCGGTGCTGGGCCAGCTGCCCAGCGCTTGGGAGGTCACCGGGCTCGTGCTGGTGTCGGTGGCCGTGGCCCTGGCCAGCGCGGACGGCCGCGCGCCGCGCCCGGCGCGCGTGTGAGCGGCGTCCTTGGGGTGTGGCGGAAACTTGGGCAGGATGGGGCTCTGGTCCGGGCGCCGCCCGGCCTGGCTGGTGCCCCGGTCCCGGCGCGCGTCGACTCACCGACGCCCCTGCGCCGTCGGGCCCGTACGCCGGCACCTCACGCACCGACGCGCACGCTGCCAGCGACACGCGCCGGCGTGCTCGCGGTCCCAAACGACAGGACCCTCGTGGCCGCACACCGCACCTCCGCCTCCCACCGCTTCGCCTCCGGAAGGACCCCGGCCGCCGGGTGAGGCCACCTTCGCCGACCTCGGCGTGGACTCGGACCTCGCCGCCGACCTCGACGCCCGCGGCTTCACCGCGCCCTTCCCCATCCAGGCCGCCACCCTGCCCGACACCCCGCCGGGCGCGACGTGCTCGGCCGCGGCCGCACCGGCTCGGGCAAGACCCTGGCCTTCAGCCCTGCCGCTGGTCCAGCGCCCTGGCGCAGCAGGACAAAGGCGCGCCCCCGGCCACCCCATCGGCCTGGTCCTGGCCCCACCCGCGAGCTCGCCCTCCAGATCGCCGAGGTCATCGAGCCCCTGGCCCGCGTGGTCGACATGGATGTGACCACCATCTTCGGCGGGGTCTCCGCCAAGCCCCAGGAGAAGGCCCTCAAGGCGGGCGTCGACGTCGTCGTCGCCTGCCCCGGCCGGCTCCTGGACCTCATGGGACAGGGGCTCGTCAGCCTCGACGAGGTCGAGATCACCGTCCTGGACGAGGCCGACCACATGGCCGACCTCGGCTTCCTGCCGGGCGTCCGCCGCATCCTGCGCGCCACCCCGCAGCGCGGCCAGCGCCTACTGTTCTCCGCCACCCTGGACAACGGCGTGGACACCCTGGTCAAGGAGTTCCTCCACAACCCGCTGCAGCACTCCGTGGACCCCTCGACCTCGCCCGTGGACGCCATGACCCACCGCGTGTGGATGGTCGCGGACAAGACCGCCAAGGACGGCATCGTGCGGCGCCTGGCCTCCGGGGAGGGGCAGCGCATCCTGTTCACCCGCACCAAGCACCTCGCCCGGCGCCTGGCCCGCAAGCTCGTCCAGGCAGGGATCCCCGCCGTCGAGCTGCAGGGCAACATGAGCCAGAACGCGCGCGAGCGCGCCATGCGGGCCTTCTCCACCGGGCAGGTCCACGTCATGGTCGCCACCGACATCGCCGCTCGCGGGATCGACGTCTCCGGCGTCGAGCTCGTCGTCCACGTCGACCCGCCCGCCGAGCACAAGGCCTACCTGCACCGCTCGGGCCGCACCGCCCGCGCTGGGGCCGCCGGGAGCGTCATCACCCTCGTCCTGCCCGAGCAGAAGCACGATGTGCAGGGTCTGCTCAAGAAGGCGCGGATCCGTGCGGACATCGAGCGCATCCGTCCCGACGACGACGCCGTGTCCGCCCTCGTGGGGCAGGTCGCCGAGGCCGTTGCACCGGAGGACATGCCCGAGGGCGTGGCCATCAAGGGCGACAGCCCCAGCGGGCGGGCCTCCACCGGGCGGCCGGGACACAGTCACGGAGAAGCGGGACGCAGTCGGTCCGGTCGCGCAGGCCGCGGCGGTCGCGGCGGGGAGCGCGCGGCGGAACAGCGGGCGCAGCGCGAAGCAACGCGGCGGAAGCGGTGAGCGGGCTCCGGGCAGCCCTCCGGCCAGGGGTGGCCGCAGCGGTGGTGCTCGTAGGCACGGGATCCCGCGGCCGCGGATCCAAGGGAGGCCAGGGAAGTCCCGCCTGACGCCTTGCGATAGACGGCATTCGGCGCGAGGTGCTGGGCGTCGACGACGCCGTGCTCGCGATGAGCCCCCGTACCCGCAACGGTGAGCGGCGTCGTTGGTGGAGCAAGCAGGTCCTGGCTCGGGCCGGGCGGAAGCGGGGCGTCAGTGCTACCGTCGAGTGGCTGACGGCACGTGGGAGGGTGGCTGGAGAGCGTGGCAGTGCACCTTTCACGGCGAGCTCTGACCGGAGTGATGACGGGTCTCATCCTGGCCGGCTGCGCCCCTCGGGGGCCGCAGCGAGCGGCAGAGCACTCGACTCCGCCGTCGTACCTGCGCTCGCGCGGGACGGCGTTGCGCCGAGCCTGTGTCGACGTCAGCAGACCTGTCGGTTCCCGCTGCGTTCTCCCACACCGACTCGAGGGCGAGACCTCCGACTGCATCTTCTACGCGGCCACGGACGTGCCGGTCGGACTGGTCGTCTACCCTCGACGGTGACGGGCAGTCCTTCCACAGTCAAGGGAACCAGAACCGGGACGAGAGGTCCCGCGGAGGCCTGGCCGGCGTCGGGGAGTCGTCGAGGCGGCGAGCGCTCGCGGGTACGACGTGGTCTCGGTGCGATCTCCCGGAGACGACGGAATCTGGTGGCTGGAGGATCAGGACGGCAAGGTCCGCTACCTGGAGGAGACGCTCGACTACGTGGTCGCCGAGTGCGGTGCCACCATGGATCGGGTCTGGTTCGTGGGCTACTCCGGAGGATCGGAGTTCATCAGCCAGTGGTTCTTCCCGGTCTACGCCGAGAGCATGGCGGGCGGGGGCTTCCTGCTCTTCGGGGGTGGTGATGCGCCCGAGGAACAGGCGATGTTCTCCGACGGTGCCAAGGAACGGCTCTCGCTGAACTGGGTGACCGTGACGCGCGACGTGCCCGCCAACAGCCTCGACGGATTCGACGGCATCGGGCACGCCAGGAACAGCCTGGCCTACTACCGCTCGGCGGGCTTCGGCCACACCTGGAACGAGTGGCCCGACGACGACCACGGCAGCATCACCGAGAAGTTCGGCAGTTACGTCGGCCGTGTGCTCGATGCCGCTTCAAGCGGAAAATGACCAAGCTGTCTCGGAGGTTGGTCGGCGAGTCCCCGGAGCAGTCCGTGATCAGTAAGGCGCGGTCCTCAGGGCCGAGTATGTCATTGCGGCTGCGCGACCTGTGCTCACATCCGGCCATCTGGGCTGGCGCCGATCGAGCCCAGGTCGACATGAGCATCCTCTCCCGCTCCCGCTGGACGGGGCGTCCACCCCGCGTGGATCGGTGCCACCTGAGCTCACCCGATTCCAGCAACCATCACGCAGCCCGAAAGCTTGTGTCGGCAGGGATGGTGGGAGGGCGTCGCTGTCTGGCGTCCCAGGAATGAGTAAGGCCTCGGCCCTTCCGGGGCCGAGGCCGGTGCAGTACCCTGTGGGGCCTCGAACCCACGACCTTCGGATTAAAAGAGTCCGCAAGTAGGCCGCTGCCTGGTGCGAGCACGCCGTGGTGCTCGCCAGCACTGGTTCGCCTCACTGCGCCATCATTGCCAGCAATAGCGCTATTGCTGGCAATAGCAGCAAGGGACGCTCCGATGAAGCAGGCGCCCGACCCAGCGAGAACCCCGCAACGACGAGCAACCTCCCCTCCCAAGAGGCCAGTCCCTCCCCATTGCTGGCAATGACGCAAATGCCAGCAATAGCGGCATTGCCAGCAAAGCCGGCAACCAGCAAGACCTGACCTCAAGGGAGACAAGCACATGACCAGCTACGAGTACGCCCCCAGCCTCGCTCACTATCATCCACGCGCGAGGCCCAGGCCCTCATCAGCGCCCCTCGTCGACGGCGACGACGTCGATGCGGCTACCACGCTCGCCACCATCGCCGAGCTCGTCAGCGCGATGCAGCGCTGGCTCGGCCCCGAGCGCTCCGCTAACGCCTGCTCAGGCACCTGGGCCTACAACGGCCACCCCGTCTACCCCAAGCACTATCGCTACTGCCTCGACAGTGCGGGCCACGTAGCCAGCCCTCACCCCGGCAGGCAAGACGGGGAGGAGACGGCATGAGCACCACCGCCGACCCCGCAGGCACCAACCAGACCGACGACAGTTCCGCAGCCCCTGCCAGGGCAGACGAGCATCTACGACTTCCTCAACGCAGAAGGAGCATTGCCATGCAGCGATTGACCTTTGAGCAGCACCTCCTACTCATGGAGGCACTAAGCAGGCTCACTAGCAAGGTTCGCGACCGTGTAGCCGACGGTGATACCTACCTCCAGGACACGCTCAGAACGCTGGAGACCATTGAGAGAACCATCGCCGACGGCACCGTCCACATCGAGCCGGCGAAGCGCACGACCGCAGCCTGAAGGAAGGAGCAACCGATCATGAAAATCAACACCCACGAGGTTCTCCTCCAAGCAGCAGTCAACGAGCTCGCCACTGAAATCAGAACCAAGGTCGAGGCCGGCGACTACTGGCTCACCCGCACGCTGCACGAGCTTGAGGAACTCAACCACAAGCTCCACAGCACAGCAGTACCTCAACGCAGCTATGGAATCGGAGAAGCAGCATGACCGGCCCTCTCGACCTCGACGACATCCGCGCGCAGGCTCACCGCCGCCACAGCGGCCCCTGGGCACGCGGCCACGACGAGCTCACCGTCACCGCCGGCATGGCCCATCGCCATCGTCGGCATAGGCCACGACGACATCACCATCGACTACGAGAACGATGAGGTGTTCTTCGACCACGTCAGCAGCTCCGCAGACGCCGACCTCGACCTCATCACCCACGCCCCCGAAGACATCAAGAACCTCCTCAACGAGGTCAACCGACTCAACGACGCACTCCAAGAGATCAGCTGGCTCATAGAAACAGCCGACCCAGACACGTTCGTCCACAAGGCCCAGCTCGTCCTCAAAGACAACCTCTGAACAACCCACAACCACTCAAGGAAGGACAGTCTCATGGCCGGAGACACCATCATCACCATCATCGGGAACCTCACCAAGGACCCCGAGATCCGCTACACACCCACCGGGGCAGCCGTCGCCTCCTTCACCGTCGCCTCCACACCACGCACCTACGACCGCCAGGCCGGCCAGTGGAAGGACGGCCAGGCCCTGTTCATGCCCTGCCAGGCATGGCGGCAGATGGCCGAGAACATTGCCGAGTCACTCACCAAGGGCACGCGCGTCATCGTCCAGGGCCGCCTCACCCAGCGCACCTACACCACCCGAAACGGAGAACAGCGCACAGTCGTGGAGACGCAGGTAGACGAGATCGGCCCCTCCCTGCGCTACGCCAAGGCCCAGGTCACCCGCCAGCCCCGCGACGGCGGCCAAGCCAACCGCCAGCAGGGCGGCTACGGCGGCCAGGGCCAGTCCGGGTACAACGCCCCCGCCGGCGGCGCCATGGCGGGAGACCCGTGGGCCACGGGCGGCTCCACCTCCATCGGGGACGAGCCCCCGTTCTGAACAGTCGACCAAATTCTCAAGGACAACAAAAGGAACCAAGACCATGATCAACTGGCCACGTACTATCCTCCGAGCTATCACTACCGGCATCCTCATATTCTTATTCCTCACTTACTTCGATGACCTGCATGCCTTTTTGAGGGAGTTCGTAGCGGCATCCCCGAGTGCCCGAGCGCAGATCGTCTCCCTCATCATCTTGCTCGCCCTGTCGGCATACGCCCTCTGGGCTCTCATCGTGGTCACAGTCAGGACAGCAATCGACATAATCAACAAGAAGCTCTCAGAAGAACCGTACGGGGACCTGGAGATCTGGGTGCAGATCCAGCCCCAGAAGCGGCACGAGACGCTTATCGACGCCATCTACCGCCTGAGGCCGGCCTGGGATGAGGCAAACAGCAGCAGGTACATCGGCACCATCAAGCAGGGTCGGCGCCACGAAGCCGCCCACGCCGTCGTCACCTGGGCACTAGGCGGAACCGTCCTCGACATCGACGCACACCGAACACGCACCGTCATCCCGATCCCACACCCCGGAGCCGCAGCAGCAGCGTGGTTCAGACTCCAAGTCGACCTGGCCGGCCTCACACAAGACGTCATCGACGACAGCCAAGCGCACGGCTCCAACGACGATATCGACTCCGCCTACAGGCACGCCACCGTACTAGCCGCCATGGGATACCGCCCCGACGGCTACACCGGCCCAATCACCCCCAGCGACCTCATCACCTACGCCATAAAAGCCGACAAGCAGCTCCTGGCCGAGCACCAAGAAGTCGTCACCGCCGCCGCGAAAGCACTGAAGAAACACGACGACAAGCTCGACGGAGTCAGACTCCACCGCATCCTCGACAAGGTCGCCAAAACCACCTCGACGCCCGTCGTCGAAGCGGTCGGCTAACCCGCTATGCGCCCTACCAGCACCCCCGAAGACAGGAACCACCAACTATGACCACCCCCATTGTTGCCGTCGCCAACCAGAAGGGCGGTGTCGGCAAGACCGCCACCGCCGTCAACCTGGCCGACGCCCTGGCCCGCGCCGGCCACCGCATCCTGGTGATCGACGCGGACCCCCAGTCCAACGCGACCAGCATCCTCGACGTCGAGCTCGACCCCGTCGAGAGCCGGACCCTTCTCGACGTCCTCGCTGCCGTGGCCACCGGCCAGGCAGGCGCCGGCGCCCTAGCCGCCGCCGTCCACCCCGCCGGCCCCGCCTGGGGCGGTATTGACGTTGTCCCCGCACAGCGCGAGCTCGCCTCACGCGAAGTCGACTCTGCTGCCGGAAGGGAGTTTCACCTGTGCACCGCCATGGACGGCGCCATCGACGACTACGACGCCGTCATCGTCGACTGCCCACCATCGCTGGGTGCGCTCACCCTCAGTGCGCTCACCGCCGCCACAAGCGTCCTCATTGTTACTGAGCCGAGGGCGTCGTCTGTCGACGGCGTCGCCGAGCTCACCACCACCATCAGCACCGTCCAGCGCTACTACAACAAGGAGCTCACTACCGCCGGAATCCTCATCAACCGCTGGCGCTCCGACCGTCTCGACCGCGCCGTATGGCGTGAAGAGCTCAGAGCCGTCTACGGCGCCACCATGATCGACCACCCCCTACCCGAGCGCGAGGTGGTGGCCGTCGCAGCAACCAACCGCGTCCCAGTACCCCGACGTGAGGCATACGACTACGTCGCCGCCATCGAGGCCGTAGCGCGCCACATCCTCGCGAGCCAGAGTGCGGAGGCGGTCAGATGAAGCCACAGCCCCGCCGCCGAGCAATATCCATCCCGAAAGCAGGCGGCCCAGACCCCGCAGCACTGACCGCCGGCTGCCGCTACACGCCAGCATTGCCAGCAATAGCGGCAATAGCGGATTGGCTGGCAGATCCAGCAGCGGAACTGGCAGTGCCGACGTGCCGATCCTCAAGAAGGTCACCATCCGTGTCCCAATCGAGCTCGCAGGCCGAGCACGAACCGTATGGCGCCTAGAGAGCGCCCAACCAGACATCCCCTACCGTTCCTACAACGAGTTGATGACCGACTTCATCGAGGCCGGCGTCACCGAAGCCGAGCAACGCCTCAACGACGGCCGACCCCTGACCCCGACACCAGCCGGCCAGATACCCCGAGGCCGGCCGCCGCACCCTAGAAGGAAGCATGCCCGTGGGATAATCTGATGCTGCCGCCGCGTCACGGCGCGGAGTGGAAGGGAACGCCGGTGCACCCGTGTTGTCACGGGGCCCGGCGTTCGCGCTACATGCTGCGAGGACTGACCTGCTCCGAAACCTCAGCGGAATGTGGCGCCAGGGATCAATTATTAAGTAATGACAACACCTTTAAGAATTGTGGGTGACGGTGACGCCCCCACCCTCCTGGTCAAGGCGTGGGAGGCATCCATGCAGGGGACAAGGCCTTTTCCGCCCGCACCATCGCCGAACGAATCCGCGTCATCAACCAGGTCACTGCCGCTACCGGCGCCGACCCCGCAGCACTGACCCCACAAGCCATCAGTGCCTGGCTCGCCACGCTCCCCAGCGCAGCCACCAAGAGCACGTACTACGCGGTGCTGCGGGCCTGGTGCAAGTGGCTCGTCCAGTCCGACCACCGCGCCGACGACCCCACCACCCGCGTCCCCCAAACCCCGATCCCCGGCCGGCCACCCCCGACCAGTCACCGACACCCAGCTCGACGCCGTCCTCGCACTCCCCACCGCGCCAGGACACCCGCACCAAGATCATCCTCGCCGCCTACGCCGGCATGCGCGTCCACGAGATCGCCAAGATCAAAGGAGAGACATCAGCCCCGTCGCCGAAACCATCACCATCACCGGCAAAGGAGGCAGAACCGACACCCTCCCCGCCCACCAGCTCATCCTCCAACAAGCCAGCTACTACCCCCGCCGTGGCCTCTGGTTCCCGTCCCCCAAGGACCCGGCCGTGCCCGTACAGGCCAAGACCGTCAGCGCCGTCATCACGCGCGGCGTTCGACCGCGCCGACGCGCCCGCCACCGCCCACCAGTTGCGCCACTCCTTCGCCACCAGCCTCCTGCGCGCAGGCGCCGACAGCCGAGTCGTCCAAAGCCTTATGAGACACGAGTCCCTGGCCACCACAGGCCGCTACCTCGCCGTCAACACCGACCAGCAGCGCGCGGCACTCAGCGGCCTGCACCCCACCCCCAACGCCACCCAACGCCGAGTCGACGCCGACGTTGGCCGAGAGCTCGCGTAGGTGTGGACAGGCAGAGCCGGCGCCAGCCATAATGGTGGGGAGCCACCCGGATGCCACCCGGATGACTCCCCTAGCAAGGGGGCGGCTTAGCCGATCCACTTGCTCAGGGCATCCACAAGGACACCGACGGCCCGGATCAGGCGAGCGACTGAGTTGATGACTTCGCTCACCTTCCGGGCCGTTACCTTGTCCTTGCGGACTTTGACGTGTCGACCTCTCGGCTTGGACACGGCCCTCACCTCCTTCCCAGCTCCTTTCCTCCCCGGCCAAGGACACATGAGTGTTCCGGGGGAAGGTGCCGAAGGGAGGCGCCCCCAATCATGCCAGCCCGCGCCGACATCTCGGACAGAATGGACCGATTCTGAACGTCACTCAGGCCGCCAGCGACACGCCGCCGTATTGGTGTCCAGAAGCCGTGTTCAAAAGAGAGGGGCGATCTCGCCAAACCTGAGTCCTTGGTGGAGCACGTGGTGTCATAGGAGCCATGGCCACCACAGTCGGCTACGCCCGCGTCTCCACCGGCAACCAACGCCTCGACATGCAGCTCGACGCCCTCACGGCGTCGGGCTGCACTCGTGTCTACACCGACACCGCCTCAGGCGCTCTGTCCGCCCGCCCCGGCCTCGACCAGGCCCTGGCCGAGGCCGCCGAGCTCCTCGACGTCACACAGAACACCATCAGCCGGTGGGAGGCCGGATCCCGCACCCCACGCGACCCCGTCGAGGTGCTCATGCGCCTCTACGAGCTCAGCGACACCTTCGACGACGTCGTCGCGCTCGCCATGCGCGACGCCGCCGGCCGCGTCACCCTGACCACCTACAAGATCGATGAACACTGGTGGCTCGCCGACGAACGCGCACGCGACCTAGCCCTGCCCGCATCCATGCACCAGGCCGCCCGAGAGATCTCCGCCGACGACGGCACCGTTGTCATCATCCGAGCCTCACGCTGACACCACCCCGGCCAACGACGCTAGTCAGGCTAGCTCCGTCGGACGTGGAACGTGGACGTAGTGCCCGATACCCCTGTGATTCTCACGCCGCACGACGCTGGCGGTGTGCCGCGCCCAGTATTGACGATTGCTTCTAGGGCGCGTGCGAGCAGGGCAATGGGCAAGGCTCGATGTAGCAGATGAACAGGCGCAACGAAGCGTGCATCACACACTCGACAGTAGTACACCCCTTTACGATTGATAGTAAGGGGGTACCATAGAGTCATCGCAAGGGGACGGGAGGTCCCCACCACCCCCTGGAAGGAGCCACCATGAGCACCGTCGACGACATGCAGGCGTGGATCACCAGCCGATTCCCCGACGCCAAGGTCCGCACAACCCACCGCGACGACTATGAGGCCGTCATCATCGGAACCGTCGCCCTCGTCGTCACGGGCGACCTCTACGCGATCGGCCGCGTAGGAAGGACGATCACGCCGTTCCACCGCCTTGACATCACTCACGCGGCGACGTTCGAGCTCATCGGGTGCGCGCTCGCCGACACCAGCGTCCCCGTCGGCGCCCGCCTTCGCCGGCTGGTGAACGCCGATGTCACCGCCGACGGCGACGCCTACCAGGTGACGGCCGGGGGGGAGCACGTTGCGGACATTCACTTCCGGGCGCCTGGCCTACCCACCACGACCATCGGCGACGACGTCGAAGACCACGGCTACATGAGCTCAGCCTTGCTCGCGGTGGCCGAGCAGGTGGCCGCTGCCTAGCCTGACCCATCACTAGACGCCCGGCGCTCCCACCATGGGGCCGGGCACCATCACAGAAAAGGAGCCGCCATGACAGACTTCGGCGACGTTGACGAAGCGGCCAAGGAGCTCGCTGCGTTCGAGAACGCATATGAGGAAGCGGCGCGCGCGCTTGCCGCGGCGCACGGGCGCATACGGGCACGGCACTGGCCAGCAGAGGAGGAACAAATCTCGCTGCGCGCAGCGACGCGGTTCATTGCCGGCCGACTGGAGCTGGAGGAAGCAGCCAAGGCGGTGCACACCAGCGAGGCCGCGCTGGCGGCGGCGCGAGCCGAGCTCCGTGGCGCAGCGGTCGCCGCCATGGAGCGCGGCGTACCGAAACGCAGGGTCGCCAAGATTGCGGGCGTGTCCCGCGTCTCGCTAGACGACTGGATGACACCCCGCAAAAAGTGACGTGCATCACTTAACAATAATGGTAAACCCCTTTACATTGGACAGTAAAATGGGTTTACACTGAGTCATCACCGGGGGAGAGGAAGGCCCCCGCCAGTCCCCAGGAAAGAGGAGCATCATGAGAATCGACGAGCCGGTACTAGACGTCGAGCAGACGAGTGCTGGGGTTGTCTATGCAATCACTGAGGATGTGCCCGCACAGGTTCGGTCGCTGATTGAGGGGCTCCAGGCCCCCACGCGACTGGAGCGCGGTGTCACCTGGGGTGAGCACTTCGGGGCGATGGATGCCATCTCCGTCGAGGTGCTGTGGGACGAGCAGAGCCAGCGGGCCACCCACAGAGTCCCCGGCACACAGCGCCACAGCGTGAGCTGCGCGACCTCGCCAAGGAGCTGGGACGGGCCTGGGAGCGTTACCTGGCTGACAGCGCCCTGATCAGCGACCTTCGGGGCGCCTTGACGCAGTCACCCCGGCCGGGATCGACACCGAGGAGGAGATGACGACCTGGTTCGACCCGCAGGCCCGCACCGTCGTCGCAGACATCGACATGGCTCCCGTACCGACCCCCGACGGCCTCACCCACTCCTGGCCTGCGCGGTCGGATCACGGTCAGCCCCCACGGGTTCGACCTGGACCTCGAAGGAGACACACCGGCCACGCAGCTCAGCGAGGCGGACGCCCGCACGGTCCTGTCTGACGCCGTGACGCGGGCCAACCAGGAGCCGTTCCAGGTGGCCTGGGAGACGCTGCGCCCCCACCTGGCCCCGTTCCTGGACCGGGGCCTTGAGACCGCTCGACCCGATCGTGACCCCGGACGGGACGGTGAGGATGCAGGTCCTCACCCCGGCCGCTGACGCCGGCGACTGCCTGGGCATCGCCCGGACCGAGCAGGCAGTCACATTCTTCCTCAGCCACGGCGAGCTTGTGACCCGCCCGGGCGGATCACTGACTCGTCAGCTGCGCGAGAAGGGCCTCGACGCCAGCGATGAGGACTCCCTGTGGGGACTGTCCCCCGACCTGGCCATTGACCCCGACGTGTCAAGATGACCGACGCCCAGGCCTCGGCCACGATCCTGGGAATGCGATCGGAAGTCTTCGACGCCGCGGCCCAGGGCATCAAGCTCGGCCTGACCAGCGCCGAGAAAGAGCTGACCCAGAGGATGTCGTGACCAGCCTGGACCGCCTCGACGCCATTCGCGCCTCACACTGAAGCCGCCACCCCGGCCGTAGGGGCCGGGTGGCGGCCGGCCACGCCGGCCCCGTCGTCAGGCGCACCGCGCCATAGGGGACGTACTCTGTGCCCACGAGCCCGTGTCCTGGCACCCTGGGCCAGGACGACGCGGCAGTGCTCGCACCGCCAGGCGTCGTGCCACCCAAAAGCCCCCGAGCACGAGCACCGCAGCGGCAGGGGCAGCATCCCGCCGAGCACCTGCCAGCTGGCTCCCACACCCCGGGCACACCCCAGGACGCCCGTCACCACGCTCGCCAAAGTCGTCATGCCCGTGGACCCTAGCGGGGAGCACCGACACGAATACCTGACCGTTGCCGGCCCGCCTGCCGTAGCTGGTCACCAGCTTGAGGTCACCTTCCCCGTGTCTCGTGGGGGCACACACCCTAGCCCGCCGGCGGTCAGCCGATCGTCAAGGCACGTCCCGCCCCGCTGGCCCTGGGGGTGCCCACACTCCGCACGCGCCGTGTGCGCACCCCCACCGCGCGGGCCGTGACTCTTCGGCCTTGACGATCACCACCGGCAGGCTGAAAGGGGCGTGTCCCCACAAGCCCGGGGACACCGGCGCACAGCGCCGGCAAGCACCCCCGAGGGAGGAACCCGTCATGAACAAGGACCTCAAGAAGATCCTCAAGGCCGCCCAGGCCGCCGGCTTCGAGACCCGCACCACCAAAAAGGGCCACATCGTGGTCACCAGGACGGCCGCCGCGTGACGACCTTCGCCGGCACCGCATCCGACCACCGCAGCATCCGCAACGGCCTGGCAGACCTGCGCCGCGCCGGGTTCGAGTGGCCGCCCCTGTCGATGACCCAGCCACCGGGGAGGAGGCCCTCTCTCCCCGGTGACACAACCAAACTTGCCACAGCAAGACATAAACGGTATGCTCTTTTGCATACAACAAGTAATGGAGGTTGTCATGGACTACAACGCCACACTCACGATCACCCCGTCCTCTCCCGTTGAGGACGACGACACCATCGACGCCCTCATGGAGGCCTTCTCCGAGTACCACCCCGCCGTCGGGGACGCTCCCGCGTCCCCCGGCGCAGTCCAGGCAGTCATCACCCTGCCCGCACACACCCTGGCTCAGGCCGTGGCCACCGCAACCGCGCTGGCCGCCCAGGTCGGCGACCTGGAAGGAATCGAGGTCATCCCCACCCAGGTATGGGACCGCCGCGAAGGCCTCAAGATCGACGACGTCGAGCTCGTCAGCGTCACCGAGGCCGCCACCATCCTCGGCCTGACCAGCCAGGCCGTCCGCGACCGCATCACCGCCGGTACCCTGCCCGGCCGCAAGATCGGCCGCAACTGGCTCGTACCCACCGCAGCCCTGGCCAGCTGACCCCACGAAGCAGCCCTCACGTCAGCGCCCGCCAACCCCAAAATGGGGTCGGCGGGCGCCACTGCTACCGAGCCCGCTGACGCACCTGTGGAGGCCGCCGGCTATCGCCGGGGCCGGCGGCCACGCACAGGTGGACAGCGGGACCCCTATCGGGGCCGTGGACAGGCCCGAGGCGCCGCCGGCCAGGCTCCTGCGTCGCCCGACCAGGCCGAGCGGCGCCGGCCTGCCCACAACCCCTCAGCCCCGTCGACGTCGTCACCGTCCGTAGATGGGCTGGCCTGCACCCCGCCGCCAGTCACCACGGTCCGAGAGCGCCAGCCGGCGTCGAGGCGGCCCGGGCACAGCCCTCCCTCCGACAACCACCGACCCACCCGCCGTTGCTGGTCACCGGCTTGTGGTTACCCTTGACCCTGTCTCGTGGGGCGCACATCCCTAGCCCTGCCGGCGGTAAGCCGATCGTCAAGGCACACTCCGCCCCGTTAGCCCTGGGGTGCCCACACTCCGCAAGCTCGTGTGCGCACCCCCACCGCGCGGGGCTCCGCTTCGGCCTTGACGATCACCACCGGCAGGCTGAAAGGGGGCGTGTCCCCACAAGCCCGGGGACACCGGCGCACAGCGCCGGCAAGCACCCCACAGGAGGAACCTCTATGTCCGTGTTCATCGTCAGCCCCGAGCACATCAACGTCCTGCTCGACGCAGCACTGCGCTACACCGACGAGATCGGCATGACCGTCTCACACCAGCGACGGCCAGGCCGTCACCGTCGACCGCACCAACCGCGACACCGTCGGACAGATGCTCCTGAAACCAACGCCGCCTCCATCGGCGCCCGCCACGAGGAGGCCACCGAGCTCTACATCTACAGCTACGCAACGCCGGTCCGCTTTCGACTGGGAGGCCGTCGACGTCCTCAAGGCCATCAGCTGCTACGAGTACCAGGCCAGCGAGGCACCCGGCTGGGACACCTCCACCGCCAAGGCCTTCTGCGAAGGCCTGCGCCGCGCCGTCATCCCCGCCCTGCCCGGCTACGACGACGCCCCCTGGAAATCACCACCACCTCCACCCCCCGCCCACACCATCATCTGACAGCAGACGCGGGAGCCCCGGGCTGGCCCGGGGCTCCCCGCGCGGCTGAAATGAGATACGTGTAGGGGTGGAGATGGTGTCTTCTGCTGCGCGTCATGCCGGCCTTTCCGGCTGGCGGCGCTGACGCCGGTGGGTGGTTGGGTGGGTTCCCGTCTCGTGGGACACCCATCGCAGCTCACGGCCGGTCAGCCGATCGTCAAGGCACGCCCGCCTCGCTAGCCCTGGTGCCCACACCCGCAAGCTCCGTGTGCGCACCCCCACCGCGCGAGGCTGCGCTCTGGCCTTGACAATCACCGGCCGCAGGCTGTCAAAGGGTGCGTCCCTCGAAACGGGGGCAGAACGGAAGGAGTCCATCATGATCACTGTCTACACCAAGCCCAGCTGCGTCCAGTGCACAGCGACCAAGCGCGCTCTGAGCAAGGCTGGAGTCACCACGTGAGGTCGACCTTACGGTCGACGCTGACGCCCTGGCTCACCCCAAGCGCGCTGGGGTACGCGCAGGCGCCCGTCGTGGTGGCGGGGCCGGAGTCTTGAGCGGCTACCGCCCTGACCGACTCCAGAACCCTCTCCGTCAGCCAGTGACAAGGGTGGGGGCTCTCGCACACCCGAGAGCCCCCACCCTCACACCGTTGCCTCAGCCGTGGCGTCCGGCTTCTCCTGCCCTTGGTTCTCCTCTCGCTGTGCGCGCCACGAGTTCACTTTCCTGCTGGAGACGCCTAGCCACGTGGCGATCTCTCTCGTGGTTGCTCCTTCCAGGTCCAGGGGCCCTCACGAATGAGGTCCCGCCTCCCTTCTCGATATCGGCGACTTCCTTGTCGTAGCGGTCGGCCGCGCGCTGGCGAGCTCGCTCAATCGCATCATCCCGCTTGGCCGCTGCGCGCTCGAGCTTCTCGTCGGTGGCCGCCCACCGGTCGGCGACATCGGCCAGCGCCTTGCGTGCGCGCGCGGACGGCGCGCTGCGCGTCCGCGCGCGCCCTCGCAGCCGCCGCACCTCGACGCCTTGACGTCTTCTGCTCTGCCTCAATCTGCTCAGTCTGATCCTGATCACCCATGCCAACCATTCTACCCTGATCCACTCCACATCACTCCTGATCTTCAGGCAGAAGATCATTCAGACATCTCTACCTGAATGTCGTGCTTACTGATCGACCAAGTCGATCAGTAAGAATTTTTCACACATCTGGCATCATTGACGACGTAGAGGCTCAGCAGGCTATGCTTCGCCCATGATGACCATCCACCGCATCAGCGCCGGGGATGGCTATGAGTACTACACCAAAGAGGTCGCCTCTGCCGACGAACGCCGCGAGCACAAGCAGGAGCTCAGCGACTACTACCTGGCCTCAGGTGCCCCGCAGGGGAGTGGGAAGGATCCGCGATACGAGAGCACTTCCATCTCGCCGGTGAGGTTACTGAGGTGCAGATGCGCGACCTGTTTGGTCAGGGCAAGCGCCCCGATGCCCAGGTCATCCGCGATGCCAAGGGCGGTGTCGTCGATGAGAAGAAACTCCTGCTGGGCAACCCCTATGGCGTCTACAGCTCCTTCCATCAGCAGTTCACCGACACTGTGAACGAGGCAGTGCGCAACCACGTCAACGACAACGACGGCACAGAACCGACCAGGCGAGAGATGACGCGCATCCGCCGTAGCGTCGCACATGACATGTTCGTAGCTGACCGCAACCGCGAACCAGCCAACGACAAAGAGCTCACCCGCTTCGTCGCTACGCAGACCCGCACAAGCGCTCAGGCGGTCGCAGGTTTTCGACCTCACGTTCAGTGCCCCGAAGAGCGTTTCGGTGATGTGGGCGCTGGGAGACCGCGACCTACAGAAGCGCATCGAAGCCGCACACTCCGACGCCATCCGCGACACCATCAGCTACTTGGAAGCAGACGTGATCGGCTCCCGCGCTGGCCGCAACGGCGTGCGCAGGGTCAAGGTCGACGGCATCATGGCTGCGCGCTTCCGCCACTACGACAGCCGTTCCGGCGACCCTCAGCTACACGACCACCTCGTCGTTAGCAACAAGGTCTTCGTTCCTTTCGGAATCAAGGACAAGGTGACGGGTAAAGAGAAGGGCGTCTGGCGTACCATCGACTCCAAGGCCCTCTACAAAGCCACCGTGTCCGCGTCCGAGCGATACAACAACGCTCTCATGACCCGACTAACGGCCGAACTCGATGTCACCTTCGAGCAGCGCGGTGGAGATGGGCAAGCCCTCAAGATGGAGATCGCGACCATCCCTGAGGAGCTCGTGCGCCAGTTCTCCACCCGACGTGCCGGTATCAAAGACCGACTGGAAGAGCTCAAGACCGAGTACGCCATCAAGCATGGACATGAGCCGAACCGGCGCACCGTCATGCGCTTGGCGCAGCAAGCGACCTTGGAGACCCGACAGGCAAAGCAGCACCTCCCCCTGCCTGAACGCATCAAGGAGTGGCACGCCACCTCACCCGTCCGGTTCACAGTCGCCGCGCTCGACGTACAAAAAAACTGGAGCGTGAACGCGCCGAGGAAGCAGCGCGTAATCCGCAGCCGGAGCGCCCTGAGTCTGTGGCAGCGCCTCACCGGACACGCACCCGCATCGAAGCCGGTTCCAGTAGTCCCGGAGCCGGTTGACGACGCCACCATCGCCGCACGCGTGCTCAACAGTTTTGGAAGAACGGCGATCAACCTGACCCGCCGCCACGTCCAGGCCGAGACCGCAAGGCAGGTTGCAGCCGCAAACGGTGGCCGTGAATGCAACGGTGACCGCATCGACCTGATCACCACCCGCGTCCTGTCCGCCACCGAAACAGTCATGCTCTCCCACCCTGAGCCGGTTCTGTACACGGCCCGCAAGGACCAAGATGGTGTCAGTGTGTACGACCACCCAGACATGTGGCGGTACACATCGCATACCGTGATCGACCGGGAGAACCGGCTCCTAGACGCCGCCGAACGTGACGTCATCCCATCCGTCTCCCACACAACTCTCGACCATGTGCTGGGAGACCAGCATGACTGAGCTCGGCGCAGACAAGCTGCGCATGATCGAGGCCCTAACGCTTTCCTCGAAGGCAATCGTGACTGCGGTCGGCCCAGCCGGCTCCGGCAAGACCACGGCCATGCGGCACGTCGCTCAAGCTGTGCAGGCGCAGGGTGGCAGCATCGTCGGCCTAGCACCGTCCGCCGTCGCAGCCAAAGAGCTCGGCAGGTCCCTCGGCATCGAGACGATGACCGCTCATAAGTGGCTGGTGGGCGAGCGCTGGAGTCAGCTGCGACCCGGTGACATGGTGCTCATCGACGAGGCCGGCATGGTCGACAACGTCACCCTGTCCGCGGTCACCAACCGGGCGTTGGACGCTGGCGCCGTCGTGCGCATGGTCGGAGACCCCGCCCAACTGGGAGCCGTCGACGCCGGCGGCGGCTTCGAGCTGCTGCACACCGCCACCGGAGATGGCATCGAGCTCGACACCGTATGGCGCTTCAAGGACCCAGACGAGGCGGATGCCTCCCTCACACTGCGATCCGGCCCCGACAAGGACGCATTCACCTGGTACCAGTCCCATGACCGGGTCAAGGCCGGCAGCGAGCAGGACATCATTAACGATGCCCTGGAAGCATGGACCGCCGACCACCAGGCCGGTAAAACGTCCATCATCGTCGCCTCCACCACCGAGCGGGTCGCTCAGCTCAACGACCAGATCTCCGCGCTGCGCGCCGCCACCGGAGAGACCAGTCCCGCCGACACTGAGGCACTGACTCGCGACGGGCACGTCATCCGCCTCGGTGACATCGTTCTAACTCGCCGCAACGACCCATCCAACCCCTACGGGCGGCACGGATTCGTACGAAACGGCGACCTCTTCACAGTCCAAGAGATCAACCCCGATGGCTCGCTGCGTGTGATCGCTCCGGACCGGTCCGTGGTCGATCTGGACCCGGGGTATGCGACCGACCATGTGCAGCTCGGCTACGCATCCACCGTGCACCGCAGCCAGGGTGTAACTGTGGACACCGCCCACGCCATCCTCGACGCCTCCGCGGACCGTAGCGCAGCATATGTCGCCATGACCCGCGGCCGTGCCCGCAACAACATGTGGCTGGTGGTCGAGGAGGACCAGTCGGTCATAGACGTCCTCGACTCGATCGCATCCCGTAGGGGCGACAACGTCAGCGTGTTTGAGGCCGCCGTCAAGGAGGCCCAAGACGCCAACGACCCCGTCCGGATGCGGGACATCTACCACGACCTGGACAACACCGCGAACCGCATCCGATGGTCCCGTCACCTGGACGAACTGGTCAAGCACCACCAGATCCCCGAAGAGATCGGCGGCGCCAAACAGTCGCTGGAGTTCCCCGAGGTCGTGCGCCGACTCGGGGAGCTGGAGCGGGCTGGCGTCAGCATAGACGCGGTCCTGCCTGACATCACCAAGCAGTTCGGCCGGAGCCCGGACGGTAAGGAGGGTGAGCCGGAGGACCCGGCAGTCGAGCTCGTCGACAGGATCGACCAGTGGACTGAGCAGCACCCCACCGTGCTCGACCCCGACCACGCCGGCCCACTGGCGCACCTGGACGACGAGGCCCTGGCCGACCTAGCGGCCCGGGCAGCTGACCAGGCCAAAGTCGCTGCCGCCCGAGCCCAGGCCCGCGACGGCGCCCAGCCCGTTGACGTCGGTGACCCCGAGATGGCCCCCGCATGGACCACTAGACCCTACGGTCAGCTGACCGACGCCGAGCTCGCCCAACGCATCAAGGAGAGTGTCGCCGAAGGCTTCGCCCACGTCGTCGACTCCACCTCCTACGTGCCCGGCGAGCAGGTCGACCAGACGGTGAAACAACTGCTGGCCGAGCGGGACATGCGCGCGGCCATGGACCCCGCTGCCCGGCACCGCGAAGACACCCAGCGGTGGGAGGTCTCGCACATCGGCGGAACGCCGGTAGACATGCAGGACGCGATTAAACACGTCGACACCTCGGCGGCCGCGGCCGCCACCGTCTCCCATGAGGCCGCCGAAGAGCAGGGCCGGCGCCGCTGGCGCACCGCCAGCCCAGCCGCTGAGGTCGGCCAGGAGCAGCAGGTTGGTGCAGGCTTGTCCGAGTGGAACGCACCCAGCGCCGCTGCCCGTGACCGGTACACACCCGAATCCTGGGTCACCGCCCCTATCGATGCAGCACGAGCGCCTGGACGACGCCGTCACCAAGGCGGGTCGGCGGGCATTGGACGAAGCCGGCTGGGCACAGCGCCTGCAGCGCCCCGACAGCATCGATGAGAGCCAGTGGCACCGCGCCGTCGGTGAGGTCGCCACCTGGCGTGCCGCCAATCACGTCGGCGACCACTATCCGCTCGACCGCACCGCCGACGCCCCCCAGACGCCCGATGACGCCAGGATTCATGAGATCGCGCAGTCTCTCGCACAGCACCAGCAGCCCACCGAGCAGGCCCCGGACCAGCCGGTTACCACGGCCGACAGGGATGAGCAGACCGCTATGGCGGCGCGGCGCCGGCAGGCGACCGCTGAGGCGCTGCGTCGTGCCCGCGAAGCCCTCAACGGGCAGCGCCAGCAGTTCCAAGAGCAGCGGCGATCCCAGACCATCCAGCAGCAGCCGCTGGCACCCCGGCAGGGGCCTGGTGGCCCCAGACTCTAAGTCACCTGCTCAGGGGGTTCGGGCGGTAGCGGGGCCGTCTCATCCCCAACGACGGCGCTCGGCCGCGAGGGGTTCAGCTCCTCCGCCACCCAGAAGTTGAAGCCCGTGCGTGCAGGCGCGGGCTCATCCTGGGTGAGGAAGGCCTCGAAGTCCTTTCGCCGGTGCCTCTCTCGCTCAGCGATGAGCTTGGGCGGCTCAAGAGACCAGTCGGGCTTGTCCTGCTGGGACCAGCGGGCCGACTCGCCAGCGTTTCTGCCGCACACGAGTTCCAGGACCGGCACGGCCCTGTCCATGAGCAGCCACAGCATGTCGTGGCCACCGCTCAGGGGCTCCTCCGCCCGCGTGAACTCGGCCTCCACCCACGCCTCGCACAAGGCGGAAAGGTGCATCACCGCCAGCGGGTTAGCCCACCAGCCCGAGCGGATGTACAGGGGCGCGGTTCCCGCGTCGCTGCGGTAGGCTCCGTACATGGAGTTCAGGTACTCAACGAAGATGTACAGCCGTTCCCATGCGTCGATTCGTTGGGCCGGCGCCGTGATGGTCAGTGGGTTGAAGGGGCGCCAGCGCCACTTCGGTCGAGCAGGTTCTGCCAGCTGGGCCGCCAGGTCAGCGACCATTTCGGCCAGTTCACCGAACTGCTGCTCCAGGCCATCCATCCGCTCATCAACGGTGAGGTCGGATGCGTGCAGGCCCACAGCACCTAGCTCACCGTCGCTCTCATCGTTGGGGGCGTAGTTTTCATCGCTCATAGCGCTGCCATCCTGCCTTCGGTGTCCATCCAGCCGGTCATCTGCTGGCGCAGCGCCTCCCGTTCAGCGGCCGATCCGGCCCGCTGCAGGCGGCGCAAGTGGTCGTCGTAGATCCTCTGGCCTGTCTCAACGTCCGCACCCCACCGGGGGTCAGCCTTGATATCGGTCAGGCTGACCACCACGGCCGGGTGGCCGGCGGCTACCAGGACTGCCCGACCGTGCGGCAGCCCAGCCACGTCGGACTCCCGCAGCACGTGCCGCCGCTCAGTGTGCGTGGAGGTGGACGTTCCCATGCGCCCAGCGGTCACCGAGGTGCGCTCCTCCTCGTACTCGGGCGACAGATCAGCGATCTTCTTGTTCCACTCGGCGTCCTTGCTGCCGCCGAGTGCGTAGACGGCGCGGGATTGTTGAAAAATGGTCTTAGCGGTCTGCTCGCCCCAACGTTTCGTGACCTGGGCCTCGTCCTGGAAGAACCCAGACACGAAGATCCCGTGGCCAGCGGCCTCGGAGTAGACGGAGTCGATGTTCGGCAGGGCGGCAACGTTGGCAGCCTCATCGAGGGGTAAAGAGATCGGGGGCGTGAAGCGGCCGCCGGGCAGCATGTCACTCATCCGCAGTGCGGTGTGCAGGACGTGGTCAACGAACATGGTCGTCACCGACGCCACCGCGCCCTCAGACTCGGGGAGAGCACCCACACCACGTCCTTGGAGTGGAGGAAGCCTGCAACGTCGAAGGACTCCTCCCGCGGCGGTGTCAGGGTCTCAAGGACGCTGTCAATCATCACTGGTTCAAGGGCGCCCTGCATGGTGCCCTTGAATCCCGAACTGGTCTCCGCCGCCATGTAGATCATGAGATCACGTAGGGCGGATACCATCATCTGCGAGGTGCGTGTGCCAAGGGAGTCCAGGACCTCAACCGCCCTCATCGCTGGACACCCAACGGTGGATAGCGTCGATGTCCACGCCAGCGATCCCCGCCGCGTGAAAGAAGTACCCGAGGATCTGCGCGCCGCGCTCGACAAACCACTTGGTGTTGCCGGAGCCGATCCGTGTCGTGGCTCCCAGCGCGAAGGCGCGGCCACGCTCACGGGCCGTATCGAAGTTCTCGCACCCCAGCACGGGGTTCCAGCGGATCGGCAGCGGCCCCAGGACGGCCTTCATGGTCGAAAGCCCATGTGCGCCCCCGGTCGCCTTCAACCGTCCGAGCCACGTCAGCCCAATCCCATCGACCTTCGTCGACGTCGCCAGTACCGCTCCGGGCGCCTCAGCACCCGCCGGGCCACGAGGGAGCGCGTCTTGCCTGCCCTCGTGACCGCATACGTGCTCTCGGGGTCCTCATACTGGGCGTTCAGACTCTTGCCGTCGAGCTCACCCATGTAGCGCACGAGCTCCTTACCGACCGCCTTGTCGGCATCGTCTGGCAGTGAGTCGGCCAGGATGACCTGTGCCCGCTTGACGGCCTGCTTCTCATGCATGTCCTGAAAGTCCGCCGGTCTCGCGCCGCTAGCGGCGGTGTCGGGGTGCAGCAGCTGGCGCAGCCACCCAACCACTAGCGCTGTGCTCACGCCCATGATCGCCAGCAGGATTGCGGCGACGACCCACGTCGTTGTGTCCGCCGCCATCATCGCGGCGACTTTTCCGGAGAGCCCAGGGGCAGCAGACTGCCCGGTGATCTTCAGGGCGGCGGCGCTTGCCACGGTGGCCTCCCCAACCACCAACGACCCCCACAGCAGCGTGTTAAGATCCTGACTCTCCATTTTCCCTTTACTCCTGTTGTCTTGACCTTCTCAGTAGCTCAATGAGCTGCGCCTCCCAGGCGCTCACCGTCACGGCGGCGTACAGCGACTGGGTCGCCGGCCGGCCGGCGACGAGCACCAGCGGCGGGTGCTGGAACTCCACCGCCGGGAACGAGACCAGCTGCCAGGTCCCGCTGCGACCAGCTCCAGGACAGGAGCTTGCCTCCCAGCAGCGTGTCCACCTCCTGGCCGGTGAGGCGTCCCACTGGACCGCTGGCCGTCGTGGCCACGCGCAGCCTGTGTGCCTCGCCGGTTGAGTCAGCGACCTCGACGTAGATGCTCTTGCCCTTGGCCCCATCGGCCCCGTCACGAGCGACGAGGGAGTCCACGAGCCGGCCGGCCATCGGCAGCAGCGCGGTCGCCGGCATGAAGACGTAGTCCAGGTCCTGGAGCGTCTGCGCTCCCCTACGGCGATCGATACCGGAGTAGACCGCCACCAGGCGGCCCTCATCATGCTGCTTGGCCACGCGGGGCGTCTGCCGCATCGCTTGGTATCGGGCAATCGCATCGACCTGGCCGTAGCCATCACCGATCAGACCCTTGGTTGCCATACTCCACCTCGCCTGGGTGAGCCCGGGCCGATGACACCAATGCCGTTGCTGTGGACAGCATCGCCTGGTTCGTGTCGCCGACCTCGAGCTCGAAATCACTCATGGTCATGGAGCACACTACCGGCGGGGTGGAACCGATCTGAAGAAGCGCAACACCCTGATCCAGGGTCATGAGGACATCCTTCAGATTCGGATCCCACCCGAACAGCTCGCACACGCCCGCGGCGTCGTCTGCCTTGCCCTGCCTGAAGACGATGATCGTCTGGGCCTCCTTGATCATCGCGGCAGCCGGCGATCCGGGAGGAATGTCGCTGGGGTGCTGAAAGATGGAGATGTTGGACAGCGCGATGCCGCGCGCGATCTTCGCGTTGCGTCGCGCGATATTCGCGTAGGCGCCTTCGACGAGGTGCCACGCCTCGTCGATGAGCAGCAGTGTCGGCACTGGTGTTCCCGAGCCGACCAGGACCGACCTCACCCAGGTGTTGATGACCGTCGAGGATTGGGACCGCTCGGCCTTCCTCCGGCAGGGAGGAGATGTCGAAGGACGTGAACTGTCCTACTAGGTCCAGTGACGGGTCGGTTGGGCCGTCAATGAGGCCGGCCAACTCCTCGCTGACCAGCCGGTCCAGTGCGAACCCGCAGTCGCGCCCGAACTCGATCAGCTGCTGCGTACTGCCGACACCCGGGGTGGAGTGTGCGGTCTCCTCATCTGGGTCGAGCAGGGCCGTCACTACGTGGCCGACGTGGGCGATCTCGCCGGCTACCTGAGCTCTGTGCACGGCTGTGCGTCGAGCCACGGCGACCGCCTTGCGCTCCACTTCAGTGAGGTCCCGATCCATCGCCGCGCTGATCACAGCCTCGAGCAGCATCTGCTGGCCGGCGACCCCGTCACTGGTGTGACCGGCGATCCGGGGATCGAGGATGTTGATCTTGACGCCTCCACCACCTGTGCGCAGTGTCACCGGGGTGTACCCCAGGGCACGGGCGACCGCAGAGTACTCCCCTCTGGTTGCCTGCCGTCGGTGTACTCCTGCCGCTTCTTGTCCACGACAATAATCCGTCTGCCGAAAGCCAAGTTACGGATGATCCAGGCTTTCGCCAGCTGGGACTTACCGAATCCCAGGTCCCCGAAAATCACGCCGTTCGGGGACGAGAATCCCGACTCCTCTCGATAGGCCACGAAGGGATCGTGTACGACTGCGCTGCCCGTCGTGACGTCGACGCCCAGCAGAATCCCGTGGTTACCAGTGGGTGGTGAAGCTTCTGCCAGGGCGAGGCCAGCCATCTGCTTGCTCGTCGACGGCGTCATGTGCAGCGTCGACTGCGAGAGCTTCATACCGAGCTGACCATCGATCCACGGCGTGCGTACGGCGCGCCCGTGCGCGCCGCGACGAACGCTCTGCCTCACTTCACCCGCCACCTGAGGTGCGCTGTTGGAATTCTTGCTGCGCCTTGATTTTTCTGAAGAGCCCTCATAGTCCGACCCACTCCGTCAACTTCTCGATACGTGTCTTCGTACCCGCTCGGGTGATCGGCATGATCAGACCGATAGCGGCGTCCTGGCGATAGCACAGCCGCAGAGGAGTACCGATGTAGGAGTCGGCCAGTGCACCGATCATCCTTCGGTCGAAGGTGATGTGCTCCTCTCGCTGCGAGAGTGGAAGGCCACCGCCATAGACCAGTTAACCCCCACTGTCTGCCGACCTGGAGCCAGGTCCTCCAGCCGTGTGCGAGAGGCGATCGCCTGCACCTCGTTGGTTCCGTCGCTGACGGTCTCCTGCTTCGCGACAGCGGCACTGTCGGAGGTGACGTCTGCGCGTGCCGCAGCTCGTGCCTTGCGGGTCTCGACGAGCTCGCAGGTCACCGTGATGGTGCGGTTGACCTGCCCCGACAGGGCCGTCGCCAGCGGGTACAACCAGTCGGTTGGTAGCCACGCCGCCTCGATCGCCCAGGCGGGCACCTCCCAGGTCGTCATCCACCGCTGCCCGGCGGCACCGTCGACCACCACGGAGCGACGGTCCTTGCTCGTCCTAAACGCGGGGAACGCGCCCAGCCAGCAGTCAGCTCCCTCGCCCAGACCCCGGACGTCGTCAGGGGAGACCTCAGGGTCCATCAGGTGGCGGCACAAGGCCGCCTGCCCAACAGAGTCCAACGGTCGCATGCGCAGACCCAGAGTATCTGCCCGGTCGGCCACGGCCATGGTCTGATCCGCGACCCGGCGACGCAGGGACTCCTCGTCGTCACCCGACTCACGCAGGGCCGGCGTCACCGGGAACCGTAGCGCCACCCAGGTCCGTCGTGCCGCCGCGACCTCGAGAACCCGGTCAATCACCCTCACCGTACGACTCAACCAGCAGCGGGTCGACGTCGCCGGCCCTGCTCCAGGTCCTGGCGAGTGAGCCACACGTGGTCGGTCGCGTCCCAGTCGGTCACGGAAGCCGCCGTCGTGACGTGAGAGGCCAGGCTCGCCTCAGACCCCAGGTACTCCAGGAGCGAGCTCCACCGAGTCCCCTCAGGTCCTCTGTGCTCAGGGTCGCCCTGAACCTCCAGGACCGTGATGAACGCCCGGCCCTTCCCTTGCAGATCTACCGACCTGCTCGGCTCCGTGACCGCGATGAGCTGACCATCAATCAGCTCATCCGTCGTCGTCAACGACTCAACCCCCGCCGGGACAGGTGTCTTCGCGGTCGGGGTGAAAGACGTCAGCCCATGGGCCCTCCTCCACCGGAAGCCGATGCTGACGCCCAGCCAGCCACGAAGTGACGTACCGCCCGTCGCGTCTCGGATGAACTGCCAGGGCAGGCACACTCCGAGGCCGATAGCCGCGATCCCAGCAGCGGACACAGCCGACCACTGGAGGCGCCCCACACCGTGAGCACCGCGACCGCCCCGGCACCGAAGACACCCAGCGTCGCTATATCGCCGGCCTCAGCGCGGCTCGTGCGCACAACCCCGCGTGAGACCGTGTCACCGCCAAGAAAAACACCGACGCTCATCTTCCTGCCTCCTCAACAGAGCGCGCAAAATTCGCTCCCTCGTAACCCGCGACCCGGCCCACCGAGGCTGCGACGGTGCCCACCGCAGCAGCTCCCGCAGCAACGGTCCCGCCGGCTCGCACGGCGCCAGAGGCCGCACGCCGGCCCGCTCCCGCCAGGTCGGCTCCCCGCAGCCTCTGCCCGGGCCCGGGTACCGGCGAGGACTGCCCGGAGTACGAGCCCCCGGCAGAACTCGGTGACACCTGCCTCATGGGCGACGCCGGCCGCCCCTGCGTGGCCGGGCCCACCACCTGAGGTGCCAGGGCCAGTAGGGCCCGCACCCGCAGGCGAACCACCGGCAGGACCAGCACCTACAGGGCCGGAGCCAACCGACCCGCACCCGACGGACCCGGAAGCCGGTCCTCCCATCGATCCTGGTGTCCCCGTGACTCTGAGCCCCACCAGGGGCTCGAGGGGAGCCCACCGGCTGGCCGCCAGTCGGGCCTCCGCTCTGCTGGTGGCCACCATCGCCGGCTCCCGTACCGGGCTGGGCGGCGTGGCGTCCACGCTGGACACCACTTGTCGAGCTACGGCCCTGACCAGTGCGCTGGCTGCCTGAGCGGCCAGCAGGACGAGCACCACCTGGCCTCCTGCTGGAGCCACTTCCAGCACCGGGTCCGGTGCCGGCTCCCCCACGGCCCCCAGGGCGCTGCCCTGATGATGAGCCCGGTCGGCTACCGCCGTCACGCCCGGCACCGAGTCGCCTTCCGGCGCCCCTCATGCGTGATGCGAGCGAGTGCATCCGCGAGCCCATCATGCTTCCCGCGACCGAGCCGCCGGCCAGGCCACCGAGTGAGGCCACCACCAACTGAGTGCCCGCCAATACTGACACTCCCGACGGGCATGAAGCGTGACAGGCTCGCTGGTGAGAAGCAGACCATGAGGATTGCGCCAATTCCCAGAGTGATGCGGAAAAGTGTGCCCATGGGGTCGGTGCCCCACCCGTCGGCACTCGCAGTGAACTGGCCCGAGAGCTTCATAGCCACGCCGATCATGAACAGCAGGATCGGGCGGGCGAAAATCGCGCCGATCGCTACGCCAAGAGCAATCTTCAGGCGCCGACGCCCCCTTTCCGAGGTCACTTGCCCCCACGCCACTCCAAGGCCGGTGGACTCGAAGTACGCCACCAGGAACTGGATGGCGAACGTGACGACCAGCATGACGCCGGCGACGAAGAACAAGATGCAGATCACGAACGCACCCAGCCACCCCAATGGCGAATTTGCTGTGGTCAGTGCATGGAATGGATCAAGTAGTGATCCGGTGATGGTCTGCGGCGAGGACCCCATCCAGTCCACGACCCCGGCCGACAGGCCGTCAGCAAGGTCTGTGCACACAAAAGTCCACATAGGGGTGAACAAGAGCCCGAAGAACCCTAGTGTAAGACTTGCTGCCCAGTTCTGTAGCACTTCGGTGGCCGGCAGGCCCCCGCGTCGTAGCCGGACCAGCGATATCACCGAACTGCCCGCGAGCAGCACGAGTCCCACTCCCGCAGCAGCCGCGTAGGACTCCCTGTATGTCTTCAAGGCGCCGCTGAAGGACAGTCCCTGACTGACGTATCCCAGTCCTTGGGAGATCGCCTTTCCAGAGTCCTCCTTGATCTGGTTCATGGCCTTGTCCAGCGACCCTTTCGGGTCGGCGACGGCGTTGACCATCTCAATGGACGCACCATTGTCTACGGCCGCTTTGGCGCCCTCCCTAGCCACAGTCTGACTGACGTCTCTCCACCATTTTCTCTCAGCAGCGGCAGCCGCCGTGTCGCCGGCCAGCTTCTTCTCCGCCTCTTTTTTCTCTTTATCGTCAGCATCCTTGGAGTACTTAAACTTGAGGAACTGATTTCCCCGCAGAAGCTCCCTCATGACGTGGTACGGATCGATATTGCTGATGTCATAACCGGTCTGGAATGGAAGCGCAACGTTTCGCGAAGCCTGATAAGTGCGGCATACGTGGGCCTCATCATCGACGTATATCCACCCGCTCCAGCCCATCCATCCGGCGCCATTTCGAGCGTAGTTGATTTGCTCCAAGCATTCTTTCCACTGAATGTCAGCAGCCTGCTTAGCCTTGTCGTCATATCCATCCATTACCCGCCATCCATCTTTTTGAATAGCGAGTAGTCAAACTGCTTTGGCAGCTTATCATTGTTTTTGGATGCGTCAATATACTCGGCGAAAGCCGCGTGCGATAGGGCGATTGAGAGAATGAACACGACAAGAGACGCAATCCCAATCTTGCGGAGTCGACTCATTCTTATCACTTTCCGTGTATGTAGGCGTGGCCGCTGGCCCCGAGGCTGGCAGCAGTGCGTCCTGGGCCTTCTTCGACTGGAGAGTGCCTTCGCTCTGGTACACCTCACCCCACGGTTTAAGGTAATCCATCCTGCCGTCATGCTTATCGGCAGTAACCTCATCCTTGACAGTCTGGATACGCCACATTCCGTCCACCGAGGTCAGGGTGTAGGAGTACACGATCGAGTCTCGAAGGTGCTGCCGTCCTCCGTCTTAGGGGAGCCGCCTCGCCAGCCGTTCGTGGTGACCGACCCGTAGACCGTTACCTGAGCTGCGTGGTGCTCGTTGCAGGACACGAGCTTGAACGCCCCGTCCTGAAGGTGCACCTCATTGACGGGGGACGCCGATTTGTCGGCCTCCCAGTTCGTCGCCGCGCTCACGACGTTTTCGGCTGGGTCATTGCCCAATGGCGTGCGTTCGTAGCTGGGAGCGAGCACCTCGTTCTTCAGCGTCCTACTCAGGGTATCTGCTGACGCACCGTTCTGGGGGAGTAAGACCGCCCAGGAGGTCGATCGTCCAACCTGCCGATGCCTGCGCCGCACCGACGCAGGTGTCGGCGTAACTGATGCCGACGCTAGGAATGTTGCTTGACTTGCCACCGGCTCCCTGGCCAGGAATCGCCGTATCCAGTGTGACGGAGGTCGACGACGCTGATGCTCCCTGACTGTCCTTGCTACCTGCCCTCATTCGCACCAGGACCACGGTTCCTACCACGAGAATCGCTACCACGACCGCGACCATAACCAGCACCAGGCGGCCCCTGCCCGGGCGATCGTTCTCAACCACCATGACTCAGTTCCTTTCCTCCTGTAAACGACTCAGAACAGATTCACCAGAGCGGTGAAGATCGCCGCAATACCCGACAAGCCGATGATTGCGATCGCCGTGATCTTCAGATCGGCCGCAGCATCCTCAAGAGCATCCGGATTGTGCTGCACCTTCTTAGCGCCCATGAACTTGACGAACGCTATGAGCAACCTGACTGCGGCATACACGAAAGTCAGTGCCCAGATTCCTCCAAGAATCGCGTACAACTTGTTGGAGAAATCGACCCCGAAGACCGTGAGATCGGGCTTTGTCTGGTCGAAGGGGTTAGTGACATTATCCATGTTGAGCATTTTCAGTTCCCTCGGTTCGTGTTCTGTCGGTAGATGTCGGTGATTGCACCTGCAAGGTGCAGGCAGGACTCATGAGTTCCTTCACTCATCCCGGACCATGTGATCGGTCCACGAGCAGCGATATGCTCGTCATAGGGGACCTTGACAACCTCTGAGACCTTCTCGCTGAGGAACCTCTCCCACTCAGGATCAGCGTCCGGAACCGGATTCGTCACCACCGCAACGACTTTCCTGGCCCAACCCTCGCCCCACAGGTCCTCCAGGGCCTCAAATAGCGCCAACGTCGACGACTGCGTCGCAGGCGCAAGATCAGTAGGCACTACAACGACGTCAGCGCGCTTGACAGCGTTCTCAAAGTTCGGAGAGGTCACCGTGCTCCCGGTATCAATGACGATCTGCGTGAACCGCTGCGAGAGCTTGCTGTAGATCGTCTGAAACTCGCCATCGGTGAAGGGCCTAGGAGGGATCGGTGAAGCGATCACCCGATACGCCTGCGTATCCTGGTCGATAGCGGTCGCCCTCGACCTGCGAGAGCACCGTCCGCGCCGCGGCTCGGTCAGCAGATGCAGCGCCGTCCGCAAGAACAGCGTGTCCTCCGTGCGCAGCTGCCAGCGGCCGCCGGCATTCTCGTTGCAGTCCCACAGGATCGGCGACAGGCGGGTGAACTGCCCCAGAGCACAGGCCGCCAGCACGGCGGTGGTCGACTTGCCGACACCACCCTTGGGCTGGGCAACAACGACAGTGCCCACACCGACGTCCGCCGGCATAGGTGCCAGCGCCCGAGCCTCGGCCCGACGGTGACGCCACCTCCTCCGACTCAAGACCCTTGTAGACGCCGAAAGTTGCGGCACGCAGCGCCCGGCGCCGCCTGCCCGGCAGTTTGCGCCGGCCATCAGCATCCAAGTTCGGCGCTGCTACCTTTCCACTGATCCACCACCGACGGCGGCGGAGGCGGCGGCAGCTGAGAGTCATCCTTCTCCGCCTCAGGCGCCTCAATCACCTCCAGCTCCTCGGTCACGTCACCCGTGTCACCCACCAGGGCGAGCGCGGTGCTCGAGCGGTAACCAGCACCGGCCCACCTATTTCCTCGACTCATACGCACAGCTCCTTGCGGCTCGGACCGCTCTGGGGAACAGGCGGCCTCTGTATCCATCTACTTTACGCAATTGCAATGATATGCGCAACTTAGGTATGCTGTCTACGTTACATACCGCCGAAACGAGGGAAACCATGAAGAAGATCACTGCTTGGATCGCCGCCGGAACTGCACTGCTCTTGGCTCTCATCGGAGTTGTCGCCCTGCTCGACGAGTCCCAGTCCGCCTCCCGCCACGGGGCCGCCTCCGATCAGGTCCCAGCCGAGTACCGAGACCTGGTCAACGCCGCCGGCTCCGTGTGCGACGGCATCACCCCAGGTCTTATCGCCGCCCAGATCGCTCAGGAATCCGGCTGGGACCCGGGCGCCACCAGCCCAGTCGGTGCTAGCGGAATCGCACAGTTCATGCCAGACACCTGGAAGTCCGTTGGCAGGGACTACAACGGCGACGGCGTCGCCAACGTCAACGACCCCGCCGACGCCATCCCCACCCAGGGCCACTACATGTGCGACCAGCTCAACCAGGTCAAAGAGGCGGCCAACCAGGGAAGTGTCTCCGGCGACCCCGTCACCCTCGCCCTGGCTGCCTACAACGCCGGACTCGGCGCCGTTCTGGACGCCGGCGGCGTCCCCGGCTTCAGCGAGACCCAGCACTACGTGCAGGTCATCCAGGCCAACGCCTCCAACTACGAGAACAAGAACAGCGGCACCACCCAGGTCGCCGCCAGCGGCAGCATCGCCGACGCCATCGCCTGGGCACAGTCCATCGCCGCAGACAACAGCTACGCATACGTCTGGGGAGGCGAAGGCACCGCCGACGGCGGTTACGACTGCTCCGGACTGACCAAGGAGTACGCGGCCCGCCTGGGCGTGACCCTGCCTCACCTCGCCGACTCCCAGGCCGGCTACGGCACAACCGTCAGCAGCCTTGCCGAGGCCAAGCCCGGAGACCTGCTCTTCTGGGGCTCGGGCACCTACCACCACGTCGCTATCTACACCGGCGACAACCAAATGGTCTCCGCAGACAGCGAGGCCACCGGAATCAACGCCGAGCCCATCTGGGGCACCGTCACCCTCATCAAGCGAATCGCCTGAAACCCGAAAGGACCACCCGTCATGAGAACCGTAGCCCCAGCAGTCCTCGCCGCAGCGGCCCTCGCGCTCTGCGGCGCGTGCAGCACCACGACGCCCCGCCAAGCCGAGCCGGTATCCAGTACCGGCCAGGCCGCTCCGGCCACCTCGACACCGAGCAGCTCCTGCATCGGCAACGACTACAGTCTCGCGCCAGGCGGCTACTGCATCTACCCCGCCAAGGTGAAGTGGCCCAGCCGCGACATCCTGCCCATCGACCCGTCCACCCTGGACTGGACCGACCCCGACGCCGTTGCCAGCGCCTACATCACCACGCTGGGCACCTGGGACACCCAGGCCGACGCCAGCACCGCCTACGCCACCCACAGGGCCGCCATCCTCACCACGAACGGCCGCACCAGCCCAGACACCAGCGACCCCGACACCGCCCGGGGTCAGAACGAGTTCACTCGCGCCGCTGGCGGCGACGGTTACAGCACCGTCAGCGTAGACGCCCTGACCGCCGAGGGCGGTCCCAGCCCCAACCCCCGCCAGGACGACGGCAGCTGGCACCGGATCGTCACCCACACCCGCACCGTGCGCACCCGCAGCCCCGAGGCGGTCGTCAGCCAGCGCACCGGCACGACGCGCCTCACCCTGACCCGCGCGCCCGGCACCGGCCAGTGGCTCATCACCCAGGCCACCCTCATCGAGGAGCACGACAGCAGCGACAGCGCTCATGACACGCCGTCCTGAGCCGCGCGCCGGGCGAGCTCCCCGAGCAACCTCCAACGGCGACGCCCCCGGCATCGAGGCCGTCACCTCAGCCACCATCGCCGACCAGGACTCACTCGGCACCGGCCGGTCCTGCGGAGCAGCCAGCTCCTCGCTACGCCGACGGCGACGGGCTGCCAGTTCATCCTCTGACCGACGCACCGAGGTCGCGTCGGCCACGATGGTCCCCGAGGGCGAGGGCGGCGCCTCGACGTCGACGTTGAGCTCCAGGCGCCTGGCCACCAGCGCCGAGAGCCGGCCAACCCGCTCAGGAAGCGGCTGATCCATCAGGGAGCGAATCTGCTCCGCACCCCAGCCGGCCGCCAGGCGATCCCGCAGCAGGCCCGCCACCGTCGCCCTGCCCGAGGCGTCCAACGAACGCAGGGTGACCGGGCGAGGCACCGGTCAATCAGCTGCTGGTCCTCCACCGACCGCGCCGACGAGGTCCCAGCCGACGACGCCGACGGTCGCCGGCCACCGCAGGCCGACCCACGCTCACGAGCCCGGGACGAACGTCCCGGCTCGGAGCTGCCTGCCTGACCCGACCGGACCGGACCGTCACCCGCGCCCCGGGCGCGGTGACCCTCACCCTTCGGTCTGGTCTGGTCATGGTGGTTCTAATGACGGTTCCCTTATAGGGAGCAACCGGCCACCATTGGCCGGTAGCGACCGGCCACCTGAGGCCTCTTGCGCAACCGGCCAATCTGGCCTCTTGCGCAACCGGCCAGATTGGCCGGTAGCCGGAATGGCAGGCGAATCTCCCTGTCCGTCAGAGTTATCCACAGGGCGTCATCCGTGGGCTCACCGCTACCGGCCAGATTGGCCGGTAGCCGGGATTTCAACGATTCCTCGAGTTTCATGCCGACGTGCAGCTGGTAGCCGTTCGAGCGCCGGCCCCGCGTCGAGGACCGGTGGATGACGGTCAAAAGTCCCAGGTCGCGCAGCGTCGCGATGTGACGGCGCACCGTCCGCTCACCCTGGCAGACCTTCTTGGCGATTGTCTTCTGAGACGGCCAGCAGTAGCCGTAGTCATCGGCCTGGTCGGCCAAGGCCACCAGTACGAACTTCACCATCGGATCGCCCTTCAGATCCACGTCCCACGCCCAGGCCGACGCGCGATTGCTCATGAGGCACCTCCAAACGCCTCAGCCGCTTGAGACGGCCAGTCCAGGTCAACAGCCCCAATGGCCGTCACGACGCTCCTGTGGGCCTCGGTGGCGTGCCCGTAGCCCCCTGCCCACCTGTGGAGGGCGCCGGCTATCGCCGGGGCCGGCGCCCACGCACAGGTGGACAGCCGGACCCAGCCCGGGAATGTGGACAGCCCAGCGCCGCCGGCCAGGCTCCTCCGTCGCCCAATAAGGCCGGCAACGCGGCCTGCCCACAACCCCTCAGCCACGAAAACCTCCCACTGATAAACAACACGCATGTGATTCGGTAAGACACGAAGAAATGAAGAACAAACCGATAGCGCCATCAGGCCCTCGAAGGCTCCTCGGACACGGCCACGTACTCGCTCGTAGAGGCCGGCCGGTCGTCGCCAGCACCTGCTCCAGGCAGCGTCTCCACCAGAACCCGGGCCAGGCCGAAGATGCAGCACGCAACAAGCACCAGCAGGAGCATCAGCTCGATCCGCACGCCAACCGGGTACGGGACCGGCATCCAGATGGCGGTAACCGTCGACCAGGCGACCAGCAGCGGGCCCTCAACCAGCGGCGACCACCACACGCGCTCCGACCCGGGCAGCACAGCCTTCGCTACCCCAGCAATCACGCCCGCCAGCACCAGGACCGCCAATGGCGGCCACGACACCGGCCGCACCACCAGCAGGATCAGCAGGCCCTGCAAGACGAAGACCTCAGCGCGCAGCACCCCCAGAGCCGCAGGCACCCACCGAGCGGTGCCGTCAACAGCGCGCGGTGACCGTTTCTGGTTCTCCTCGGCCCACATGCCAAGCAGTAGGCCCGCGCTGAACGAAGCTCCCAGCAAGACGGCCATCATCGAGCTCACGACCGGTCCTCCTGCTCAGCAGACCCGAACTCCGAGGCCAAGCGCCGGGCGTAAGCACCCGACACCAGGCCCGCGACCTGGGCCCGGCACGTCGCAGAAGCCCACACAGCCATAAGAGCACCCACGACCAGGCGGCCCCACCACGGAGCCAGGCTGAAGAACACGAGCATGACTACCGTCCACAAGGCCGCTGCGGTCCCGGCAATCGCGTACTCACCACGCCACGGTGGACGGTCAGGCAGCCGCATCCTCGCACCCACCGTCACGAGCAGACCCACGATGCTGAGCCCGCCCAGCGCCGCCAGCAACACCAACGGCCACAATCCATACTCAGGGAAGACACTCATGACGCCGTCCCCTCATGAACCGGAGTGGCTGTCCCAACAGCCGCAGAATCACGCTGCGTCAGCACCCTAGGTGCCGACGCCATCGCGTAGAACCTCCACACGGCAGTACCCACCGACGCCGCGACGATCGTTACCACCTGCCACCGCGGCGGCGTCTCCACCAACACGGTGAGGCAGCGCAGAACGAGCCCGAACTGGAAGAAGTCAGCCAAGATCCATGCTCTCAACGCCAGGAACTGACGACGCTTTCCGCGCCTTCAGAGCTTCAATGTCGGAGCGCCGAAACAGACGTTTCCCGCCGTCTACGTACTGGATAGAGGGCACTCGGTCTTCGCGAGCCCAGCGCATCAGAGTCGTGTAAGTGATGCCCGGCAGTAACTTCACAGCCTGGCGCCCGCTGAGTAAGCCAGGCTCGCGAACGTTAGTCATACGTTCATTCATGAGTGCAGCATGCTCGTGCTTCCTCATGGATGTCAAGCATCCTGTTGTTAGCGAGTCGTTCATATGGTACTTTTGATGCATGCCAACCAAGACTGCATCTAGCTCGATGACCTTCAACGCTGCTGTTGGAGCCACTGTCGGTCAGTACCTGCTGATCCTTGGGATGACTCGCGCACAGATTGGCGAGTTGCTCGGCGTGGCAGGCTCTAACGTCAGTCAACGTCTTCGTGGCCGAATCACCTGGCCGGCGGAGGATCTCTACACGCTGGCTCAAGTGTTTGGGGTTACAGTCAACGATTTGATGCCGAGCTACGCCATCACAGAAGACGGGGGTGCTTGGGTGCCGGCGGCCCTACGTTGCAGGTGCGGAAAAGGCCCCGGCTCCTTCCGGGATGACCGAGGCGGCTGGTACCCCTGTGGGGCTCGA